>Ga0136643_10006356_pt1 | contig 16908 bp, 8 predicted proteins | sample TergutLab28metaG_FD_96883 | JGI IMG/M metagenome (GOLD analysis project Ga0136643, IMG submission 96883) | Labiotermes labralis P1 segment gut microbial communities from Petit-Saut dam, French Guiana - Lab288 P1 (version 3) (version 3) | ecosystem: Host-associated > Arthropoda: Insects >... | reverse complement strand
TTATTATTATTATTATTATTATTAGTGAAAAATGTGAGTTATGGAACTCCTCATAATGGCATTTTCTCCAACTTTCTGTTCCGAACAGTGTAGCAGACGTACATCAGCAAGGACCTGATAACTTAAGCAGCCACACCACTAGATTAACCACAATGGTGTATTTTAATCAACTGTTTTAACATTGTAACTTTAGCAAGCTCACACAGTACGCTCCCTGATGATGGCGATCACACCGAAACATGTTGCAGCTATTTTAATTTTAATGCAAATTTCAATACTCATTTGAAAACAATTCGTTTGTGCATCAGTTGGTAATAAAACTTTGATTACTGTTACTTCCTCTCTCTTACGTCCAAATAATCTCAAGTCCTCAGACGCCCTCAGCACATATCCTTTTTCCCTACCATGAGAGATAAAGTTTCATTAAAGGACCGGGCGAAATTGCAAGTTTTACATTGTTGTAATCTTGACATTTTATACATAACCTCTAAGTTTATACACAGTAAAGAAAAACACAAAGGACTCTGAATTGCAGGATAAGAGACAAATCACAATTCAGTCCGCTCTTGGTGCCGTTTGAAGTTCTTTTTAGTAATTAACCAACTTAATGCACAAATTCTTGTTTTATAATAAGTTATTATATGCCTCTACATGTTTCGAGCACTATGTGCTCATCATCAGAAGATCAAAATTGTATTATACAGCATCTGGCATCATCACACCTGTAGGTGGCCTCTCCCAAACTGTGCACGGGACGACCACCTACAGTTGTGATGATACCAGATGCTGTATAACACAATTTTGACCTCCTGACGATGAGCACATAGTGCTTGAAACATGTAGAGGCATATAATAAACATACTGTAAAACAAGAATTTGTGCTAGTTGAAGAATAAGAGATCAACTTGATGTCACTAGTTATTAAGTTTTATTTCACTTCTTCTATGCTCAACATATTTCGGACACTAACACATCCATCATCAGAAGCCTGCGACTTTTCTATTGTATCACCACATTGGTCATGTGTTCTTGTTGGGTTGGGGTGGTATCCGTGTAGCAGGCTTCAACCTGCTACACGGATACCACCCCAACCCATCCACACCTAAACTCCAACACACATCGAAACAAGAACACATGACCAATGTGGTGATGCAATAGAAAAGTCGCAGGCTCCTGATGATGGATGTATTAATGTCCGAAATATGTTGAGTATAGAAGAAGTGAAATAAAGCTTAATAACTACTGACATCAAGTTGGCCTCTTATTCTTCAACTATCACAATGATGAACGGTCCAATATACATAAGAATTAAGTTGGTTAATTACTAAGATTATATAGAGATTCACGGTCAGCAGAACATCAAAATTCGTTTGAAGTTGTTTTCATTTGTTGCCAATATTCTAAATTATTAAATAATAAAAGAAACTACTAAGTATTCTAAACTGGAAGGACAGCAAGAGTTTCGCCGATTAAGTTTGCTTTCAATTGCATTTAAATCCAACACTCCAACATATTTGAACCTGTCGAAACCAATGGGGAAGGATAAGTTAAAATTACCATCAAAACACTTCGTTTCTACGATTATAACAGACAACAACATAAAACAACAAATTTCATTACAGCTTAGTGGGGATAAATCCGCTTTAATCGATTGAACTCATTATCAAAATTTCCCGTTACAAAACATTCATTGCAATTTCATGTAATAATTTAAATTCTGCAGGCCAACTGCGAGCCTTTTCATAAGTATGCCTTAAATTTAAGAATTTGTAATAAATGTTACATAACACACCACGGCAACCTATTCACAATACCCATAAAAATTTAGTGACAGTTCGTACTGTACTTTCAAATTAACGTATGACCACATGATCGAGTTGACAGCTGTCCGCACCAATTTGCAGTGTTGCAACTGTGTGATACTTTTGATCAAGCATCAATGTTATTACTACTATTACAGAGATGGAGTATGTCGTTCAAGGAGCTATTCAAACAATCTAATTCTCGGGAGAGTGACAGGGTTTATGAATGGTAAACACTGGGAAAGGGCTAAAATATAAATCCTTTCAACTGTGGTCTGGAAGCGATACTACGTAACTGAGAACAGCCAAACAAGTTTGGTGACCTAGTGATTATGGAACTCCATCCATCTTCATCTCCGTCGTCAAGAGACTCATCAGCATCACATCGCTAGGAGTTTATTGATAGGTCCGACCTGTGAGGCTCTTTTATTACGAAGTCAACACAAAGCTTCCCTTTGTATGGAGTGGTGGACTGGGCAGTGCTTGCAGTGCAACAGGGTGAGCGGAACTTTCATACTTGCGACTCTGTTTTTAGAATTCTTATCGCATTTAGTTTCAAGGAATTCTAGTCCTAGCACTTTTTCGGGAAATGCACTCGTCGAAGGTGAGCTGCATTACGTGCAGATCAGCTGATATACAGTGGCACAGTGTAGCAAAGTCTATGGGGTTACACCAGCGTCCTGCAGAGTTTCGGCTGTTTTAAGGTATGCTTGGCAAAGTCGCCGATAACGGAAGAACATTTTTGGAATTTAACAAGAGATTTCGGTCCATAAAGGCGCATGGCTATGGACGGAGTTTGGTACGCAGCAATTCACAAACAAAATTGCTGCAAAGCTAATTCCAGCATTCTTTTTATTTTATATTGACTTATTTTGTGTGTTTATATAGTGTAGAATTATCACAAAATTTAGTCACTTGTCACAAAGGTTATTGCAGTCTTGTTTATATTATATCGACTTAATCAAAGTCTTTAAACCGCGCAGACTTGTAACAATATTTCATCAATTGTCATAAAGGTTATTTCAGAGTCTGTTTATTTTGTGTTGATTCATACATTTAGTCATTTAAGCAGTAGAAAACTGTAACAAAATTAATTCCTTTGTCATAAAGGACACTTCCATGTATGTTTATTTCATATTGATTCATTTAACGCACACAGTGCGGTCCAAAATTGTGTATTTAAGTAGTACAGAATTCAAATAAACTTTAGTGACTGATATTTGTATTCATTGATCGTTTAACATTGGGTTAAATTCTAAGTAACGATCATATCCTATTATGCTTACATAAAGTCAAATCTGCAGTAATAAACAAACTTTTATATAGCTCCAATACACCACCTGTCATCAAAACCAGTTAATTTGTTTCTGGGTTGAAACATGCGAAAACACATAACGTCCTCAATTTGAATTATATTTAATCACTTTTTGCAAAGAAAGAGACCAGTGTGGCAGAAGAAGGCTAGTTACGAGAGAAACTTCTTGTAATAAACAAAATTTACAAAGGGAAAAGAAAAAGATCCTTATCTGTTCCAAGCCAGACTTTATCGCCCCTAAAAGTCCAAGTCGGCGCAGTAAACACTGGACAGATTTGTTCTCCAATCCAGCATCCCTACACATAACATGCAATAAAGGGAGCTCCAAGTTGTAATGTGAGTACATCCCAAACTGCACACAAAGCGGGATTGGTAGGGTCAGACAGAGGGAAGGGCAAGATGACAGAAATCGTGAGGCAGCCGATGACTCAAGCAAACACATCACAAGTAATCCATCACATCACTGAAAAAAGAAATATATATTTTCCTCAGTGATAAAGAGAAATTGCAATCTCTGTAACTTTCCAAGGGGGGTAAAAAAGAAGAGTCGAAATAAAGTTTCTACAAATACCAGCAGAGGAGATGAAAAGTAGCAAGAACGTTCGGACAGAGACGAACAGTCACTTTTGTAGTAAGAACGTGGGCAAGTCAGAACTTGGTAAAGTGTCATTCCTCTTCCTTTGCTGTTATAGTCCGACGTCACATTAAAGAGGAGGCTGGATGAAAATTCAAGCCTTCTGTGATGTTACACCGTCTCGACCGTTGAGTAGTAACCGACGTTCCGGAGTGGCCTAGGGCCTCCATGTTCAGAGTCAAGCAGTCCAATAAGATGAAAACATTACGCTCTCCAGAAACATCGGCAGGTGTATCAGCCACCACTGCGTAATCCTAACCCTACATAAGACTTTAATCTCCACGAACATCGCTATGAGAACCTGAAATCTCGCAGATGGCTGTATCTCTCCATCTAACAGTCGGTTGCACAATATTGTGACGGTTGTGACGTCCCTAATTCCCACGCCAGTGAATACTAACATCCCGTCTTCTGGCTTGTTATGTAGTTCCTATGGTGAATAGGAAGCCATGTCTCGGAGAAAACTGTTGCCTCTGTCTTCGAGATTCTACCTAGAATACCCCAAACGTAACACATCATTAATTAAGCAAGTGTCTAACTTCTTGTTTCTTGAGAAGCTTATACGAGTGCTCACACAGTCCATAAATTCTACGCTTTCTATGGAAAGTTAATGTTCACTACTATGTTCACAAGAGCTTGCAAATGGATCCGACTACATTTTCATGAAAGGCGTGTGCACACACCGCCACACCAACACACACCAATATTATTTTTTTTAATATCCATTTTAACATAATATTCCTGTCAACGCCCAAGTCTCCGGAGTGGTCCCTTTCCTTCACGTTTCACGATTAAATTTCTTTTTCACCTCAACGTGCGTGCTACATGTCACTCCGATCACAGGCTAAGGAGCAACAGCTATTTAAAAGTAAAAAAAAAAAACTTTTTAGTCCTAGTACACGAGGTGAAACCGAGTCCGCTGGAAAGGTGCCCAAAAAATTACCAGACCCTAACGAAAGAGGAGTATGGAACACTGGTGACAATGACAAGAACCAAAAGTTAGCCTTGAAACTGTGTCCCAGTATCACTATGGCCACTACAATTCCTTTGTGCACTGCCTTCGGATTAGAGCCCGGGTCTTTCATGTGAAATGATGGCGACTAACGGCCCGAATTATAGGCGTCTCTTTTGTCGTGTCCCTGAGCAGGGCTGCTTTATCTCATAGAAGCCTACATCCGCTTAGAACATACATATCTTGTTAGCTGCGATGTTAAGCAGCACTGTAAGAGAAACACTGTGTACAACACAGCATTTAATGTCTACGAGGGGCCGAAGAACTGCAAGTTATAATGAGTAACAAGAAGAAATTGTGAGAAGCCAAGGAATTCATTTCGTTCAAATCACTTTAATTCCCACGAATTAAGAGGCTTGATCTCTGTGTCTGTTCATCCAAGAACATACGTTCTAACGAGTAAATATATTAGACATATTCTGCGGTAATTTAAAGATGTGGGTCTGTTTATAGGCGCATCCGCAAAATTGCGAAAAGCGTCTATTAGCTTCGTCAAGTCTGTCTTTCTGACTCTCGCCCGCCCGCCCGCTCGCCGTCCGTCCGTCCCCATGGAACAATTCGGCTCCTACAGGACGGATTTTCATTAAATTTGATATCTGAGGATTTTTCGAAAATCTGTCCAGAAAATTCAAATTTCATTAAAATCTGACACGGATAAACTGCACTTTACATAAATACCAATATACATTTTTGATCACATCTCGCTCTATTCTTAATAGAATGAGAAATGTTTCACACAAAATTGTACGAAAAATCAACAAACATTTCATGTTCCATAACTTCTTTTTTTCCCCCCGAAAATACTGCCGTATATGAGACAATGTGGAGAAATACTGTAAAACCGGACAGGCCATAGGTGACAATTATGTGCGCATTGCATGCTGGATACCTGGCTACAAACACACACTCAGACTATGTAACACTTACTGCTTCTCCGCTGCAACAATGGTTGCACGAACGCGCCTCAATGCTGCGTCTGCCCAAGAAATAAGCCCGGAAAACAAAAAAAAACAGCAGTAACTTAAACTTCAATACAAGATTTTGGCTTCTCACGGTGGTGCTAATGATGATATCGTCTTATTGGACGTCGCACTACATCAAGTGGACGTTTCGGAGGAGGGTATTGCATCCCAAGTCAGGGTCCTGAAGTCCACTCTTCTTGGACTAGGCAAGTATTTACCAGTCGGCACGGCTGACTATCCCAATAGATTCAAAACCTTGTCTTGAACTGTACATTCATAAGCTTTGTATGACGGTACAGTTCTTACAGAATGTGGAAAGAATAAGATCTCGCCTTCAAAGTTTAAATTTTCAGAGAGAGAGAGAGAGGGGGGGGGCAAGAAATAAGGGGTTGGGGTTTGGTGGGGGGGGAGTAGCAATCATCAAAAAGTTGAAGATGAGTTAATGACGATATTTCTCACAGAATCCTCACAAAATTACGGGTCTCAACATCGATTTCAGCTTCCAAATATTCTGAAAAACCGTAAGACATGCACGTAAAAAAAATAATAAATATATACAATAATAAGAAAAATTACAGGAAGGAAGCTTGTGGAAGGGAGAAGGAAAGAGGGGAGTATATGAAATGGGGCTTCCTTCATCTGAAGAATTCCAATACTAATGGCAAGTCATGGATGGACTATGAAAAATATGTGTGTTTTTTGTCATCTCTTCTTTTTTACTTGCAACTTTTTAGTTTGTTCGTCTCAGACAGCGTTATTCGTTACAGCCTGACAAATACGAATGTTGACGTAAGACAGGATCGCCTGTCATTTGCAGGCTGCACACTGCAAGCAATATGATGCACCATCCTCTCTTCCAGGCAAACAAAACTTCCTCTGAACAATGGAAACCCTCGCCCAATCACGTCAGCTTCCTCAGTCTCCCACGTTGGTTATGCCATTTCGTCTTCCCCTTCCGAAGAACCTAAAAATGCAGTTTCTGCCATTGTAAATATAACCCACGTGTGAATATCTCCAGCTCACGAATGAGGAATTCCACTGAAGCAAGAACATCACTCAAAACAAAATCCCCTTCACTTCGAGAACTCCGACACCCCCACAACTGCCTCGTGTTGTGTCAGTCGGCTGGTATCGTACTCATGTTTTCTAAACCTGCACAGTCTAATTTGTTGTTTTATTGCTACTGCAGCCCGAGGTGAAATTCATTTTTCCGCTTGTGCACGCCATGAAGACGTATGGGGGAGTGAAGTTACACTCCACTCATTCTTAACCTCGGCACTAGATACAGGCGAGCGTTCAGTTTAACACCCTTACTGCTTCATCATCGGGGAAACAGCCCCTCGTGCCGCTTGAATAAGAGTTTGGGTGGGCCTTGGTGTTGGCTTGGACATTCAGAAGTCAAGAAAATTCTCTTGCTCATGCTCAGAATCGAACCACGGACGCCAACATGTATGAAACCATACACAAACACCAGCCTCCACCTGGCATCATGTCTGGAAAATGCATAACGCATGAAGAATGCGAACGTGTAGAAAGATTGTGTGAACCTTTCGGAAACAGAACTGGAGGTGCAAGACTTGTGCCGCCATTTTGAAGCGGCCGAACACTATAAGCGACTTCCTGCTCTGTCATGGAAAAAGAAGGCTACTACTGTATTTCTATGAGGAAAACACATGTTTACGTTTTTCAAACAATCTCGTACAGTCTTTGGGGCCCTCTTATTAAGAATACTGTCTGTGAATACACGGTCTTTCCTTTTTGCTCAGTTTAAATGCCGTACGATAAAGGTTAAATTGTTATTTAAACTGAGCAAAAAGGAATATTATTAAATTATGTGGTCGATTGAGGTAAACCATAGTAGTAGCAGCAGTAGTAGTAGTAGTAGTAGTAGTAGTAGTAGTAGCAGTAGTAGTAGCAGCAGCAGCAGTAGTAGTAGTAGTAGCAGTAGTAATAGTAGCAGCAGCAGTAGTAGTAGTAGTAGTAGTAGTAGCAGTAGTAGTAGCAGCAGCAGTATTAGTAGTAGTAGCAGCATCAGTAGTAGTAGCAGCAGCAGCAGTAGTAGTAGCAGTAGTAGAAGTAGCAGTAGTAGCAGCAGCAGCAGTATTAGTAGTAGTAGTAGTAGTAGCAGTAGTAGTAGCAGCAGCAGTAGTAGTAGTAGTAGTAGTAGTAGTAGCAGTAGTAATAGTAGTAGCAGCAGCAGTAGTAGTAGTAGTAGTAGTAGTAGTAGCAGTAGTAATAGTAGCATCAGTAGTAGTAGTAGTAGCAGCAGTACTAGCAGCAGCAGTAGTAGCAGCAGCAGCAGCAGTAGTAGTAGCAGTAGTAGAAGTAGCAGTAGTAGCAGCAGTATTAGTAGTAGTAGTAGTAGCAGTAGTAGTAGTAACAACAGCAATTCCATGTCACTTGGGACATTTGCAAAAAGAACCATTCAAATTACCAACTTGGCGGCGGTGCGAACAACACAAGCGTCATCCCTGAAACGTTGCACGGTACGAGAAGCTACGAGAAGAGATCTGTGGACAGTAAATAATAACATGGCAGCTAACCGAAATATTTTGGTCTACTTACATTAACACACCTCATCACTGTACGAAAACAAACACAATCTGTGTTTCAACACAAAATCATGTACAACTAGCAACTAGCTTTAACAATTTTCTCCGCTTCATTTTCAGTTTTGAAAGGAGCAGTAATTAATTTCGTTTAGAAAGTATATCCTGTTTCTAAAGGAAAGGCAATTTTTTGCATTATGTCAGTCTGTTATCATCAACACACAGCCCCCGCTGAGGGAGATACATGCCATGTAACATTACATCCCACGAAATGAATTCTTATCCCTTCGCTCTCATTACATAATAAAGGGAGGAAATGTCACTCCTATCTGCCTCTGAATGGCTTCAGGCTGTGCGACCTTCGTACAATATAATATTGCATCTTATTTCCGTCTGATCCTAAGAACCTAATCTGAGTATGAAGATGTGCAGCCTGAAGTATTCACCTTTTACAGCTTCTCACATTTTCCTTCAACTTCATCCCTTTTAAAATTGCGTTTACACAGAAACTCGCGCTCATTTCTTTTCTCCCTTTCCCTTTTAAACTTCTCCTTACTGCTGAGTTTTCTTCCTTTGCATCTCCCCCTGTTTCTTCGCCACTGTTTCTATTCCTATTTGCCCCCCGAACATGGGCTCGACGCGCTACAATAACTAAAGGCAAAAATGACATAACAGTTTAAAACATTCTCCATATTTCCTTGTCATTCCTGGTTACTAAAAATGAAATTATTTTAAAGAAACCACGATTTTAATTGTTTTTGTCATAAAAATTCTTCAGTTTCCTCGATGATGTGCATGATCACACGCTTAGACACCGCCTACATACGCTGCATAATTGTTCAAATATATCATTAATTTTTTATCACTACGCTCTTCATTATAGCCATTAACTGAAGGGGTTATAAAATGTAACGAAGTTAACAATTTTCTGGAACTATTGTGTTAGTTTTGACACTCATACTGAAAACCTTCAATATTCCTCACACAATCTGAGCGGCATGTCCTATAATAAATTTATTTACTGCAATTGGGTTGTTACCCGGTGGCAGTGGTTATTTTACATGTAAACAAAACATGAATTAAATTTAAGTCGGGAGGGCTACATGAGAAGCATGTAGTGGCAACTTGGAATCTTGGGAATCATCTCAGCTAACTTTCTAACTGGAAGACTACCAAATGTGAACCTTTCATCTCATGTACAATCTCCCTTGCATTTCCTTCATAAAATTACCACTCAGGACCACTCAGCTGATGCTGACCCTCAATATAACGATACAGTTGCTGAGTGCCAGGCCAGTGTAACTGGCCCGCATATCTTCAGTTCAAACCTCAGTCAAAAGATCGGGTTCCACGAAGTGTCCAGCTTAAGAAATGAATACAGCCAGAATACGATCGGCTTTCAAGGCCTGCACAATGACAACCTGACTTTCAACCCACGAGCAGGTCTACCGTAAGATTCAACGAAATCGTCTCTGGCAGACAGCCGCGTCAGTGTCAAAACTTTTATTTTCAGGACGCTAGTAATGACTTGATACCCTGCTGTCCGGTATATATACCTGTATGAGAGTGAAACGCCGAGACATCTTTACACTTTGACACGGCTCTATGCCCAAGAAAATGTCGCTGAATTTTGTGGCCGCCAAAGCTTCAAAACGTATACTACCGTGATATTATTCAACGAAACATATGAAATCACAATATAGCGATTACAGTAACCGTAAGTGGCGTCCGGGTGAAGTGATGAAAGAAAAAACCACGAAATCCTGTAACCAGAAGGATTCGGGTGAAGTGATGAAAGAAAAAACCACGAAATCCTGTAACCAGAAGGATTCGTCTTCCAAAAGTGGCACTGGAATGAGAGGATGAACACCTCTTCTGTACAGTGCAAACAAAATTAACGACCACTTGAGGTCCCTGTTCTTGCGAGGCATGACGCTGCCTCACGTCCCACAAGCACGCAGATCTCAATTGCACAAACGCGGAAGCCAAAAAACCTCCTTCACGACCACTCCTTTTGGTCGCAATTTCTGAAACACAGCGCCGTAATCTCGTACCCTCGACAGCAGAAATCGGGGTTCTGGCTCATGAGGTAGGATGCACTGGCAGATAGCGGTATGGCAAGAAACAGGGTGAGAGAAACGGCTCAGGAAGTAGCTACAAGGCAGAACCAAATTATAGTAGAAGCAAGCGGATTTATATGCCACAACAGAAACAGAATTCACGAGCTTCTCGGTCTTGTGATGTGACTTGCACTGCTTTTGAATGAAGTCTATAGCACTGCAGGCGAGACACGCTATTTGAAGCCACTGCAGTTTACTCTGATCTCCCTCCGCGCCTGTGTGTCTCCATTCCTGCCCTATTTTCTGAGACGGTCTACCTCATTTGCTTCCTTCACGTAACAAGAAGCCAATTCTCACACTACACATTCAGAGTCTAATGAGGCAGTTTGCAGGTGTAATGTTGGTAACAACAGAAATCTGAAAATGATTGCGGCGATGTTCTGTTTCCACGTACCGAAGCACATTCACTGTCATTGCTGAGCTACACGTAGCAAATTCAAAGTAGCTGAAATAACTGCATAACGAATACCAGTGAAATAAATTCCTAACTAATCAAGATATCAACCAACCAATTAACTGGAGGTAGATGCTAGTGTTCTGGGATAAGATCTTGTAAGTTGGTATATAGGTGCCAATACCATTGGCCGCGCGGTTTAAGGAGTGGTTCAGGGGTCGCTCATTTGCTGGGATTGTGGATTTGAATCCCGTCGGGGGCGTGAATTTCTGTCACTTGTGAATGTTGTGTGCTGTTAGGCAGGGGTCTCTGCGTCGGGCTGATCACCCGTCCAGAGAAGTCCTACTGAGCGTGGTGTGTCTGAGTGTGAACCTGAAGCTTCGACAATAAGGAGGCCCTGGCTTCCAAGGGGCTGTCGCGCCTTGAAAAAACAAATTGGTACATCGGTACCAATCTTTTTGGGTTACCTTAAAGATGGCAGCAAAAAGCCCCTCCAAAACGTCCGTACCTACATGCCAATCCACATGGAGTGACACCGCAGACAAATGAAATCTTCATAGTCAATAATGTAGGTACGTCAGATCTTGCGTGATTTCAGGCTTCCGCCGCGAAGCATATGAGATTTGCGCTCTTCTGGGTTGTTACCCAGCGTAGAGTGGTGATTCCCATCTTCAAGGGTCAAGATATCACGATTTCCTGAAGACAGGACCGATAGGTTGTCCTGAAACGTCGGATATGAATTACCACTATACGCCGCATAATAACCCAGACGAGGGCAGTTCTCATCTTACCTTAGATCTTTCATGAATTTAACTAGTTTACTTCGAACCTAACTATTTGACTAAAAACCCTAAGATCAAGCTAACCTCCTAACACAAAACGTTGTGCTGTATGGTTGACATTTTGGGGCATCTTCAGTCCGGACATTGTGCCCTCAAGCTGAAGGCAGGCGATCCTTTCGAAATGCTTGCACCCCCTGTCGAACTACGTGAGGTAACATACCAGAAGAACACAATCTGTACACAGACTGCCGTCAGTTCCGCGGATCTCTCAAGTACCCATTCATCGCAAATTCCCTGCTACTACGAAAACCGGCAGTTTGACTTTGTTAATACAAGAGCACGAAGCCTGGACAGCTCAGATGGTATACAGACTAAGCTGTGGGATAGATGACGCAGTAATCAACGTTCGATCCCTGTCAGAGACAACAGATCTTTCTTTTCTCGAAAACGTTCAAAGTTGCATCGGGACCAACACAGCATCGCGGGCTCCTTCCCCGGGGGCAGAGCAGTTGTAGCGTGAAGCCTGCAGTCACATCAATACAATGCGCAAGTTCAAAATGTGCGTAACTATCTCTACACCCCGCATGTCACCAAAGCGTGGTGTGTAATTAACGACTGCAGTAATGCCAAAACATTTGTCTCGAGCTAATTAAATCCAATGCACACTTCCAAAAATTACTCATCTAAGATGTGTGTTAATATTATACATAAGTGCTTCCAGTGGTTCCTTCGCTTGAGGTTATACGAACATCTTGGGTACTATGAAGAACAAATTTAATTTGTGTCTGCACCTGAGAGGAGACGACTCAATGTTGATCAGAGGAGGTATTTAAAGGGGCACGTGGAGATGAAACGTGAAGTTACGGCTTCTACATTTTAAGGTACACGATAAAGAAAATTAAATCTAATTTTGGCAGGAACGGCAGTACTCCTCCGCGCTGGTAGACATTCCTGACAGGGTGGCAGAAGACACTTACACGAGACTGGCGTAAATTGAGGCGGAAGTGTGAGAGAAGACTGGCACAGATGTGCCTGGCATTTATTGAAGGTGAATGAAAAGAGACGGAAAGATCAAAATAACATACTCCGTGTTTGTTTTCATTACCTTCCTCCTCCTTATTTTGTTTTACAGCATGAGTGTTTACTCCTCTTCTTGGGAACACGTTTCGATCCTATTAAAAACATAGGACCTAGGCATCTGACCATATCATCAGTCATAATCCAAGTTGGTTGGTAAATTGGATCCTTTATGACGTTGCGTGAAAGGCCGCAGTTATACAGCGCCGATTTAAATGACCATGAATGATTAATAGTCAAGGGACGTCACGGGAGAAGTCTTGGACTACATTCAACATGATAGTTGGATTTTAAACCACTGTGGGGTAATCAATAAAAACCCAGTCTGGTCAAGAACCGTGTACCTTTCGAAAGTTAACCAGAAGCTCAGCCGTTTTGCCAGCCCCATAGAGCCAAAATTCTTCTGAACTGACCTGTAAGCACGCGTGTCCAGCATGTTGCGGTATGGTGTTGCAACGAGTGAAGACATGCCGGATCTTACAAGTAATTAGAATACAAATGGAACATGGGAAAGGGTGCGGAAGAATTGAGGTTTGAGCTATCAAGTAATTAGGCTGGAGTGATACGGAAAAAGAAACTCCTTTGTCGGTGCTATTGTCTTTGCCTGGGTTTCGAGCCAGGTACATCTCGAACGCAAATAAAATGCTTCGACGCTCTCAAAAAACTCGGTTGGTGCACTAAAAAAAATGTGCCTTTCTGGATCTAATCAGCCAAACCTATTTGAAAATTTCACCCTCTGGATTTCCTCGACCAGCAAGAAGATCAGCAAGTATCGGGTGTAGGCGGTAGGGTCTGTAACGGCCTTCACACTTGTGTTCTACAATTTCCTTATTAGGTTTAATTTTTTTTCTGCGGAGGGAGCTAGCTGTAGGAGGGTAATGGACCGCATCTGAAATTTAGGTTTTTTCCGAGACAATATTTGTGAATAAAGTTACCAGCATATGGTTTGATGGGTGTAATTATTCCGATTTCAGGTTTTCACGGAATGTTTCCATAATTTTCATAGTGTTTCTTACTGTTTCCAAGCTGAAAAAACATGTGTACATTTAGGCCTGCAGGTAGAGATTAAAATGACTCAGGAGAACATGGCGAAACTTGCTGATCTCCAAACACAGAAATGGTTTTTCAACTATCGGACAGAAATGGACACGTACTTTCAATTTACATTAAAATCTTCGGAGATAAAGCATGAACGGTTAATTGGTTACCATCCTTTCGGAGTAGACTGTTGCCTCCATCATCAGGGTAGTCCAAGAAGAGTACGTTTCATGCAGAAACAGTTGCATTGTATGGAGAAATATTGGGTTAGTCGATAGGCGTAGCGAGCCAATAGGAGAAAATTCATGCAATGTAATTATCTTGGACTACTCTGAAGATGGATGTCGTAAGCGCCTCCGAAACATCGACAACTGATTATCCACCGATATAAAGTCAAAACCGAGAAGACTACAATCTTTGTAAAGCACGTTATCGCATGTCAAATCACACACGTACAGGTACAGCCTGTCCACAGCCAGATTAGCTCTTGATGTCGGACATAACCGACTACATGCCGCCCAGCTCTTCTGCCTGAAAATGGCAACAGACCCAGTTTCCGGAACACTATGCCATTTGCTGAATAGAAGAAGAGGGACAAAGTCCAGGACCAAGGTAATCGTATACAATAATTACATAAACAGCCAACTAGATGCAACAATAACGAATTTTTATTGATAATTACAATCAGCTCAACATGTTTCGGGCCATAATTTCGCCCATCCCCAGGAGCACTCAGGCAGCATCGCCCGGGCTTTATACCACAAGCTGTAAACACAGTCTAGTGCTCCTGGGGATGGGCGAAATTGTGGCCCGAAACATGTTGAGCTAATTGTAATTATCAATAAAAATTCGTTATTGTTGCATCTAGTTGGCTGTTTATATTATTAATCAGTGATGCACGGTCACAAAAACATCAAATCCTAAACAACTCTAAATGGCTGTATCTTTTCAAATACCACACCACTTGTGGCCATTGTCTTGGGCTGACTGCAATGTGAATGACAAAAAAAAAGTCTGCAAAAAAAGTGTGCAAGTGCGCAAGTCGGCAAACCATAAAATTCAGCCTGCGGATTTCCTTTATTACTGCGCAAGGCGAGGAAAGCAAGTCGCAAATGGACGAAAGGAAACTATATAATTATGAAGACACGAAGGTAATCTTGAAACTAATTCAAATTTAAGCAGAGCAGCTTCCGCAGTCAAGGGTGTCCTTTCATTTTAGTTTTCAATGCGGTTCTCCCCTTCCATTCAGGATGTGCGAAAAGATATAGGACGAGATTGTAGCACTGAATCGGGAAAATCTCTTCAGATGCTGGATGTGCGCCCACTCAGCAGCTGCGGATGTGGGGCGGGGATTTGAAATGAGAGATTAAGTAATTGGCGTCAACATAAACATAAATACTACGAACAAAATCCCACTTTAACTGTCAACATCAAAGCATCATTTAAAATAATTACATTGAAATTTATTTGAAAATACATAAACGCATTCATTACATTTAACCACAGTGTTCTGATGTCATTCGTAGCACAATGCAAGGAATGACATATTCAGATATTTAATTCTTTACAGACTATGTAAAATGCTTGTCTATCAAATTCTCCCCAATTTCCGCAACTGCGTTGCTTTTGGAAGGTTTCGCCCGTTTGTCATTCTGGTAAGGGCAGCATGCAGACGAAATTAAGTATGCACTATCTGTGGAGTGATACTGACAGCGGAAAAACAGTAGTGTTCCGAGAAAAAAAAAACCTGTGCCAGTACCATTACGTGCACCTCAAATCTCACATGCACATGCCTAAGACAGAACCCGCGCCTCCGCAGGCAAAGGCGCACTATTAACCACTTGAGCCATGGCAAGGCCTAAGGCGAAGACTATCCTCAATTATATTCAAAGATTCAGTTCACACTGCACAGTAGACACACTTCGTCTCAGCTAGATAAGATATGGAGATTTCAAGGCAGTTTTAAGTTATGGTCTTGCGGACTGCGACAACTTGTTTTTTGTGAGTGGTTTGCAGAGTTCCGGAAGAATCTGCTGATTCCTGGGACGCCTATCGAAGATTAAAGTATTACAACATAGCGACAAGCTGGCAACAACACACAAGAAACATGGTGTCGCAGCCTACAAGGATAACAACATGAATAGCGACGTTGACACATCAGGAACTGAAGGTGACACAAGAAGATTGTCACCGTAATACGATGCTTCGGCGTGGCAGGGTAATGGAACATGAATATCAAATGACGTCGACAGAGACTGTTGCCAAGAGTAATGTCGGAAGTATGATTTAAGGACGACAAAATATGGAAAGCGTGCCAGCCACAAATAGAAGGGTCGAACTGCCTTGCCTTGGTCGTTCCTTCTCGTAAGTCTCTGAGAAAGCGAATAGAATTTACCCAGGGTAAGTTGGCGAAGAGGCATGCGAGGGTGGATAATAGGAGGAATGAAGGGTGAATCGCATCAACAGAGCGAACATTACGGATACAAAAATAATACGAGAAAAGGGCGCAAGAAAATCAGTGAGCGATTTAAGAATTACGACCCATAGGAAAAAATAAAAAAAGTCGAAATAAGACACACGTGTGAAGTATGTGTGAATGGAACACAGTTAAAACAGTGAACTCATCAAACATTTTGAGGTTTTGCTGACCATGCATCTCAGTATATTTATCTCAGCATTTAACCAACTTGATGCACAAAATTTGTTTCACAATAAGTTTTATTTCATGCCTCTACATATTTCGAGCACATGTGCTCATCATCAGGAGGTCAAAATTGCATTACACAGCCTCTGGTATCATCACACCTATAGGTGTGATGATACCAGAGGCTATGTAGAGGCATGAAATAAAACTTATTGTGAAACAAATTTTGTGCATCAAGTTGGTTAAATACTGAGAAAAATCTTCAAAAATTGTTCAGAAGATAGGCATATTAGAATTTTAAAATGATAGAACAGTTTTCTTGCGCGCTATTCTTCCCCTTCATCTAACTGCAAAAGTGCGATCACTGGGGCGGAAAAATTCATGGCTTGAAGGGAAAGAACAAGGCCACAATTTTGCTCACAGGCTCGAATTTCCCTAGCTCATAACTTCGTACCAGGAAGGAAATATTATGTTTTAACCAAAAAAAAAAAAAACATAATTTGCAAATCAAATTTTAACATGTAAAATTCAAAATAAAAACTATTTTTATTATATACTTAAAAAAAAAAAAAAAATGTT
>Ga0136643_10006351_pt1 | contig 16910 bp, 11 predicted proteins | sample TergutLab28metaG_FD_96883 | JGI IMG/M metagenome (GOLD analysis project Ga0136643, IMG submission 96883) | Labiotermes labralis P1 segment gut microbial communities from Petit-Saut dam, French Guiana - Lab288 P1 (version 3) (version 3) | ecosystem: Host-associated > Arthropoda: Insects >... | reverse complement strand
TAAAACGTTGGGAATTTCTTTTAATTTCATAAACAGGGGAAAAATGGTCCAAAATTTTCAAAAATTTTTTTTTTTTTTTTTTTTGCAAATTTTTTGACAAAGAGTGAACATTTCAGAAAACATCAAGTCATTCTTAACGTGAACTTAATTTTTAATCTTATCCTGTTTTTACTGTTACTGTGAGTGAGTGAGTGGGTGACATTTGGACTTCGTTGTATATTGTATGTTTGACTCTGAGTGTATTTTAAATGGAGAATGAAGAAACTAAACACTTTCAAGCATCATAATGATTGATCCCACTATTATATTGTTGACAATTATGAATTATGTGTGCGTCTTTGTAGTGTGTGTTTTGTCACAGTTTTGCTGAAGATTATACCACAGACACACGAGAGATCTTTCAGCATTTCACTGGAACTGTTAAATTCAGTTATAGTCAGGTATAGGGTTATCTAGACATTTATTTAGTTCATACTGTCAAGACTTTCGAGCAAAAGTGATTGATGAAAGTTCTGTAATTTTGAAACATTTCACATTACCATTCTCTGCATTTATTTTTCAAACCTAATAATATCCTGGGAGACAGCATTCTCAGCAATGTTGTATGTGGTATTGGCATGAGGTGTATGTATGTTTTTATGTACACACATCTGCAATTATTTTATGTAACCATTTATGTCTTGTATATAGCCACACATACAACCATTTTGATTATATGTATATCTGATTATTTTTAATATCTTTACAGGAACACCTGTAATATATTCTATTTAAAATTCTTTCCAAATTCTTAAAAGTACAGTTGATTATATATATATCTGATTATTTTTAATATCTTTACAGGAACACCTGTAATATATTCTACTTAAAATTCTTTCCAGATTCTTAAAAGTACAGTATTTCTGCAAAACATAATCATGATTTTGCTGCATTTCAGGCATATTTCCTCAGTTCTTGACTTTTCTGAATAAAGGAATCTTAATTTGTATAATGAGTTTGCTCACATGAGGTGTAGTTCATACACATCACCACATAACTGTCAGCTTGAGTTACTGAACCATTACATTAGGACATTAAATGTACCTCGTATTTGTATGGAAAAGTTTTGTACCACCGACACTCTACAATGGACACCTCATTTCATCTATTCTTTTTGTGTGGGATGTTTACATAGAATGTGGAAATGTTTTATTTTACTCTGTTAATTTGAAAGATTGAAGAAATATGAAATCAGTTGTAATGTGTAAAAGAGGGTTTGTGAGTGGTGTGCTTTGTAATTTATAAACTGGTAAAAGTGCTGCAAGCATGTTCAGAGTGAGGGAAGGCTGTCTGATGATCTGAAGGATTGCTGCTGTACTTCTGTATGGCACAGGATACATCCACATTTTGCTATTATAATTTGAGTTTCAGTCTGGCATGTTTAAGTAGGTGGTGCTAATGTCATGGAAACAGGATAATATGTAAGTGTAATATTCCTATTAAAATTCTCATTATACTTCAGTACTTACAGTGGTTCTGTAAGGTATGGTGATGAGTAAAGTATTGGCACCAAGACTGTCCATATTAAGTTATAACTAAGCATGTCCTTACGTGACAGTTCCAGTGCGTATTAAGAGAGGGTTTCTTTTCTGTGTGATAGTAATTCGTTACAAGCCACATGAGATTGCAGTTGCATTGTATACGAATCTGTTTTTTACGCTTGTCTTGTCGTTGAAGTTTGTGAAGCTTTTAATTTATTCGTGACATTTATCGTGGTAGTCATCTGACATTTTAAATGTGAGGTTACAGACTACAGCAGAAAACTTACTGCTGATGTAATTTTGTTCTGTAGAGTCTTATGTCCCTTCAACTGATAGTTTTCAAACTGGTCATTATTATTAGTATTCTATTACAGTTTTTCATTATAGTTTTACATATGCAGCCATTTTTCAAGAGATGGTCATCATTTGTATTTATATGAAGAAGGTAGGTAGGTAGGTTATTTCATGTTGTAACATATTTTGCCCCCCCCCCTCTCTCTCTCTCTCTTTTTTTTAAGTGGGAAAATATTTTGAAGTTTTGTCTTTGTTTAATGGTCAGTAAATTATCAAGAAAAACCATGTGGCAGAAAGTTTTCCTCCTGAAAGGTGAATTTTTCATGGTAGTAGAGGAACTGCATTGTAAGAAGACATATGAGATGAGTTCCTGAAATTACTAGATATACCTGAAGATTAAATGGTTTTCTGTACTGAGTATGTGCAGATTCCACTGCGGTTGCAAGATGTACCCTGTGTCTAACAGAAGTACAGAAGATCTCATGTTTGTTTTTATATTAACAATGTGTGTTTATGTAGGAAAAATTTTTTCTTCCCTTTGAAGGTGAATATTTGTTGTGTGATATTTGCTTCAGATGCTTTCCTGTTGTTAGTGTATCTGAGTGTGAACACTGATATTTCTTGCATATGTAAATGATTGAGAGGAATTGTTGCATACACTTGAACAAAGAACAAATATCATACAAAGTTATTGTAAGGTTTGCAGAGAATGTGTGTTTTTAGTTGAAAGAGAGTTAACTGGAAAGCAAATGAGAAAGATGAAAGGACTTGAAGGTTGAAGAAATCTTGTGTGTGCTTTTGAAGTGAGGATCAGCTGTGTGTTTATAGAAAAATATTAACATAATATTGAAACCAAAAAATAAAACTTTAAAATATCTCCACTTTTGTCAGTTGTTTGACATTATGATTTAGCTTATTAAAGCATGAATAGTGTAAGATCATCATGCATAGATTACAGTCATTGGGGTTCTTGCTTAATGCAGACTTGCATATTCCATTCTTAATACATGCTATAATAGCCCATTTCAGATGTGAGTGAACCATATACTTTGTATGACTCCCCCTCTCACCAAACAAAAAAGTTGGATTAAATCATGAGAACACATGATGGTGGCTCAGATTTGAAAACAATCGGAATTTCAGAGCCAAAATAATCTGTATACATTCTTCAGCACTCTTGTAAGATGTGCTTTTGATGTGTGTGTAGTAGGCATTCTGTGTCACAAAAGATTTCATTGTGTTGCATGTCTGGGTAAATGTTAGTGGTGACTGCAGGGAAGGGATAGGAAGGGCATTATTGTTTGAAACAGTAATGACATGGGTGAATATCATCATAATTATTTTATCCATTCCTCCTCACTGTCTACAAATAACTCTCTCTCTTAAGTCTCACATTCCTGTGTTAAATTTGCAGGGGATTCCTGACTTTCACTGTCAACATGTTGGTATTTTTTATAGTTCATGTCTATTGTAAAGGGTCTGATCTGGACAGTGATGGCAAAGTGAGCCAGTATGAGCTGTAGTCCATCTTTTCAGTTACTTTCTTATAATTTCCATGTTGATTTAGGATGACTGGATTTATAAAATATTTTGAAACCTAAGGGATCAAACCTCTGATGGTGATTGTTGTTTCAAGGCCATAATCCTGAGATTGTGTTATGTTCTGTTATATCAGTGATAGGATTAGTGCACGTTTTTGCAGTTCTTAGGTATAATATGAGGTATTTTTTTTAACAAGCTCATGCATTAGCAGAATTTAAGGCAATAAAAAAAGGAAAAAAACATCATACCAAACGTGGATATTTACGATTGTCAGGAATCAAACTTGTGCAGGACTGTTTACATTTCACTCATGGTTATCCTCGTTCTCTGAATGGGTTGTTATCTGATAACCAAAAATAAAATCTTGGAAATGAAAATGCGCTGTTAAGTTACTTTTCTTTACAGCATGACTTTCTGTACAATGTTCATTGTCCATTAACGTCAAGAGTCATGTTGCATAATGTAAGGCCTCTTGATACTCTAGATTTCACACTGCACATGACTAAACCAGACAAACAGCACACATATGCCACACAAAGAATAAATATTGTACTTAGAATTAAACATTCTACCCTCTTCGGGGAAATACATGCACTATCAACCACTGTAGTGTTTACAGGACCCTTGATGCTGTTGCGTCAGTAACAGGCACTCTGTCATTTCCCTCACATTTGCAGGACATCAAACCACCAAACACTGAACCCACTCATTTTTATATACAAGATAAGATGCATTACTAGTAATTAATTGAGGAAACTTAGGCACCTTATGTAAGGGTATTTGGGATGGTAAAGTCTTGTTGAAGAAATATTTATGACAAGATAGACATTGATTTTTATATTTTGAGAACTGTAAAATACAGTTTAAATGTGAAATGTTATTTTATGATTATATATTAAGAAACCCCAATTTCAGGTTTTTGCATCTGATATTTATGCAGCTCCTACTCTTCTGTGTGTGTTTATCCTGATTCTTCTGCACTAGACACAGAAAATTGAAACATTGTTGTGATGAATGCCTCCTGAGTGTCTGTGTATTGTGGTAGAGTATATGTTCATGCTTTCTCTTATTGTTGACTAGTACAAGATGTCTGTCATAGAACAGCATAGCATGAAATTTTTTGTAACATAGTCAGACAACCATGAAACCCTTCAACAAGTTACTGATAGACATATTAAAAAACTGTATGGCATTTTAATATAATGATGCAGTCATCATTAATCACATCACTCTTGGTGCTACAGCCCTGGGTGAGCCTTGGCCTCCTCAACAATCTGCCTCCATTTCTATCTTGCATCGTCTCCATCCACTGCTTTATCCTCATTGCCAAGGTCTGCTACCACATTGTCCATCCATCTCAGACGAGGTCTTCCTTTTCTTCTTCCTACAAACAGTCTTCCTTCCATTGCCTTTCTTGGCATTGCTCCCACTTCCATTCTCTTTACATGTCCCACCCATCTTATTCTTTGAGCTTTTATAAATTTCACAATATCCTCTCCATTTATGGATCTGTTCAGTTCTTCATTATTTCTAATTCTCCAGATCGGCCCATAGGCCTTCTGCAGTATTTTCCTTTCGAAAATTCTTAACAAATTCTCATCGGATTTTGTAAGGGTCCAGGTTTCTGATCCATATGTTACTACTGGTCTTAGCAGTGTTTTATATATTTGCATTTTGGCAGATCTGTATAATCTTGCTTTATGGCATATGATGGTTAGCTGTATATGCTCTGTTCCCTTCTTGTATTCTGTCTTTTGCACATTCACTAATCCTTCCTTCTTTATGTATTACATTGCCAAGATATTTGAAGCTGGACACTCTTTCAAATACTGTATCTCCTACTTTCCAATTCTGAGTTTGTCATCCCTTTTCAGTTGCAGACACAATCATATATGTAGTCTTTTCTCATTCACTTTTAGTCCCATTTGTTGGGTTTTCTCCTCTATTTCTCTATATACTTGTCTTAACCTAGATTCTGATCTAGTAACTATCACTACATCATCGGCATATGCACAGATCTGGCTTGATTTTGTATTGATTGTGCCTCTCTGGTCTATTTCCTGTGCAGCATTGTGTAGTGCTAGTATAAAGAGTTGTTGACAGACCATCACCTTGTTTAACTCCTTTATTGAATTCGAAAGGAGCACTTATTTGATTGTCAGTTTTCACTCTTGCTTTGGTTTGACACACAGTCATCCTTATAAGCCCGATGAGCTTCTGTGGTATTGCCATTCTGTCCATTGCTCCAAACAATCTTTCCCTATTTATACTATCAAAGGCCTGTTTAATATCAATAAAAAGCATATATAAGTCTAATCCATGTTCGTTGTGCTTCTCTGTCATCTGGCTGAGTACGAAAATTAGGTCGATTGTGATTTTATTTCGACAGAATCCACACTGGTACTCCCCTATTATCTTTTTTGTGAGCAGTCATCAATATATTGCATTAACTGTAAGAGACTATTCATAAAATTGGTTGTTTTGTGTTTGATTGTAGGCTAATAAGCATAATTAATTTTGCAAGAATTTATGACACAGTGAGGCTTTATCGAAGATTCGAAAGAAATTTTTTAAATATTAAATACTGTAAATGTGGTAATGTTTTGAAACTTGGATATTATATTTGGCAGTTATCAAAACTTACCCAGTCCCATAGTTCAAGGATATCTGAAATTGCCTCTTTCCAGTTGATAAGGGTTAATGAAGTTTCAATTTTTATTTATGTATTAATTATTTTCATTGTTAGCATGAGATGTGAAGACAGTGATTACTGTAACAAATCATGGAAAAATGCTCCATTACTTTCCTTATTAATGCCATGGTGCCTTGGACATCGGTGAAACATTTATAGTAGTAATTTAGAATGTGCAGTATCACTGAAACCGTCTTCTGTGATTGGAACTGTGGTAAACAGGGACCCCACATCGAAAATGCATAGGATGTCTTCTGTCACAAGATATCTTGTAAACACCAACGGGATTTTGGAACTACCTAGAATGTAATGTGTGGTGGAAACTGTTGTAAGGCGGGACTCCTTATGGAAATTACCTAGAATATCTTCTTGAACAGTAGTAATTTGGAATGTGCAGTATCGCCGAAACTGCCTTGACTGTCTTCTGTGATTGGAACTGTTGTAAACGGAACCCATATTGAAAATGCATAGGATGTCTTCTGTTACAAGATCTCTTGTAAACACCAACGGGATTTTGGAACTACCTAGAATGTAATGTGTGATGGGAACTATTGTTAGGTGGGACTCCTTATGGAAATTACCTAGAATGTCTTCTTGAACAGTAGTAATTTGGAATGTGCAGTATCATTGAAACTGCCTTGACTGTCTTTTGTGATTGGAACTGTTGTAAATGGACCCCACATCGAAAATGCATAGGATGTCTTCTGTTACAAGATCTCTTGTAAACACCAACAGTATTTTGGAACTACCTAGAATGTAATGTGTGGTGGGAACTGTTGTAAGGCAGGACTCCTTATGGAAATTACCTAGAATGTCTTCTTGAACAGTAGTAATTTGGAATGTGCAGTATCACTGAAACTGCCTTGACTGTCTTCTGTGATCAAACTCTCATAAACAGGGACCCCACATTAAAAATGCGTAGGAAGCCTTCTGTAATTGGAACTGTTGTAAAGAGGGACTCCATATAAAATTACGTAGAATGTCTTCTGTGACAGGAGCGACTCCGTGTGTAAATTGCCTGCAATGTCTTCTGTGGCAGGAACTGTTGTAAAGAGGAACTGCATGTTTAAACTACCCAAATTGACCTTCCAGTGTAGTGAGATTTCTCTTTGCATCAAAGGTCATGGAATTTGCCACATGTGATGTTAGCTTTGGTCACCATTTTCAGATGCATGTATGAAAAGGGTGATGTTTATGATGTTTGATGAAACCCTGGGTACATCCAAACAAGTGGTACATCTTAAACGTGACAACCAAAGATGATGTATGCATACAAAGCGTTTCTTTACGAGGTTGTGTATGTAGTATTACAACTTTATATTTTTATCCATGGTTTGAAATGGTCAGTTTTGTGTGTGTGTGCCATTATCTTTGTGCAGACTTTGAGGTAGGATTTAATTAGATGTAGTTTCATAGATTAGGAAGAGCCATTTATAACTAACCTTACAATTTCAAACAATTTGGAGGGTGCACATCCCATTGTGTTATAACTCAGTAGAGGCATATGCCTTTGAAAGAGAATGCAAGTTGTGTTTTGCCTGATAACTTTTTTTTATCTATAAAAAACTGGTATTTTAGTTGCAGGGGGAATGCCATACCGTGTTACTGATAGTTGGGCCAAGTGAAATCATTTGTTCAAAATTCAGGAACAAAATCATATTTTCTGTTCTGTGTAGGAAGGTGAAACGTGGCAGATTTGCATTTTGGAAAGATAATGGTTAGTTCAGAATGGAAGTACTTTTCTCTGATGTCTCTTGGTTTACAGTTTTGGACTTCTTTTCTGCCCTCGAGATTCTGGGTCCCATGCTGAAGCCCCTTTTGTGGTTACATTTATGACATGTGAGATTACTATTTAAATTTATTTAATATTTAAATGTAGGGATCAGTGATTGTTTAAGGAAAATCAAATTATATATTTCATACTTTGAAAGTGTTATTTCCTAACATTTCACTGAACCATTCATTGCACAAAACATGGAATTGTAGTTAATTTGTTTTTCTGAGATCCTGTTCACCCCAGTTTTAATGGTTCTAATGAATATATTTAATCTTATCTCTTACAGATGTTGATGAATGTTGATCACTGACTGAGGCTTCAGATTTGTAAATATGAATTCTTCCCCATTCTCTAGGGCACTGTAATTCGAGTACTCCATTTTTCCAGGATATGATGCTGCATCACTGAGTAGTTTGTTCCTGACATTTTGAAGGAGAATGTCTTCAGAACATTGCGAACTGATTGCCCAGTGATGCAATGTCATATCCCAGAACAAGGGAGTCCTCAACCATTTTTGTCGTTAAAACATCGAGACATGCGTATTGTAATACAATATTAGTGAAACTCAAAATCAAAACCGTTTACTTTCTTACAGTGAATTGTGGCATTAACCTGCCACAAATTTTTCCTGTCAAACATTTTCATGTTGACAGCATTTACTGTTAGTTTCCGGTCTGTCATTCTGATGTGTATTGTTGGGTTAATGCATAAACTGAAAGGTTTTTGTTGTTTTGTGATATCTGTTTTTAATGTATGAATTGGCTTCATCAAACTAAGGTAGGAAACCTGCATTCATACAGTAAAAATTAAGGTCATGGTTTTTTTCATTTAAAGTGAAATTAGCATCCAGAGTGTTATACTTGGTTTGAAAGAATGCTCAGTTACTTGCCTGAAAGTGATTTACATCATGTTTATGAAGAATTTCTTATGACTGAATGGTTTCCTGAGAATCCATATGTGTGTTGCAATTCTTTACCCACGCTTAGATTTAACAAGTTCACTGCTGCAGAAGTAGTGTTCACCTGATACATAACATACAGTGTACTAGTATTATGTTAACACTTCCCTTTATCTGAGGTGTGTTTTACACACACACACACACACACACATCAGACTTCTGCATTATACGTTATCGAGTTCTTGCAACATACTGACCTGAAGGGGTGTCATGAGAAACGATAAAAGGTAATTTATTTTTTTGTGAAAGGGGTATCTTGAGTACCAGTGGCATTATTAGAAGTGCAAGTAGTATTTACTGGCAAATCTGGCACCGAATGTTTCGAGAGTGATGAATTGACGCCTACACCGGTTTGATACATGTAATATCCACAGGTGACACTTTGAAGGATTTATTACATTTTTTTGTTGCTGTAGGATCCCAGTATGTACCTCATCTACAAGGTATCCCTGAAATCCTTGTTAATTTAACAAGCAGCAACATTTGCTGGTGATATGTTAGGTATTTATGTACAGTAAAATTTCTTTAATCCAGCTACTGATAATCTGGACACCTTGATATTTCAGCACTTGGGGAAGGTAATTCCAAGACCAGGTATTTATGATGTGTGACTGGAAGTTTTGCTCTTGATAATTTGACTCCATGACTATACCTTGTGTTATCTGGACTTACTGAGTCCATTGAGCTACTGTAATGGCTTGAGATGTTGCCATAATGACTAAACTAGGTACTGCTGTCAAGAATAAATGCATAACATTAACAGTTCTTCAGAATTTTTTTTGAATGGAAGCATCACGATGTGCTTGTAACGTGATATAATATTAAATAGTGTACGTCAGCACAATCACTTTATTACTTAATAAAGCGATTGTGCTGACGTACACTATTTAATATTATATTAAGTTCCTCAAAAACTTAAACAGTTAGGAAGTCTGAAAATGATGAAAACTAAAGTGTGATTATGTCTTCATACAGCATTGGGTCATCAACTGTTTATGATATAAGGAACAGGTGGACTAACTATGGACATTTGTGGCATAAAGTGAAAGTGTGCAGGATCTTTTCAAGTGACAGGCAATACAGCAGCCAAAATTAAAGCAATTGGACAAGGCGCTGTGTAAGTGGTTTACAGTGTTGTGTTGTGAAGGAAAAACCTGTGACTGGGCATGTGATGATTGAAACAGCTAAGTCTTTTTATGATGAAGTGAAATTAACTGACAAGTGTACATTCTCTGAGAGCAGGTTGAAATATTTAATTACTGTGTGATAGTCTAGAATATCTGATAATTCATCACTTGTGCCATACCATGGGAGCAGGATTAAAAGACTTCTACTGTAATTTGTGCCCATAGGTATTGTGAGTCTGGCCACATGCCCCATTTTGTATTTTCTGAATAGTGTGCCTGAGACTTGTAGGAGAGAGAGTCAAGGAGAACTGACATTGAAACCCTCAGGGAATATGAGGCTATCAGACTTGTGTGGGAGAGGGAACTAATAATTATTTCCTGGTTGGTCATACACAAATGTCAGTAAGACCAGCAGGAATGTTGATCCATTGGGCATGAGGAGCATGTGAAGGATAATGAAATGGGGCCTGAAACTATGAGCCAAGTGTTCATCAACATGGATATTGTGAGTTTACCAGTCGTATTCTGACAGAAGAAAGAGAGAAGATTATAGATGTGTGCAAAGAGGTGTTTTGTATAGGCTATGCATATGAGAGGTTAAATTGCACTGTTTTTCTTAAAAATGTACTGTTCTGGATATAATATTTGTGTGTTCCTGTTATGCCTTCAAATTTGACTGCTGATCAAGAATATTCTGGAGAAAGCCAAGACCATTTATTACCAGCAACTCTGCCTATCTAAAAATTGACAGGGACCATACAACAGCTGAATTGAAGGTATAAAATATGCAGAAGAAGTACAGGGACAGCATCAGACAAGTTAATGTCAACCTTCATGCCACACTACAGCAAACGCTGCATTGATACGAACTGCCTGAAACCCAAAAGAATGAAGTGCACACTATGTATTGCTTTGTAATTAGCTCAAGAACTTATAACAGCTGTTGTGGAACATGCACCCATTCATGGAAAAATTGGAACAGTCACTGAGTTTAAGGATGTGGAATTAGAACAAGATGGTACCTTGTGAGCTTGAATATTGCCTGTTTGCCAGTGTCCAGTAGATGAAGCACTGTCCATAGTTCATAATGTGCTGGAGACATGGGCAGTTCACTGAACGAGCATCTCTTAGATTAGATGCAGTAAAAGAGAGATTTATGTCTTTGTGTTTATACATGCAGCAGTTTTAAAAGGCTGTTCTGGAGCAGAGAGCACTTTCATATGTTGATCACTTATTTACCATATGATTGTTGATGAATTTTATATACCTCAGTCCTGACCAACAACAGTAAAGCTCACTATAGAAGAAAGACATACATCCATGTCCTTTGAAATTCACTGGTCATCCTTCCATAAGACACTATGTAGTCTGAGCTCCTGTCATTGTTGTTAAATAAAAATAGATGGATGTTGAAGGCACTGTTGACTCATTCAAGTAAAATTTATTACAAATGTGTTGATGGGTTTGTAGGTTCAGTACACAGCATAATAAAGGTAAAAAAAGGTACAGGTAAGTTCCACCCAAGAAGACCCAGAGGGGGAGCAGAAGTATAGCTCTACCCTTTCTTTAACTTCAGCACTGGAAGGTGTGGGTGGTGAACATCATGCCCTAGCCGGTTTACCCCTGGGAAAGAAACCTAATACCCATTTTACAGGAAGCTGGGTGGGCCCCAGGGCCAGTCTGGACAGGTGTGAAAAATCTTGCCTTCACCGGGATTCATTTCCCAGACCATCCAGCCTGTAGCAACTCATACCAACTACACTGTCTTGGCCCACGACACAATGTAATAATATACTGCTTATATTGGCAAAGTTAGTTATACATTACATGATACACTGTGGATTATATACAGAGTATTATAGTACGTTACTAAGAATAAAAAGGGATTTGAGGTTCTCAGAGTATTGTTGCTTAGCAGAAGACTTAAATATTCAGTATCAAAGTGCATAATTCTGTATTTAGGTGCATATTGTCTAAATGTTATTTTGGTGTTTATTAACACAATAATGTAATTGAACAGTTGTTGTACCGTACAGTCTGGTTTAAGTCACGTTTTATATAGATACATTTTCACATGCTGCCACAGATATACTGTGCTGGCTATCATGCCTATATTGTAAACCTGATTGAAACCAATCTGCCTAAGGTCATTGTCGCATTTCATAAGATCTCTTTTGGAGTAAAGGAGCAGCTGTGGTCAGAGTGACTGATACAAGGGTGGCTATTAGGTTCCCTTGTTTCCCCAAGACTGTTTTCAGGGGCTTTGTTGATGTGTGTTCCCGTCCATCCCAACCCCCAGCTGTCTTAACGTTGACTCTATTAGGAAGTGTGAAAGGAAGCAAGCATGAAGCGTGAAGTGGTGGAAGTGGGAGCGAGCGAGAGCGAACGGCTGTCCTACCTGATGAATGGAGTGGCATGAAGTGGCGCAGGTGAGGAGGACAAGTGAGTGTTGGTGAGGGGGTGATGGAACTGTTTTCAAACCTTTATTAATTCACTTTGACCATATGTGTGCATTTGTTACATAGGCCATGTAGAGGGAACAGCGTTGTGCATGGCAGATCAGTCCGTTATGTTTTGAGAGAAAAAATTTTCCCAGATATCATGAATTATGGAGGAGTGTGTATCACAAATCAGAACAGTTCAGAAATTGCATGAAACATTCACATTGATACTTCATCTTTATTTTAGACAAATTTAAGTTGATCATTAGAAAAGAAATTTTTCTTCACAGGGTAATGCACTTACCCTAACATACATACAAAAGAATGTGAAAATTAAGAATACAGTTTGTCATTCCCCATCCTTACATTTAATGAAACATTATTATTCAATTGAAGAATTAAATTCTCCATCTGAAGTGTTCCAAAACCTGCAAGCTATAAAAATAAAAAATGGTTAATTAATTGCATTTATGTTTTGTATGGGTATGTTGCCTCTGTATCAATCGAACTTGGTGTAAGGCTAAGAAATTTTGTAACCACAATTCCTTGACAGTATACAGGAGATTTTCTAAAGGGCATGTTGATTGACCTTTTTTATGTGTGAATTTGTAATTTTGGAATTCCTCATTACCTATCTCCAGAACTGTTTTATATAAGAAGTGTGTCCAATGACACAAACATTGTACAAAACCTGAAAACTATGGATAGTTATTTGGATGAGAACAGGCTTACAAAGAGGGAATAAAAAGAAAAAGAAACTCTTTTAGGGTAGTGGTAGACTCTGGTGCCTCAGAATTGGAGGTTTATGTTCATGTGATAAATATAATTAAAAATACATTTAAAATCATAATATAGTTTTCTGTAATACACGTAACATTCGCAAAATACTTTGTTCCCTAAGCTGGCAGGCTGTCTGTATTTTATTTAATTATTTTAGGAGTTTTTAAACGCTTTTCAAGTAACGCAATTATCTTTGACATTTATAAAGTCTTCTTGAAATTGCACACTGTAACCCAGAAGAGCCTTTATAATTGTGTAGTAAACAGTGCACTGCCGTTAACATTAGATGTGTGGAAAATAAAATACAAGCATTTGTATGCTGAAAAGTTTGCACTGCAAAGTTTGTGTCATTTGAGATATCATTTTTTTTCTCAGTGAGTTGTAACTAAATCATGTTATGTAAATTTCACTAGAAAATTTAAAGGTATAGGAACAGGTAGGTCTGATTCAATTCTTGAAGTTCAACTCTGATGGTATATTTCAGCTTCTGATCAATGGAAAACAGTTCTTGAACCTCCTCATGTTAGAATGTAGATGTGTGGGTGTGAGAAAGTTTCGAAGTAGTTTTTTAAATTGTTTTCTTCCTGTCATGTTGTGATTTGAGTGAGGTCTTATGTTGTGACTGTTATGACCTTGTTCAAGTTCTGATGAGATGAAAGCATTGATGCATAAACTTGCAAGTGAACCTGTAATTAATATACATGTCTTTTGTTTGTTTTAACAGTAATCCCTAAGGGCAGTTGATGATGTGCCCTCCTGAAGAGAAAGGAATTGTGATGAGAATGGTTTAAAAAGTGGTTGTCAGAGATTAACTGGCAGTTGTTAGAAGTCTGAAAGTGAGCACAGTGTGAGTAGCATGAGTTGATTTTAGATTTTAGTTGTAAAGAAATCTTCTTGTACTCTGCCTAACATCATGGCCTGTCCTTGTGCTGTGTCTCAGAGAGCACTATAGACAGATATAGGTAAGAGATGATGATGATGAATCTGATTTTAGATACTTAAATCTCACTTCATGTAATACTGTGTGGTATTAGTACAATTGATTACACATATATCTTTGTGCCATTTCTGCGTAACTTTCATTTCAGCTTTCCAATTTGGGTAAACAATTGTTACATTAATCATTTCTTTTCACGTGTATGACAATTTATAATTTTTCTCCAGCAAACACATGTTGTATCAGATCTAAGATAATATTAGTTTAAAGGTTTTGAAGGAAGTAAGATGGTCTGTGCAAGATATGATGATGTGCTATCACGACTTATGGAGATGCACTTAATAGGTAGCAAAGGTTCAGGTGAATAACAACAAAAATACTCTTGTCAATGTTCTGTGTACCCATATGTTATATTTCTTTTCAGGTTCCTTCTAGTTAGTTGAAGACGATCCAGTGTAGGAATATCCTGCTTATGACAGTAAAGGAATGCCTAATAATCATCCATCAAAGTATTGTTGCTTTATGTAATGAGAGATGAGCTGCCATGAAATTTTATCTTTTATGTCCTCAGAATTCCAGTTTTTCACATCTTTTCCAATGGATGAATGTCATTATGTTTGTTGTATGTTGTTGGTTAAATTCAAATAAATTTAAGAAATGCTCCAGGAGTTTAAAACCTTTCTTTGTTTTGACTGAAGAATAAAAACCAACTAGATGGCACATATTATTTTATTAGTTTTTATTCTTCAGTTATCACAATGATGCATGGTCAAACAAACATCAAACTTTCTTTGTTTGTCTCATTTTGCAAAATACTGAATATTGGTCTTCTCAGTCATTACATTATGGGCTGATGTAGGTCTGTCTCATTTCTTGTGCTTGGTGCTAATAGTAATATACTGTATATGTATAATGGGCTTTATTCTGTAGAAAAAGTGTAACAGGGTTTGCTCACAGAGTAAATGTATTTATACATCCTGACCCTTTGTGCTACTACCAAAAAGCAATCATATTTAAAATTGTGAAAAATAAATTCCAGTGTAATATGAAAAAACAGTTCGCATGTGAGGCTTGCTCAAATGAAATATAGCAAGGGGATTGTTCTGGACAAAGGAGTAGATGCATGAATTCAGGCTTCCATAGTGATATGGATGACATCTATACTCTTCTGGGATATTACACAACATGGAGCAGTAATTCCTTACCAACATTTTGGGACAGCCTATCGGTCTTATCTTCAAGGGTCAAGAAGTCCAAGAAGAAGGCTGGTAACACTTGGGTACGCAGTTTATATAGGGAAAGGTGTGGGCAGTGATTGGTTCCCAGCAGGATGCCAGCCAAGAGGGTTGATGCAGTGTGAGGGAGATGGGAAGGAGGAGAGAACTGTAGTAGCTCAATGCTGCTGTGAAGTAAAATGGCCTGGGAATGTGAAGCCACTACCAAGTGCAGGAAGGTAAAGCAATCCCATTGCAGGCCTGAATAGGCCCTGAGGTTTCTAGGAGATTCAGGCTCCCACATTTCATGACAATCAGCACATGAAGTGGTAAGGTTGTCAGCCATATGCACTGGCTGTCTTTACCCCCCAGGAAATATTCCTGGTACTCATTTCTGTTACAGGCTGAGTCGACGACCCCAGGGCCATAGTGCGGCCAGAAGGATTATGTCAAGGAAAAATTCTAATGACACCATCGGGAATTGAACCCATGACCTTCTGGCTTGTAGCGTAGCGCTGCAACCAACTGCACCACTGCGACCAAGTAGAGGAAAGTAAGACAAATACAAAATTAAATTTAAATATATATATATATATATATATAAAATAGGAAGACCAAGACTGAGATGGCTCAAACAGGTAGAAGATTTAAAGAAGATGAAAGTGAGAAATTGGAGGGAGAAGTGTAAAGATAGAAGATTGTGGAATGAAATCATAAATCAGGCCAAAACCCACCAAGGGTTGTAGCGCCAATTGAAGAAGAAGAAGATACACGTGGCCTGTCCAAGAAGTTCGTGCAGTAGGTTAGAGGAGGAGTGAGATGTTAACTGGTGGCACACCCCTCCAGCTCTCCTCATTCTGCAGGACCCAGTTGACTTTCAGTAGGAGCCAGACCGCTGTAGGAGTAGGACAGACTTCTTGCTTTAGTTTTTTGTGGAACGCGTATTTGCGCATTGTCAAAATGGAGATCGATCAAAAGCTTGAACAACGAATTAACATCAAGTTTCTTGTGAAACTGGGCAAGAATGGCCCCGAAAACCATCAAATGTTGCAACAGGTTTATGGAGAGTGTGCTGTAAAGGAAAGAACTGTTTTCAAGTGGGTCCGGCGTTTTCGGGAAGGCCGTGAAGACCCCAAGGACGATGTCAGGTCAGGACGCCCCTCCACCTCAAGTGGTAATGAAAACATCGATCGTGTGCGTTCTCTCATGCTCAGTGACTGCCAATTGACTGTTAGAATGATAGCAGAAGAACTTGGTTTGGGAAAGTCGTCCGTTCACATGATTTTGACGGAACATTTGGACATGAAAAAGGTTTGCACCAAGATTGTACCGAAACTGCTCACTCCTGAGCAAAAGTTGCGACGGAAGGAGTGTTGCGCCGACTGAGTTTTTGGCGCACAATTCCATCACCGTGCTCGAACATCCCCCTTACTTGCTGGATTTAGCCCCCTGCAATTTTTTCTTGTTCCCCAAATGCAAATTGGTGCTGCGGGGGCGGAATTTGAGTGATGTGACGATGATTAAAAGTGAAATGACATCGCTGCTGAAGGGCTTAAGAGAAGCGGAATTCCAAGGGTGCTTCCAACAATGGAAACAGAGGTGGGACAAGTGTATTGTGTCAAATGGGG
>Ga0136643_10006348_pt1 | contig 16914 bp, 14 predicted proteins | sample TergutLab28metaG_FD_96883 | JGI IMG/M metagenome (GOLD analysis project Ga0136643, IMG submission 96883) | Labiotermes labralis P1 segment gut microbial communities from Petit-Saut dam, French Guiana - Lab288 P1 (version 3) (version 3) | ecosystem: Host-associated > Arthropoda: Insects >... | reverse complement strand
CGCCCGTCATCAGGAACATTAGATGTTGAGTTACAGCATATGGTTTTCTGCACCGAGTTTTTGGATGGGTGGTGGTCTTGAGAGCCGCTGCGTGGGTCGTGTGTGCGGTGCGGATGGTGCAGTGCACGGCAAAATCCGCACCGTACACACGACCTACGCAGCGGCTCTCAAGACCACCACCCATCCAAAAACTCGGTGCAGAAAACCATATGCTGCACATCTAATGCTCCTGATGACGGGCGTATGTACCCGAAACATGTCGAGCTAAGAATACATCAATAAAATTACCTAGTTGCATTAAGCTGGCATTTCACCTTATTTCATTTATTTCATAAATTATTGGCGTTTTTTATTGGTGTCGGTGAGTTCAGAAAATAGACATAAAACAGGATATGGTGATCGATTCTGCCGTGGGAGTACAAAGCTTCTTCAGCGGTGACAGTAAGAATAATTTGCTGTCAGTTGCATAAGAGGCGAGCAATTGCAACACATCAGTTTTCGATTGATGTTGCAGGCGAAGTCTTTATCCTTTCCGATGAATCAGGTGTAGTTCTGTTGAATTTTTGCATTTAAAATCACGCATTTCGGATGCATTTCATGTGAAATGAAAAATCGTTTGAAAGGATCCATTTCTTGAAAATTTTTAACGTCTAGGTATATCAGAAACAATTTCTGCCCACTTCGTCATCCTCAAACAACTACCTTCTTTTTTCAGATTCAAGCTTTGAGGCTGAATGAGGAGACAGCAGCCTCTTTAAAAAAGAAACTGATTGAAAGCTGTAGGTGTAGAGGTGATAAAATATGATTTTTAAGGAAACATTGTTTAAGGAAGTGGATTTGGTTTACTAGGATAGGGAAAAGTGGCTTGCACTTATGAACAGGGTGATGAACTTTCGGTTTCAATAAAATGCAGGGCATTTTAATTAGCCTCTTGCTTAATGGATGGTTATGCTCCATACAGCAATTTCATTAATTATTTAGTTAGCTAAAATGTTACATAGATCAAGTTTCAGTACACAAAGTACAGCTGGTTACTGTGCGTGCTTTTTGACGTATTTCAAATGTTGCTAATACAGATCCCTTTTCCCAAGAAGGAAAACTATATTGAAGTTGCCAATTGTCGCTGCTGAACTGTTAATCCTACATAACAACGTAATAGAAATTCAGAATTAATTTTTTTCATTCTGGTGCAGAGGACGCACTTATGTACTATTTCTTTGCTGTCGTATTCCGGTTATTTAAAATGTTTTCACATATACGGACTGTGCCTTGATTGGAATGCACAAATTCTAATGAGGTAGTAGGAAGCTAAAATCATTCCTCTGTACTGAAAATGAATGTCTTTTGGAAAAAAAGAGCACGTTCAGAGAGAGAAATAGAGGGAAATAGAGACAGGAGAGAAAGGGAATGACGTTGGTTCGGTTCCCTTAAACGTCAAAACTCTCGTGTATGCTGAAAGCTTATACATTGCAGTTCATACAGGTTCACGTTTGATTTAGCATTGCGATCCTTTATGAAATTTTGCAAAATAACAGCAAATCATGCGAGAGAAAGAATACGAATTCCTAATAAATGGCAATTATAATTTAGCCTTAAGGCAATATATTTATATCCTGTAAATTAATATACCAGCTCTATTCAGACAGCAATACAGTACAGAAATAAATAATGATTTCACTGAAATAAAATAAATTTACATCATTAGAAATAGCTAATAAATTGACGAACTGATTGTTAGTGGGTTTCGAAGTGAAAGATATTTGAAATTGAATCAATGTAGCTGAGTGATTATTTAGACTTTCATAATCGCTCAACTAAAGAAGTGGTTCGTCTCCTATTACAGAACAAAAGGCTCACTTTCTGTTTCCACAAGAGCTCTGCCTTCTACTTTATTCCGAGCCACATTTACTCAATCCACATTCTGATACCGCACGTCTTAACAGTTCATTCTAATGCCATTGTCCCATCTACTTCCAGATCTATCATTGTCTTTTTTAAATAGATTTTTGGACTAAGAATTAATTCGTATTGAGCACTTCTGTTTCGCATTTCTCCCATGCCTTATTCTTATCATTTCTTTCTAATTTGAACACACCTATTAGTAATTAAACACTTTATTATCCAACTAATGCACAATATATAATATGTAGAAACAATCAAAATTATAAAATATTTAAAAGTGTCCCAACATGTTTCGGATCACAGAGGATCCATCATAAAGGAGCCTTGTACAGTGCTGGGTTAAAAATTACAAAAATGATTCTATGGTGTCCATTGACATGGACAAGGTCGGTGTTACGGCAGCATATTGTGACTGTAATTAGATAAAACAAGGACGGACCGTTCTTGTTTTATGTTCCAACATTTTGAAAAGTAATGTCGAAAAATAACATTTTACGTGCAGAAGGAGGCATTCCTATATCCGACTCTTCCACAGAACAAAGCGAATTCGTCTGATGTATCTCAGTATGCTGTACCTCATATCTCAGTACGCTGTACTTCATATCTCAGTACGCTGTAACTCATATCTCAATATGCTCTGCCTCATATCTCAGTACGCTCTACCTCATATCTCAGTATGCTGTACCTCATATCTCAGTACGCTGTACCTCATATCTCAGTATGCTGTACCTCATATCTCAGTACGCTGTACCTCATATCTCAGTATGCTCTACCTCATATCTCAGTACGCTGTACCTCATATCTCAGTACGCTGTACTTCATATCTCAGTACGCTCTACCTCATATCTCAGTATGCTCTACCTCATATCTCAGTACGCTGTACCTCATATCTCAGTATGCTCTACCTCATATCTCAGTACGCTGTACCTCATATCTCAGTATTCTGTACCTCATATCTCAGTACGCTGTACCTCATAATTCAGTATGCTGTACCTCATATCTCAGTACGCTGTACCTCATATCTCAGTATGCTGCACCTCATATCTCAGTACGCTGTACCTCATATCTCAGTGTGTTGTACCTCATATCTCAGTACGCTGTACCTCATATCTCAGTATGATGTACCTCATATCTCAGTATGCTGTACCTCATATCTCAGTACGCTGTATCTCATATCTAAGTTTCGTAAAGAATATTTAGTGCTGCAGAACTTTTTCATAAAATGCTTCTAATTCCGACAATTGTGGATTATGTTTGAGCGCCCTTTATTTTCATTTCCTTAATAATTATTATAACCAAGTATATTAATTTTTTTCGTTTAAATTACAAACACAACGTGATTCACAAACAAGTGCTTATGTAAAATCTATGCGGAGATGAGAAAACGATGATCAGACCTGCCTGTTCCTCAGTGCAAGGAAAGCTCTAATAATCTTGTAAAAAAACCACCTAGATGCAGACTCCTGATGATGGACAGAGAAACTGTCCGAAACATGTAGAGTTTTATTCCAAATATAAATTTGAGAAATTAGTGAATCTCGTTGGTTTTATTATAAGAATTATTATAAGAATCGTCGATATGTCTTTCTCTCTCTTCCGACCTAGGCTGCTGTAGCCTGACTGTCTGCAGTTTATACATTTTCATTCCACCCACCGTTCGTCCAGTAACTCAGTGTGCACCTGACCCCTTTCAACTGCATTTCTATCTGTGTGACCACTTGTGTATATACACACGTGTCCATCACATAATTCCTAGGTTAGTGCTTTCCCCTTTGGACGGATTCTGCCTTTATTCCCCTCTATCTTCATCTACACTTATCTGGCGACATCCCTCATGTTGCCTCTATCAAAACTTTCTTTCTTCGCTTTGTGGTGCACCAAACCCCTACCCATTCCTCCGTGTCATCTGCTTTTCTCTTTGTAATTCTGCCTGGTAGTCGTAGTTTGTTTCACACCTGGAGATGTCTCTGTGTATTTAGCCGTTAATGGTGGCTTGACATAAGCCTTAGTCAATTTCTCCCTTTACATGTTAGCAGTTACAACTCGAACGTGAAAAAGCAAGGAGCTATCCACACAAGGAGAGGGAATCTAGTTCACGAAACACATCTCTGCTACTGATTCAGCATGGTTCAAGCAGATTTTTACAAAAGTAGAAACTTCGAATTTCCTGCATCACATTCTGCCATTATAAAGTGATTGAGGTTGATCGGAGTTTGCTGTGGTGCTCCAGATATTTATGATGAACATTATCAAGCTTAATTGAAGAGAAATGTATGATATGTATTTTAAATTTCCAAAATTAAAGCAACCTGAATGCATTTAGATAAAGCAGGATACGCTAACATATAACAGAATTATATATACACATATTATGGTAACGCTTGTTCAGTTCTCGGATATATATATATATATATATATAATTAATCATTTGTAGATTCGAGTGGTTGCTTTACATACAGCCAACTTTAGTCTTTAACAAGACGGACATTGTGCTTGTAATGTAACGTAGAGGCGCTTTCGCGTTACCATTGTTGTCGTGGAAAAGGAATGTGTTACATATTCTGTGTGTGTGTTTGTAGCCCTAGGTATATAAACCGTGTGTGGGCCGTATTCTTTTGCCATCTGTGGCCGAACTGGCTAAAATATAAAATTTAATGAAAAATCCTCTAGTGGGATCCGAGTTGTTCCACGGGGACGAACGGACAGACGAACAGACAGACAGGCGGAAGTGACGAGCCTAGTAGTTGCTTTTCACAATTTTGAGACCGCGCCAAAAATTCTATTTCCTGGTCATAGAGTAAATTTACATTCCTTGTGATAATTTCAGAACAAACTGAGATTATTTCCGGATACAGCAGTAACTAATTTATTTTATGACCTGATGGTGTGTGTTTACAGCGCGGTACGAACTGAAACTTTAAATATAATCCGGGTTATTATTTGCCTTCAGAAGGTTAACTGAACAATCGTTTGCATGAGCAGAATGCTTCTCAAAAAGAAGCTGTGTAAGGATGAAGTCATTTCTAGCCCACAGTCACCGAGGATTTCAATATTTAAATACGTTCAATGAAGGTTTCCACTAAAGGAAGCCAAGGATATTGGTGTGTGTATATGCGAAGCTACATGGCGTTATATACCGCATGTCTTCAGTCCTGGTTAAGATTTTTGTTGTTAAAGTTTCAAATCTTGCATGAACACGTGTTTGAAAAGTTGTGATTTGCAGGTTTTATGCCACTATCATGAGAATTAACCGTGTGGTTTGCTGAATAAAACTGACGTTAACGTCCAGTTGTTTAGGCTCTTTGTCTCTGATTATAATCTTTCCTTAATCACTGCAGTAAGTTACATAAGCTCGCCGTGAAGGACGTCACAGTTTGTTTTGCACAATTGCCGTAATTCGACGTTCATTTCCGCCATCAGATTTAATGCGTTCTAGCTCAGTACCCCTGACGTGTGTTGGGCGTAACAGCCCTTATGTCTATTCGGTCACAAATGTGAATACAACTATTTTATATATTATGACTTGCATCACTTATTTACTTACTTGTGGTCATACAAATGCTCATTTTCTTATTTGAAGGTTTTCTAGATTAAAGAGGACTCAGTCGGTATAACGACTGACTACGGGCTGGACGGTCCGGAATCGAATCCCGGTGTAGACGAGATTTTCCGCCCGTCCAGACCGGCTCTGGGGCCCACCCAGCCTCCTGTACAATGGGTACCGTGTCTTTCCCGGGGGTAAAATGCGGCCGGGGCGTGGGGTTGACCACTCACCCTCTTCTAGTGCCGCGGTCATGGAAGAGTAGAGCTATAATTCTACCCACCCTCTGGGCCACACCGGGCCCCATAACGGGAAAACTTTACCTTTAATATGAATGATTGGCTGAAGGATTTTACTGATTATTGCACAATCTTACAAGTAAATACGGACTGAATGCGGTTCGTTTACAATGAAGCGCAACACTCACACATAGAATATTTTATTACGTTACATTTAATAATAATTTAAGAAGGATATAGATGATTGTAACATGGATAGTAGCACGCATGGAAGGAATGCAAATCTTAGTTGGAAAAACTGTGGGGAAAGGGCCATATGGAAGACGGGGTTGTGAATGGATCGTAAAGAAATGGATTTTGGGAGTTTCGACTGGATTCTTTCGCTGTATGTTGAGAGCTTAATGGCTGTTTGTTTGGACCACGGTAAAGAATCTCAGGTTTTGATAAAAACTGCGAATTTTATGACATCCTGACTGATTATAGGATTTTGCAGAAGGACTCTGCGATGAAGAAACGTTTAGCGTGTTATCACACGAACATCGTTTGTCTGTTGAAACTAGCTGTACACGTGCAAATAATTGGCATCTATAAACAGTAAAGCATAAAGTCAACAAAAATAATAGCATATTAATTTTAATAAAAATAAAAATTTTACTGACTAAAGCTTGATGCTGGGTAATTTATTTCTGAAATGAGCGGATAATAAACAATGTTTAAATAAGAAGCCAAAGATTCCTAGCGATTGTAAATAAGAAACAAAATGTTGAACTCAACAGTCTTGTTTCAAGCAGGGTCCAAGACAAATACATTAATTGTGACGTTTTGCTGACCGTGCATCTCAGTATATTTATCTCAGTAATTAACCAACTTGATGCACAAAATTTTTGTTTTAAAATAAGTTTATTTCATGCCTCTACATGTTTCGAGCACATATGCTCATCATCAGGAGGTCAAAATTGCATTACACAGCCTCTGCTATCATCACACCTTTAGGCAATTTTGACCTCCTGATGATGAGCACATGTGCTCGAAACATGTAGACACATAAAATAAACTTATTTTAAAACAAAAATTTTGTGCATCAAGTTGGTTAATTACTGAGATAAATACATTAATTGTGTTAGCTTCCCTTGGCCTCCGCCTGAGACAGCACTGTCAATTACTAAATTTATCTTTCTTATTAAAAACAACATTTTAAAGAAGAAATTAGTAAAATTTCCAATGGGCTTTTTAGCAATTTTCTTTTTTCAATGAGCAGGGGGCTGGCCTGCTGCATCAACCCCCAACCTGGAGGACCAGGTGATTTTTGATCAAGGTTTTCTTCCTGTAGCCCATGATGCGCCAGTATCAAACTGCAAAGCAGCAGTGCTAGTTTTGGTCCGCCCCGGTTATTTTATTTCCCCGGTACCCGCCATATCTGATGAGCCACCGGGGGAGGCACCGGATGGAAGACTAGCAATTACATTGCATTACAATGGTATGGATATGTTCAAAGAATGGAAGAGGGAAGATTTCCAAAAGAAGTTATGAAATGGAGTCCACCAGGAAGAAGAAAACGAGGTAGACCTAAACTTACCTGGGCGGGAGGGATTAGAGGACTGATGGGAGAAAAGGGATTAATGGAAGAAGCTGGAATGACAGAGACAACTGGAGGAAGAAGAAATATAATTGTTAAATGGGCACAGGAAATGTGGAAACATTTTACAACACGCTAAATAATAATAATAATTAGTAAAATTGAGGTCTCCATAAATGCTGCATCATAATCATTCTGAAAATGCTTATCATCACAAGATTCGTTAGGTAGATCAGTAGATCATGATGTCGAAAACAAATTTTACTGTGTTAATATCAGTGATAACCTGTTAAAAGGGCTCCCATTACAGGCTCATATAAGTGTTGCAATGTTCGTAGAAGAACACATTCCAACCTGTTCCCGTAGGGGTGACATGGTACTACACTTCTGGCGTAATTATATTAATTTCAGACGCAGAAATGGTGGTTCACTTGGGTCACCGTCATGTTATCACTGTGTAAACGTCGTTTGCATCTGAAGCCAGACATACACAAAGCATCAAGCTAACCAAACACTCCGTCGTGCAACGCATACACACTCTCCCCCCTCGCCCTTGTATCATGGGGACGTTTGATACATTAAAACACTGTTAGCATATTTATGTATTTTGCGGCAGTTAAAGGCCACGGCTTTTGTAGCGACATCAGAATTTGCATTACAAACCTACAGTACACAATAGGAAATACCTTATGTGATGTTAAATATATTATTTTTTTTCATTTCCTGTATCAGATAATCTCACTGCCAATATTTCATATACACTGGAGACCAGAATTATTTCTAGCCCAGACCTTAAAGTGGTCCCCGCAACATATTTCATTTTCAGGATTTTATTCTCTGGTAGTAGTATCGATTCTGTTGCAGAGTAAATATTTTCTATGTCTAGAAAGAGATTTAATATCTTTTGCGATAACATTTATTGTTATTATTCTTGGAATGATTGTTTTTAAATTTTACGACGTGAGTTCGTTTTATACTCTTATTAAAAATAACAACAAGTTATTAAATTGATGACTCATTCAGTGTGCCTTATTATTTACATTATCATTCAAGTCCAACACATTAATATACGTTACGGACAAACAAGACAGGCAATGCACATATAAAAGTAATGTCGAAGCGCCTTCGCGCAAACATTGTTGCAGCGGAAAAACAATAAGGATTACACAGTTACGAAACAGTGAAAGAGTAAGTCTCGGACCTGAACTGATACTTTGGCTCAGGATAGGGACAGGTGGCGGGCACTTTTGACAGCGGTAATGAACCTTCGGTTTCCTTAAAATGTGGGGAAATTTTTGATTAACTGAAAACCATTTAGCTTCTCAAGAAGGACACTGCTCCATGGAGTAAGTAAGTAAGTAACGCACTGCTTCGTCTTGCACATTGGGAAGCAGCTCATCCATGCTGTCTGTCAGTTGCTGTAACCATGAACCAAAATGATCATTCCTCGCGGCAGTAACAGGCCGAGTTTCCTGCGACTCTGCCAATGACGGATCAATAATGCAGTTTGTCGTCTGCCTACGTAACCCGGTGTACATCTATTGCACAGTATATATCAGGAGAACCAAACCTGGGCACGTTCTGTCTGCATTTAAATTATATTTACTGGATGTGATTTGATATTTGATATTAGAGAGAAAAAAGTTAAGACTTCAGTCCTCATTAGAAGCGTTAGAAACATTTCGGAAGGCCAGTGTTAGTTTCATCGAGTCTGTCAGTCCACACAGAACAACTCGGCTCCCACTGGACTGATTTTCATAAAATTTGATATTAGTATTCTTCGAAAATCTGTCGAGAAAATTCAAGTTTGATTAAAATCTGACAAGAATATATGATACTTTACGTGAAGACGTATGTGATATAGTACTATAACCGTAATAGTTTAAGTTCTATGAGATGTTAAAGTTTTATATGTGATAGAGTGGATGGATTTGTTTTAATCAGTAATTTAGTTTGGGTGGAATGGCGAATGTAACGGATTTGTATAGCAGCTTGCAGGGATGGAGGGTTAGAGAAAGTGAAAGGGTGACAGAGAGAGAGAGAAGATCGGTAGGACACGGGGAGATTATGCTAGTGCGTAAGTGCGTAAGTGAGCCAATAGAAACAAAATATTCAAATTTGGACTGTTGATTTCATTAGGGTATAGTGGGATTTAAACAGTTAGCCAATTGGGAAGAGTAAGAATATTTAAGGTGTGATGGATTTGAACTGTGCGGGTTTGAAACCTTAACGTAAGTAAGTTGTCCGTTTTCTACCCAGGATGTGAGAAGTTGTGTACACGATACCGACGCCAATAGTGCATAGATTTTCAACGGCGCCTCCATACACGCAAACATCTGTAAACTTTAATAATCTAGTGAAATAATACGAAGAATACTTTATGGTGTGCAGTTATTTATTCCAGATTTGCTACTTACAACACTTAGATTCCCTGAGATTAAGACGTGTGAAACGACTGATGAGCTGAGTTAGGTTAGATTAGGTTAGGTTAGGTTAGGTTATAGTACATTTATGATCATATGTCGCTAAATTATTCTTAGAAAGAGAAATGTTTCAGATAAGGCTTGTAGAGAAAATCAAAACACACATTTCATCTTTAATAATTTTTTCCGGAAATCGTGCCATTTATTAGATAATGTAGAAAAATATGGTAGGGCCAGACAGGTCACGGAAGGCGATATAATACGAGGCAGAAAAGATGAGATTTGCATGAGGGTAACTAAGTCAAGAATAATTATATGTGATACTTCCTGCTTTAACACTGAAACAGTGGTTACGCGAACGCGCCCTAAATAACATGTTATACGTAAATTGCCTGTCCTCTTTGTCTTCTGCATTGATGGTGAACGATGGTTCTGGAAATCACGACGTATTCATTTTTCTCAAAATTTGTCGGCGGAATAGAAGCTGAAGTTTTTTTGTTTAAGACGAGTAGGTGAGCGGGTTGGTAGATGTGTGCAGGTGGTTAGTTGTGTAGGTAGGTAGGCAGAGATGAAGCCAAGATTATATCGTACATTATTTATGAACATAATATTTTATTTACTGACGAAATAATAAGACATCCTGACCAAAATGGTTGCCTTTAAAATATACGAAACAAATGATAGTGACTTTTTGTTGACCCACGCTACTAGAATGTATCATTATGCTCCCTGAAGATCACCCTTTAAGAGTTGAAACATGTTGAATTTACGTATTGTGTTAAATAAAGCGGTATTATGTTAATACGTGTGTGTTTGTTGGTGTTTTATTTTGAGATAGTAACATTATCTAAGATAATATCACATCATTGGGAAATAGTATTTTATCCGTTGCGGACCCGATGAGGAACGTATCTCGGATGTTGTTCCCAGGAGGGACGGAGCTCGGAACTCAGGTTAAGACGGGGAGTCAGGAAGGCCGCACACAGTCTCAATAATCCCCAAGTAGAGTGTACTGGAGTTTTATTGTGCGTAATTAGGAAATAATTGCAGTTACAACTGAACTCTATTGGTGACAAATATCGCCAGCGGGCTCTTCATTACCGTTAACACTCACTGACCGTCCAGCTTCCTTCTCTGTTGTTCAGTCGCTGTTCGAGATACACAGCAGACTGCTACTGAACAAAGCAGCTATTGTTACATGCGTTACTCCACACACGGCTCGCGCGATAAACACTCAGCGCGTCCAGTTATAAACAAAAAGAAATAGAAGGGAATTATATTCCTCCCATGCCTGGTCTTAAGAGAGACGAGAACTAAGCATGATAAAGTTAAGCTTATGACTAACATACAATACATACAAGAATGCTAGAAAGAAAAGAAAGAAAACCACTACAACAACAAAATTAATGTGTGTCAACTACACAGCAGTAGTAAGAAAATTAACTTTAATATGTTAAGAATATTCGTTTTCCAGGATTAGTTAGTGGTAATTAGGAAATACAGAAGAGGAGGTCCGCTGTAACAATATTTTCCCCTCGGTTCTAATTATCATTTCCACTATAATGCAGATTGTGGGCCGGGTAGGTCAATCGGTATAGCGACTGGCTACGGGCTGGACGGTCCGGGATCTAATCCCAGTTGGGGCGAGATTTTCCACACTTGTCCAGACCGGCCCTGGGGCCCACCCAGCCTCTTGTACAATGGGTACTGGGACTTTCCTGGGGGTAAAGAGCGGCCGGTGCGTGACGCTGACCCCTCACCCCTTCTGATACCGTGGTCAAGAAAGTGTAGAGCTATACCTCTACTTCGCCTATGGGCCGTACGGCCTGTACAGAGCCTCAGTGCCTGTACAGGGGTGCACTTCGCCATTACTATAATGCAGACTGCAAGCCACGTGTTTTCTAATATCATCCTGCTCTTAACACAACTGGCAAGCGTGACAAACCGACATTTGTCTAACCATATGCAGAATGGCAGTCACTAAACAAGGAGACTTTAAGAATTTCAAAATATTCTAAATCCATTTTGTAATTTTTTTCATGTGAATATAAATAGAGACTTCCTCTTCACACATTCGCAAATTCAATTTTTTTAAATTTTTAAACTATATCTCCATACTGGGAAAAATTTCCAAGGCACTGAATGTGATGGACACACACAGCGTTGTCACCAGGCGCTACCGAAGTACATTATGTCTCAATGGTGACACTTTACCGCAGTAGTGATAATGAACTGGAAGACGCGCCGTATAAATCAGTCTGACAGGCAGCTGTGATGCTCACTGTGCCTCCGGCATTCCATGGGCCACATAACCTCTCTTATGAACACGACCGCTTTTGTGATTTAAACGCTAATGAATAGCCTAAAGCATTGGTAACTCCTTTCGAATTATACTGAATTTAGCTGGCACATTCGTGGGAACAAAGTAAACATACATAATCTAACATTATAGAACTAGAACCTACTGAAAAGTCTAGGGCTTAAAGGAACACAAAGACTATAGCTTTTCGTGTTGCCCAACGCAAAATTAATTCATACTTGTCACATTCTTTTAGAAACTCACAATAATGCCAGTTTTATGATTATTATTGTGTTTATAATGATTTTATAATAGATATTTCTTTGCATCATTATGGCGTTTTATAATATCTTACCTTGCAACACACAAATCACGCTGTAATCGGTAGACTCCAATACGTTAATTAATAGATTTATTTATTTAGAGACAAATACAAGCTTCAGCTTCTATAGAATGTGTCACATTTCAAGTCGCTCAACCTTTTAACCCTTTAAAGCAAAGTGTTAACTATTTTGACGTTCAGGTGAACGTGCATCGTGATAAAATCTTGTAATATAACCAACTAGCTGCTCTAATTTCTGAAATTTATTTTTGGAATAAAATTCTACATTTTTGGACAGAGGAACTGTCCGAAACATGTAGAGTTTTATTCCAAAAATAAATTCGAGAAATTAGTGCATCCAGGTGGTTTTATTATAAGAATGTTAACTATTTATAACACCTGTTTTTTTTTTTACAAAAGTTTGAAACTTCTTGTAGAGTTTATTCATGTGTTTCGTGCGATTCTAAAAAAAAAAGAAGGAACTATAATTGCAATAGGCATTATACACGCATTTTGATGAACATGCAGTTTGTTTCCGGATAGTCACAAACCAAACTTTCTGTAATGTATTGTTTAAGAGAACTTTTACTTTAAAAAGTTAGCATGTATATCAAAATAAAATGTACTGTCCCACGTTCTGTCGGTCTTCCTCAGTTTTCGTTATATTAAATCAATACTGATCTTCAAATTTTATGTTTTCGTGTATGGATATATATATATATATATATATAACAAAATTTAAAATGAACGTGAAAATGGTATTTAGCGCTGTATTGTGCTGTGTCTGACAATACGATTCTTTTGATGGTGTTCTGTTGGAAGAGAGAAATGGATTGTAGTTTTGTGCTGACATTCGGTGTTCACAAAGCTTCGATGTCCATTCATTTCAAATCAATTAACTTTTGTTCTATGCAATAAAATGACCTTTTACTAGAGGTGCTACCATTTTCCTAACCTCAACTCATTACCAATTAATTTCTCATGGAAGACGATCGTGATAATGAATAACATTCCTAATCATACCTTTTAAAGTTCCGTCTTTATAGGTAGGACACAGGGTATTTAGGGACCAGCTGTGTATCAGACTATGGCCAAGATTATTCTTGTACATATATCACATTTATTAAAATATCTGACAATTAGTTTCTTTCTTTTTAGATTTTGTATAACTTCTTTACTTAAATGTGGCACCAAAATGGTTCTACGTTTTCAGACGTTGAATACACATTGCCTGAAACTAGAGGGCCAAATTCCACTTAACCATTTAAAATCCAGCGGTAACCATATACCACCTCCTGTAACAGTAAGAAATTCTACATTTTGCCCAACCGTGTGTTTGTGTTCTTGATACTGTTTCCATAATAAGCATTCCCCCCTCCCCCTCCCCCTCCCAAACATTCACACCTTGAAAATAAAATGTCAAGTCATGTCTGTCTGCAGTTACTAATGGATTTTTATGTGTAGTTTAAACGTAAGACAGTATTCAAAGCCCCATGCCCTGGTTCTGGCGGTTAGTCATCGGACTGCGAAGTTCCGGGTTCAGTACCATGCGTGGCACTTCTGGTGGACAAATTGACACTGCGACAGGATCCCCTTCCAGTACTCCTGGTTTCCTATGTCGGAACTGTTCTATTGTTACTCAGTACTCATCTTAATACTAATATTATTCTTATAAGGAGGTCGAACGGGCCAACCTCGGAACCTTTTAGGATAAATGTTGCTGTATGGAGATAAATGTAGGTCACTCTTTTAGGTTATAATGGTAATTTTGTTTTGAAGCATCTTCTTGGTGTTTTGTGTATTACAATATAAATATAAATATACACACATCGTTGATTTCAGGTACAACAGCCGCGTTGTCATGTTACTGTTGAAGCCACTTTTGACAACCTAGTAGACACCCAAGTAGTCAAATATTTCTACCCTTTTTGGAAGAGAAAGTTCTTTTTTACCTTGAGGTTCAAGGGTCAGCTCTTGGTACCTATCAAAATCAGGTTAATCTAGTCCACAGCTTCAGCTCTCTTTAACAACTAACAGACTAACTAACCAACCAACAAACTAATTCCATGTGTAAGAGTCCTGCCTTTGAAGCCAACAGGTCCTCAACTAACAAAAAGTACTCGCAGTGTAACAACCTAAATGTCGATTACCACGTTTACAAGCTCCCACAAATTGTCCGCATTATTACCCTACATAAATATTAATATCACCATTCAGTCTACCTCTAGCCACCGAAGTGGACTCTTTATTCTACATTTTAGAAAAAAATGGCCTTGCATTTTTACCTTCCCCACATATCTGGCGTATTCAAACACGTCAACCCCAATTTTGTCACTCTATGGATAATACATGAAGGATGTAGATAATGAAGCTGCTCTTGCAGCAGTTGTCTTTTATTACAGTTTTGATTTTTCTTTCCTAGCTCCCAATAATCTTCCTCAGAATTTTAAGACTGACATGTGCTATGTTTTTTTAACTTCAAAACAAGTAACGGCCTGTTACGTTCTTATTCACAAACAATGAAAATCCCACGTTAGTTTATTCTCAGAATTTTTTTTCTACGACAGACTGCGTCTATTGAAACTTTGGTAACACCAACAAAAGCACAATTCTACAATCTATGTATTCCTCCTATTACTTAGCTTGTACATGGTACGGCGTTTCCCACCATCTTCAGGGAACTTACACCACAGTTTCTTTAAAATATCCAGGAATAAATAGTTTACAATAAACATACATTTTGTGATATCAGTTTTGCAGATTTCGGTTTTAACTGCTTCGTGCATTGTTTCCGTTAACATTAATATGGCTGTGTTATCGCGCTAACTGTTTGAACGGGCACGTTTTATTGAACAGCCATCTGCAGTATCAGTTTCGAATAATTTCTTCTTGGTGTTTTTGTACTTATGGATAATTCTTGCTTGTTGAACATGTATTACTTTTACATTGTTCATTCCATGCATTCTGATATATTACAACTCTGGTAACACAATACAAAGTACAATTCTACAAACCATATATTCTCCCTATTATCTGCTCTATTGATATCACAACAAATTTATATTGATTATAAAATATTTATTGTTGTTTATTTTAATGAAAGTTTGGTGTTATGAGCTCCCTGAAGATGCCGACAATGCCGAAACATGTAGGAGCTAAGTAATAAAAGGAATACATAGATGGTAGAATTGTACATTTATTGGTGTTACCAAAGTGTTATTGTATCATAATGCAGGTTGTGAACAGTGTAAACCCCGCCTATATTTCTGTGTAACAACGACGTACCAACAGGACGTATAACTACGTCATAGAGGCGAAGGAACAATGTACACATGGTGCAGTCTCACATTTCCCACGGAAAGCTATTTGTATCGAAAACTAATCGATTTGTATGTCACATTCTTGTTACTTCGATGTTCACATATGCTATAAGTTTGCAAACGAAATTTTTCTCCCATCTATGGCAAATTATCCGGAAGACAGTTGACTATAACATGTCACGCTGTTACAGTTTTCTATCAGACATCGAATTTCGGTATTTCTTTATAGAGCTACGTCTCTGGTGTAAAATTCTCATCTCATTTTTTTTTTTCAAATTTATGTCATATGAAAACGGAAGACGGCAGTTCATTGCATGATTTACAAGCCTTGGGGCATTCGTTGGAAATGCAGCTGTAAGAGTCAATTTTTCGCGCGTCTGTATGAGATTATGTGTCGCATGTTCTTGCAGGTTACGCAAAATGTTTTGCTTTCCGTTATTCTTGGAATAGCAGTTGGTGTCAAAACTTGCTGATGCGTAATCCATTCGTCCTGTTTACATGTATTCGTAAGCCCTCTAAGATACAATGTTGAACTGGAACTTGTCTAACATTAGCACAGAACAAAATACTTCTCAAATTATTTTGGCGTGTTATCCTTCAATACGTCTATACTGGTATTAATCTGTGCGTAGCAGCACTGGCGAATTAATCTTCTACTTACCTAAAGGCAATGCTTTCAGTGCTGAACTTACCTAGCCCGATTTACCTGTTCTACTACTGCGCTTATTGCTAAAACTCAACCATGCCTTTCGGAGAATATAAAAGGTAAGGCAAACCCATTACAGGCCTGGAGTGGCCCAGAGGGTTCCAGGAAGTTAAGGTTCCTAGATTTCATGACAACGGTACAGGATGGAGCTAAGATTGTCAGCATTACGCACCGGCCGCCTTTGCCCCCCCCCAGTAAATGCTCCTGGTACTCATTTCTGTTAGAGACTGAGTCGACCCCAGAGCAATAGTGCGAAAAAAAAATTTATGTCTATGAAAAATTCCAATGACACCAGCTGGGATCGAACCAGTGACCTTCCGATTTGTAGCACAGCACCTTAATTTCGTAGAATGTACACATATAAAAATGCCCGTGTGTATGTACGTATGCACATGTCCTGTACGACTCTGTGTATATGCACTGTACGTATGCACATGTCTTGTACGACCCTGTGTATATGTACCGTATGTATGCACATGTCTTGTACGACCCTGTGTATATGTACTGTACGTATGCACATGTCCTGTACGACTCTGTGTATATGTACTGTATGTATGCACATGTCTTGTACGACTCTGTGTATATG
>Ga0136643_10006347_pt1 | contig 16914 bp, 9 predicted proteins | sample TergutLab28metaG_FD_96883 | JGI IMG/M metagenome (GOLD analysis project Ga0136643, IMG submission 96883) | Labiotermes labralis P1 segment gut microbial communities from Petit-Saut dam, French Guiana - Lab288 P1 (version 3) (version 3) | ecosystem: Host-associated > Arthropoda: Insects >... | reverse complement strand
GGGATCACATATTGTTTGCAAACAGTGAGTGCGCACATTATGGGATCACATACTGTTTGTAAACAGTGAGTGCGCACATTATGGGATCACATACTGTTTGTAAACAGTGAGTGCGCACATTATTGAATCCCATATTGTTTACAAACTATATGGAATCCCATAATATGTACACTAAATGAATGCACTATTTCCATACACTGCAGGTAATAATTGGCCTCAAGATGGTTCACTAGAACCGAAATTTGTTGCCAACTATGTATTAATTGATTATATTTGTGTTTTGTCTCAATAAATTAGTTTATCGTGTTGTATAACACAACGGAATGGCTCATATCAAAACTTATACATCGAGTAACGAAAAACTCAGGGTATGGAAAACCGGAAGCAACGGCGAAATACCTGAATAAATTAAGTTGATTTGAAGTACAAACAATGACTGGTGTGAAGCTAAGTCGTAAGGCTATTCATAATACTGTATAATTACTGGTAATATAGGGGTCGTGAACAGCTTCTCAGAGAGTCCGATGGTGCGGTCCATGGACGACGTCAATTAAAAGACGTAAAGTGAGTGAAATGTTCTCAGTAATATTTCATTATCTCTTCACAAATGGCCAGCAGCTTCCATTAAACACGTCATGAAACGATCATCAACAGACACTGAAGCGTGTTTACTGACGGGGATTTGAGAGGCTCAGTTGCTGATTATCAGGGTTCAGGCGATACAAAGACTGTCGCTGTAAAGGAAGAATGCAAGAAGGATGAGAAGAAGGACACAGAGAAGAAAAAGAAAAACTACTAAGCAGAATAAAAAAATGTGTTGTTCAGATAAAAATGAAGAAATAAAGACATCGAAAAAATCCAAAGGGGTATGGGGTAAATCTGAAGGGCAGAGTTTAAAATTATTGCTTCGCTTTGAAAGGAAACTGTGTTCTAATGAACGAAAAGATGTCAGTTGTATCAAATGAAATATGTCGTAAATTTTATCAGTTATTTTTCCTCATACTGAAGTAGTAATGTGGAATTGGCATACGAGATTCAATGAAAATTATTCGCAGTTCTTTACCAATATCATGAAAATTTCATACATTTCAAAAGCATCGTCCAGTATAGAGAGAAGGAAATTAAGGACACAGAAGAAGGAAAGAAGAAAGAAGGTAGAGTAGAAATACAACGGGTAAAAGTAAATTTCACACTTCAGCAGGCCTACTCTTTCTTTAACATGGGCGCAAGTTGAGGGTGAGTGGTTAATGCCACAGCCTGGCCGTTTTACCCCTGGAAAGACGCGGTACCCCCTTAATAGGAGGCTTGATGGGCTTCGGAGCCGGTCTGGACGGGTGGGGAAAATCTCGCCCCTCACCGGGTTTCGATCCCCGGACCGTTCATCCTGTGAGCAGTCCCTATACCGGCTAAGGTACCTCGGGTCCCGTAGACATACAATTGAAAAGAAAATTTGAAAAATTGATAAACACACACACACACACCATGTATATATAACATGCCAAATAGGTTGAAGCCAATGTATATAACAAACAAAATATGTATAGTGAGACGGGAAAGACTCTTCAAAATATACCTGACTTTTGTAATCAGAAAATAAATCAAAATCGTCACAAATACGAAAAACATAAAACATAAATATCCGGAAGTTTTATGTCAAAAAAACTAACTTCAAACTCAGACACAGGAACAATAAAACCGAATCAAAAACAAATACATCCAACTCGCACGCGTTCAACTTTTATCACGCATCACTTAACAAGACTAAAAAAAAACAGTTAAAAGAAGCAGGCAACGTCATATTGGAACATTCTGAATCAATTAATTTTAATTTTAATAATTTGATTTTAGTAATTCGGGATTTTACAATCCATAGCATATCATACCTTCTAAGATGCTGTTAGTAAGGACAAAAAATTACAATGAATAACTTGTAACTCTAAGATCCCACAAAGGAAGTGTCTATGAGAATATACTTAAAGAACCTGTCAATAACATATAAAATGTTTACTGTTTAGAAACTTTCGCATTCATTACGACAAGTTTCGGCCAACCTGGTACAAAAGGGACAGAAACGTGAAGTTAAACAAAAATAAGTTTACAGTTATTTTGGACTGAAATTTCGACTCCTTACATGTTGGAATCGAAAACACAAAGAGGTAACCGTCATCAAATGAATGACACTAAATAAAAGAAGGATGGAAAATTTATGAGGAAAAAAGAATGGTAAAAAATCTATTAAAAAGAGACAGAGAAAATAAGGGTATATTCGAATAAAATAATAAAAGCGAATAGAAGTGAGGAAATGAAGAAGAAAGAAAGGAAAAACTGAACAGACTAACATATAAATAATGTAAATAAATAGTTATTTAAATAAAAATCAAATGAAAAATTAAGTAATTATAACGAAATGGGGGGGGGGCAATATTCGAAGATGATAAAAAAAAGGTATAAACCAAAATGAAATGAAACAAACAAACAAACATACATATAAACAAAGAATGAAAATATTTTGGCTTGCAATACAAGCGAAGTCGGTTATATCATTATTAAGGGGATATTTCGTGTCGTTATAAACAGGTGTTGTTAAAACCGAGTAATTTAACATTACGGTTTACAGTGAGGAATTATTTGGTATCACAGTATATCTGATGCCACGCACGAGGTTTTCTGTAAACCGATGTCGTTATTTCCGGGTTCGACAGTTTATCATTTACTTGATGTCCGAAGCATTGTATAAAAGACTGCTCCTCATACCAGACATCTGTGACGTTTGAACGGTTCACGTTTTCATACTGTTATGTCTAAAACAATAAGGAAAAATTATATGGTCTGACAGGTTTTGCTCAATAACAGACGGATGGACAGCTGAAGCTTTACACATTCAGAAATGGAAACTGACGTCACAACATGACAATCTTCTCTAAACACACTTCATTTTCCTGTCTGCTGACCTGTCTGTCTGTCTGTCTGTCTCTCTTTAGCTCACAAGTGTACAGTAAATCCGTCAACTGGCGGGCAGCAGGCATACTTCCCATGCAGGATGTTGTGGGTTTAAACCCAAAGCCGGGTACAGAGCATACTGAATGAGGAATATGCTACTTTCCTCAGTCCCTTTATGTAAATTCCGGGACATTTCCCAAAATTATACCACTACCGTACCCCTGTACATCCTGTCAAATTCATCACTCAGTAATCGCTGCCTCATTACACACTGTACCGCCCGAGACACTGAAAGCCACCAAACACAACACAAATAAACAACTCAGAATAACTGGATATGTCGGTCCCGGTGGCCGCGCGGTCTAAGGCGTTGGTCTGAGGCTGTTCGCCTGCTGAGATTGTGGGATCGAATGCCACCGGGGGCAAGGATGTTTGTCTATTGTGAGTGTTGTGTGTTGTCAGATAGAGGTCTGTGCGACGAGCTGATCACTCGTCCAGAAAAGTCCTACCGGCTGTGGTGCGTCGTTGTGTGTGATCTATAAACCTCGTGAATGAGGAGGCCCTGGCCCACTGACGGCTGTCGCGCCAAAATCAAACAAACAAACAAAAATAACTGGATATGAGAAGCAGAAGGGTGTAAGTCGAATTTTATGTTTGCAATAATACATAACGTTTCTTAGACCAGTACGAGGCTTACTACTAATTAATTCATGGTCTTCTTATGCTGGAACAACACGTTGACTTGAAACCCGCTGCAACTGAAAGAGCTTGCATTTGTAAGAAAAATCATATGTTAATGAAAGGTGATAAAAATTGGACTTATACACGTTTGCTTTTCCGGTCCAGTAAAACAATAGGTGACAATGATACAGATGCCGAGAAAACCATTAGAAAGACGCCTTCTTCCATTCTTTCTTTATCTACTTCTTTTCTTCCAACATTTTTCTCTACTATTCTCTATGACCAATGTACTACGTCCAATTCAAAAATTTATAACTACAACACTTCATGCAGCGGCAGAATATATTTGAATATCCCTGTAATTAAAAGTGCATTGGGTCCAGGTGACCAAGTAATTTGTGTGACCAGGATATTGGTATTTGGGGTTATGACGCCGTGTAGTCTGGTAGAAGTGTACCAAGGCTAGGATGTTACTTACAGTCCCCTGAAAAGAGTAATTATTGGTTATTCTTTATGGTGATGATTATATGTTCGGCGATTTGAATATTTTCCGATTTATCATGTTAGTTTTGATGTTCGATGTTCTATAATACTTTTAATTGTTAGTCCTGATGTGATTAACATTTTGTTAGGTTGAGGTGGTTTGGGATTGGTTTCTTACTTATTGGTAACTTATTTTCAGAATGTAAAGTCTACGAAGGGATTCTTAACCTTCATAGTAGATGGAGGTGACTGATCAGCTTCATGGGCTGGTTATTTTACACGTAGGAAAAAATCCACTGGTACCCACTAATTTGGAGCCTCAGTAGTCCCCACAGCCGGTCTGGGTAATTGTGAGAAAAGAAAAAGCCTCTTCTCCTATCGAAAATCAAAACAAATTCCCCGAAGTTCCAGCCTGTCGCGTATTCACTGTATCAACTGTCATGCCTCCTTTTCAGCAGTGTTTTTTAATTAGAGGCAGTGAAACGACACGAGAAACAAAGTGTTTCAGCTCCGTAAGCACGCTCTTTAAAGCAACTGTTCCGTTACTTGGGAAAAATCTTTTGTTAGGGAGTCGAACCCCTCTCTCACGCCTGTAAATGCTATTTGCGTCTACGTAGACATACATTTCGCTGTTTGAGAACAGCAGTAAACGCCATTTCGCTCATAGAATGATGCCGAACATCAGACATTGGCGTGCCGAAAAGTTTCTGAGTGCAACTCCCATAATAATAAGTCACACACGAGCATATCATGAGGTGTGTTACCCACTTTTAGGAGGTTACAAAATCGATTGCGACGTACAAGGTCGTCCGAACGCTGCAGGAGCGAGCCTACTGCCTTCGTCAAAGTGGAACAGATGTGGTGCCGTCTTGAAAGCGAAAGACATAAAAACAAACAACCTCCTGCTTTCCTCAAACTAGTCGCGCTACATTTCATAGAGTAATGCCTGATTTTTAAGAAAGCCTTTTTCTAGGATGTGACACTGTACAGAATGGTACATACTTAACGTACAGATATTTAAAAGCAAACTGCTACCTCCCTTCACCAGTTACACATCCCTCATCAACCATGATGATGTAACTCTATATGAAAATTTGATTAATATATACCAGACTACACGGTCTTACATTTCAGAAGGCAGCGGAATTTCTCTTCCTAGGCACCGCCTTCAGAACCTCAAATACGCAATACTTTGGCAGGAAATTTACTTTTAAAATATAATATTCAGACCATTTGTGGTGACAGCGTAAGAGGAGAAGAATGCCGCACTAATAAACCAAGGAACAGAGGTCTCACCGAGAAACTGTCATTCAGTTAATCAACAAGTATTTAAACACTGCTCTGCCCTCTACTCCTAGGTTTTCTAAATGACTTCCTCTTTCAGCATTTTCAAATTATATTCTGTGGGCCTTTCTCACTCCCCTTTAATTTGAAATGTCTAATATTGTTTTTATACCCTCATAAACCGTTATTGCAATTTTAATACCCTGCTACTGCTTCATCTCTCTTAAGATAAGGTACGGAATATAAAACTGGAAATTTGGCAGGCCTGTTTATGGGGTATTCAGCTGCACAAGGGTGAGAAAGTTTGAAGACTGCCGACCTGAGTTGGGAAAGCAGGTTTATACCCACACACATCAATAGCTGCATTAACTCTGAGGCCAGAATTTGATTTTATAACAGACAGACATACAAAGACGTAGATAAATGTGGATAAGTGCGGGGAACTACGAAATGCTGAACTACAGGTCCCGTTTCTACAGCTAAAGGCACAAGGTTTCCTCATAATGAGTATCAGCTCATGTCGTTGTTACATTTCTGAAATGTAAGTACGGAGACAGCGGACATACAGATGGTAGTCAGGAGTGTTGCATTTGTAGGAAAATCAGAGAAAATTTCTTAAGTTTCTCGGGCGGTGTACGCTTGTGCTTCTGGTAAAGTTGAATGGACAGAAAGTAAAAGCGTTGGGAAGTGAATAAAATGAAGGTTTGAGAGTTAACGTGTTTGAGATTAGAGAAAAGACAGTCAGCATTATAGTTATTGCATGACAACTGCTGAATTATGATGTTAAACTGTGTCGTCATTTACAAGGTTCTTTTCTGGTGTTGTATAGACGTCTTATGAATTGGTACACTCTTATTTTATGTGAATGTACTTTACTATGTTCAAAACACATTCGAGTCAGTGTACACTCATGTTGTAAATCTTTCTACAGATATTCTGAAATCTGACACCATGGTAAACAAGGACAAAGATTTCCAAAACAAGGAAAGTCACATATGATGTAGGGAGAGTATCGAGGGTGATTAAATGAATATTTGTGTATTAGAAAGTGGGATATATATAAATATACAATAAAGTGTCAAATATAACAATCCCAGATACTTACATTCTTGATCCCAAAGCGCATTTTTAAACTTTTTAAGTAAAGATCTATTTTCCTAGAAGGGCATGAAGGTGATTCTGTAAGAATCGAAAACATGTTGCCCTAGTACAATAATAAACATAATAAAGTTTTGTTGTATTTGTCTGACACATTATTGTATGTATGTATATATATATATATATAATATATATATATATAAGTGTGTTAAACACTTCGGGATGGCAAACATTTAAAAAAGTGGGATAATGTGTAGTGCATTTTATAGCTATTCTACTGTAAAATAACACATCAGTGCTGTCACTTCACTTTTCTGCTACAGAATAGGGCAGTCCGTGCTAGAGGCATTAACACAATGAGCCGGCGCTGCCTCTGCGAAGGCAGAACTGCGAGTTCCCATGTTGTGTTCTGTAATTATTTGTTTAATAAACATATTTGTTTGGTGTAATTGCCACTGGTCTTCACCTTCGTCGTAACCAAAGAATGATACATAAGGTGCCAGCAAGTCAAAATCTACGATATGACACTTTGGGTATAAAACGGGCGGGAATTGTGGTGTTGAACATTTAAAGGAAATGTGTTGTTAACATTAGACGGAATTTTTTAGGGCGTAAGTTTTGTGCCAGCATATAATGGGATGTTTCAAGGAGAAATTTTGATACTAAGGTTCCAAGGGCTGCTTAAGGGCTAAATTTTCATATTAAATTCGACGGGACGGATTTTCAGGGAAATTTTTATATTGACAGGGTGGTCGACTCCGGGAGGAATATTTTGAGACAATACATTGAAAGCTTTAAGGTGACGTAATTTTAAAGTTGCAATTAAAGGGATTGGTTTAGGGTGGAATTTTGATTTTAAAAATAAGGGGGAGGGACTTAGTGGGTAACTTTAACTTTAACTTAAACGGGCTAATGCAAAGGAGAAATTCGATTTATATTAAAAGAGGTGTTTTACAGAGAATTTGCAGTTTTAATGTTAAGAGGACTACTTAGTGGACGAATTTTGGTGACAAAATAAGAAGAGTTTTATTGGGTGGATTTCTGTTCATAATATTAAAAGGGATATTTTAGGGCGCAATTTTGTCGTTAACGTTACAAAGATTGACTGGAGAAAATAACAGCACTGCAGCAAAATATCCATTTTGGTATTAGAAAGGTTGTGTTAAGGTTCAGTTTCATTTTGACATTAGAAATCCTGTGTTAGGGTGGAATTTTATGTCGACCTTCGAGGAATTGTATTGGGGAAGAATTCTGATACCAACATTGAGATTGCTCTATCAAAGTACAATATTCATATAACCATTACCTGGGCTACAAAAGAATAAAGCAATACAGCGTGTGATTCATTTTAAATCTCACAATTTGCCATGGAACAGAAGACAATACAAGCAATGTACATATAACGTAACATTGAGGCGAGTGAGTGCAACAGTTTTTGCCGTGGAAAAGCAATGAATAGAACCGAAGTGTGTGTTTGTAGCCTTAGGTATCCAGCACGCAATGCTCACGCGCCATATTGTCATCTGGGTCTTGCCCGTCTCTAGAATATTTTTCCACACTATCTAATAAAAATCACGATTTTCTAAGAAAAAAAACATTGAAAATTAAATGTGTCATTTGATTTTCTCTACAACGTTTTCCGAAAAAAACTCGCATCCTGAGAAGTGCTGAGCGAGATATGATCTAAAATGTATATTGGTCTTCATGTAAAGTACCCGTTATTCTTGTCCGGTTTTAATGAAACTTGAACATTCTCGACAGATTTTCGAAAAATAATCAAATATAAATTTCGTGAAAATCCGTCCAGTGAGAGCCGAGTTGTTCTGTAGGGACAAATGGACGGACGGACGGACGGACAGATATAACGAAGCTAATAGTCGCTTTTCGCCATTTTGTGGACACGCCTAAAAGCATGGGGAAAAATTGATCAATTTGACAGTTGTACATGAACCCGGATTCCACCAGCCCAGATTTGAAAGAAAAAAATCCCTAGCAGAATTTGTTTTATTTTATAGCTACAGCCCAAGGTCTTGTCTTGCTGAGGTGTGTTTATTATCAGTTCATGTGGATGAGTAACTAGCATTTTGACATGAGTATGTGGAAGATAAATGTCATCGAGTGAAGCATAAAGTTACTCTAAATAGCACTTCAGATGACGGTTTCTACTTGATACAAAACAGCTGTCCCCATCGGCAGGCGGTTAACCACTTGAGGCATTAAATTGGTCTGACAAACAATGTTTCAGATTCTACCGCACTGAAGAGGCTGCGTTTCCAAAACAAATACCAGACATTTAATGTTGTGTCAGAGAAATTATTGCTGCTGATGGTGAGAAACACAAGAAACACACAAATGCAGTGCGTGGGCAAAATGTCGCATACATTATCGTTCAAGCAAGCGGTATATATATATACATAACACCCACTTTACTCTAAAGAAGTAGTGTTAGACAGGGAAATAATTGTCATTTGTTCTAATCGTCATTCAAAACTCATAAACGCACCCATCTCGAAATGGCTGCATGAAGTACGTTGCAAATAAGCATACACTAATACTGTGCACTCCAAGATTGAAACGCTGTGATCACCTCCAACATTACCGGAAATATAACTCTGTGCTTACCTTTTTGTAATTTTTCCTTTTTTAATTGTTATTACATTTTTTACTCGTATTTGTCTCCTACTTTCATTCTCAATTCAGTACATTTCTCTTTCCCATTACCTCATTTTACACATTCCTTCTTTCATTTTCAGTCTATCAAGTCCTGTCGCATACATTTTTCCTTTTCCTTTCCCTTTATTACCTTCTTGTCTGCTTTCTACCACCCTTTACTTATATAACTAATTAATTAACGAAGTAAATAACGAACCCAATGCAGAACAGCCCTTATTCAAAAACCAACATTACAGATAGTCAAAAAATCGCCAAACTTTATAGATTCCGAAGGTTCATTACCATTAACACAAGAGCCCGTCACTTGTCCATATACTGAGCCAGATAAATCCAGTCGACGCCCCTGCCTTATTTCTTGACGATCCATTTTAAAATTATTCTCACATCTGTGCCTACGGCTACCAAGTTGTCTCTTTCCCTCATCTTTTTCTTACATACTGTTACTCATTTCCTACGCAAAATATTTTTTCGGTTGATTGGACGGCGTTTCTGTTTAGTAAACTGGAGTTCCTCGTCCAAACCTCGAGCCCAAGAAATGTTTCATTTCTCCTCCAGTTCAAACATCGGCAACAAGAAATGTTTAACTTCTCCCTAATCAAAGTACACCGTTTATTATACCAATTAAACGCACGGTACAATTGTACCATCTTCAGATAAAAAAAATGCCAATTTGTAAAAGCCAATTGTTACTGGAAATCTGTTATTTATACGGTTCTTCGGCCTGTAGCAGTTTATTGTTGACGTTAATTAAGTATGAAAGGTACAACTGTAAAACCTTATGGCCAGAAAATGGTTAAAACATTTCTTATATTTCCTGTAAAAATGGTTGGTACATAGTTAAAAAAATGTCTCTCTCCTCTGTCCTTCCAGAAAAATACCGGGCACTAAATACAACAAAACCACGACTATATTCTTCTACATCCTTCCGAATTTATTATTCATTAATCAAACTATCCTTGTCTGGGCTACTGACGGTGTCTTTAAATAACCATAAATACGTACGTAAACCACCTCTTGAAATGTACACGTAAATGTGTCCCTAACTTAATTAAGTACTATGCTATAGCCAGTGGAAAATGACGGGTATTATGGTGTACATCCTGGCTACTTCGCCACCGGGAACTTGCCTTTGGTAGACTTAGGCGAGGTGGCTGGTTGGGCCCCAGAGCCGGTCCGGAAGCTGCAAAAGAAAATCGTCTCTGATAGTAATGAAAGCAGGATTCTCTGAGCTATTCCAGTCCTTGTTACAACACAGTAACTCCAAATCATACTAATTAAGCCTTGTTCTTGACAGAGAATTTGCATCCACTTCATTGCCATGCAGATAACATTTCTACAAACGCCCGAGAGATTACGGTTACCATAGGACAGCATTGATCGATGTGTACATTTGTGTAGTCTCACAGCCATGAATTCATTCCTGAAGTAGAGACATATATTACACTCGCTGCCGCATGCAAATAATGACCTGTCTAACAGCCATAATGGAAGTGTTTCTACACACTATGGGAGAGTCCCTGTTCTGGTCCCTATCAGACAATGAAAGCAGAAACCTGAGGGCTAGGGTAAGAAGAAATGACTAAGAATTAGAAAAAAGGAAACTTTTTAAAATTGATAAGGACGAAATACGTAAGGTGCAAAATTGGGAGAGCACGATGATGATAAATAGGGTGAAAAAAACGTAAAAAGAGTTCTGTGGAACTCATGTGGCATAGTCTGCAACTTGTAAGAAATGCACGAATTTCAGCTTCTGTCACAAAATTAAGCCTACATGAAAGAGTATAAACCAAGGCCTGGTTTCATATCCGTTTTTTCTCACGCATTTTTGTTTTAACACTCCTTATCAATTTACATCACTTCCTAATTTTCACCTAATCATTTGCGATATGACACTCATTTTCCATTTATGGAAGTCTTTTTTATTGGAATATGTTTATTGCGTCCATTTTCTTTATGCTCACTTTTTCAGGAACACGACTAGGGCGTAAAACGAGACCTTGGTGTAACTTCATTTGCAAATAGCATGTTTCTGCACAAAATTCTGCACTCAGTTGTCTGTTTTTTTCGAATCCTACCAACGGTGCTATGGTCGAGCATAGTGTTAGTACATCCACTCATTCACTGTACATTGGAGAACAGAAGTAAAAAAAGATTTTATTTACCACTATTCTTCCTCAGCCGATAAAACAGAACTCAATAGTTTCTTCTCCCCTGATCCTAGAAATGGTGCTACAATCCAGCGTCAGACTTCGGCGATAGAGTTATTACTGATCTAGACGGCTTTCTTTCGTCTATTAGCAAAGTGAATTATTTCACCGGGCAACAGATTTCCCTAAATCAGAACTGAGACAGCTATTCCCACTTAAAATTTTCGCACTGATCAATCATTATAAGAAACCAAAACTTGCGGAGATTTAGTTGATAACAGAGGCGTTGATGATGCCAAACTTTGTGAAGATCGGTCAACTACTTCAAACGTTATAATGCACACATCATGTCAGTCTCATAAATCTTCCTTTGCGTCGTGTTAGTAAAACAAAATGGGCAATAAAGAGCAAGGGGATGAAAAATAACTGACTACAGGGAAGTAAATAAGATAAGATAAAGTGATAATGATTTGGCGAGTGAGATGATTTAAGTACTTTCTTCCACAATAACATAGTTGGTGCTTTAAATAATTCCTTAATTATCTAACTAAATCAGCCGCTAGTGAATAAGTTCTTTTGCTGATTAAATCGCGTATGGGAGAAATGAGGAACTTATACAAAACTTTGATCAGGGTACCTGAACGGAAGGTACCACCTGTGAAACTCAGGCATATGGAACCCTTTTTAGGCGCATTCGCAAAGTGGCGAAAAGAGACTATTAGCTTCGTCATGTCCGTCTGACCCTGTGTACGTCTGTTCGTCCGAATGGATCAACTCGGCTCACACTGAAAGGATTTTCATGTTATTTGATATTTGAGTAATATTCGAAAATCAATCAAGAAAATTAAACTTTCATCGAAATCTGACAAGAATAACGAGGACTTTATATAACGAAGTATGTATATGTGTGATAATACCCCTCTGTATTCTTCTTAGGATAAGAAATACTTCAAACTTGTAGAAAAAATAAAAAATGTATTTTATGTTTAAAAAGATTTTTTTTTAAAAAATCGTGCCTTCATGGCATAATGTGCAAAATGAAGTAGAGCCGGGCAGGCCACAGATGAAAATACGGCGCATACACATTGCATGCTGGATGCCTAAGGCTATAAACACACACTCAGAACATGTAACATTTATTGCTTTTCTACTGCAGAAAATATTACGCGATAATTTTTATGCGGTTAGCGATAATTTTTACATGGTTAGTTCATCGCTAATTTTAGTGTGACCACTCTGAGCTCGAATCCCAGAAAGCCTTCCAAACAAAGTTGTTAATTGTGTTGTTCTATGTATTGTTCGTCCGTAAATGCGTACTGTACTGTATTGTACTGAACTGTACTGTACTGTATTGTACTGAACTGTACTGTACTGTATTGTACTGAACTGTACTGTACTGTATTGTACTGAACTGTACTGTACTGTATTGTACTGTATTGTACTGTACTGTATTGTACTGAACTGTACTGTACTGTATTGTACTGAACTGTACTGTACTGTATTGTACTGAACTGTACTGTACTGTATTGTACTGAACTGTACTGTACAACTGCCACCGTTTGTCAAACCAATTGCAGTTAATAAATATATCATATCATATCAATGTGCCTCAATATTTCGTTTATATGTTAATTGTCAGTCTTGTCAAACATGATATGTAATCGGATCAGTCATATGGTGAACAAATACTTTGTTGAACATTTTCGTCTGGGATTTGCCACGGCGTGGTCAGATAGAAATTTGTGGGCTTTTCGGAGAGATCTATATTCTACCCTGAATAAGCCTGCAGCAAGTTCCTCCCAAACGCTAGAAAATTTCTGTCAAACTACACGTAGTCACATTAAAGAAGGCGGGAATCTTCACATCCATTGCTGTGGGAACCTTCAGTAGTCTAGAGTAAGTTACTTTGTGATGCGCAATCAACCGTTCATACTGTCATGTAGCAGAGAAATTTGTAGTTAAAAAGGAAGCACGTAGAGACATTTCGTGGTTTTCAGGCCGTGTGTGAGTTTGCAAGATAAGACTTGCTGACCTCCTAGTGACCTAGAACAAATATGGCCGGCATTTCAGTCATGTAACGTAGAAAGGAACAGGGTTGTTCTACACCTGAATTGGCTCCTTGATATCCCCCAGCGGGAAACAAAAGAAAATCGCGTGTTAGGACAGCAGACACGCGAGGCGGCACACGCGAAGGAATCGATGTCTCTTTTCCCAGTGTCTTAGTTTCAAAATCATTGAATGACGAAAACATGCAATGATACGTCCGTCACGGAACGTGGTAATAGATCATCCTTATTCCACAGAGACAAGTGAAATTTAGAAGTACTGACAAACTCACATGTTAAATGACGCTCAGTAACAGAGACCTAACGTGCAATTCGGTGAATAACACTCTTGTGTTCTTTTTTTTGGAATGTCCCAGTCCCATTAACGGCATAGACACTGGCCGACAACTCCGAATAGTCTCCCATGATTTCTGCGGGTGGTCAATACCATACACAAATAAAACAACTCTTTTCAATGTCACAAAGTACTTGAAACAACACACTACTTGGAAAATTGTATGTAGTCAAACACAACTGTGTCACATGAGGTGTATTTAATGACTATACGATGGAAAATTACATGTTTCGGCCTGTACTGGCCATCTTCAGGTTGTCTTAGGGAAAACTTAAGAACTTACTATAAGCATGCACGCGCACGTGGTGTAGAGATCTCTACATACGGGCCTTATTAGCAAAACAAAAACAAAACCGGAATCTAATTTAAAAAAATACCTGCCGAGCACACCCCCACAATAGATTTATTTTTCTGTATCTGTTTTGCTTTGTTTTGTGTTGTTTTTTTATTAGATTCCGGTTTTGTTGTTGTTTACTAATAAGGCCCGTATGTAGAGATCTCTACACCACGTGCGCGTGCAGGTTTATAGTAAGTTCTTAAGTTTTCCCTAAGACAACCTGAAGATGGCCAGTACAGGCCGAAACATGTAGTTATGCATCATATAGTCATTAAATACACCTCATGTGACACAGCTATGTTTGACTACATACAATTTTCCAAGTTTCACACACACAACGGGGATGACTCACTTCCTAGATTTCAACACACTACTTTCCGAAAGCAAACTGCTTTATTCTTCGGGTGAAACAAAAAAACCTTAAAACACAAATGACCCAAAATATAACACACACAAATCAATATAATTCACGTGAGAGAAACAAAAAACAAATGTAACTAATAAATTAATTCCTAATAAGCAAACAAGGGGGTGTGTGTATTTTTAATTTACATATCCGTTCCTGTATGCCATTCATAATCACAGTGCCTTCCGTTTGTATAAAACACATTCTCTGAAACACATATGGGAAAACTAATGAACAAAAAATCTTGATGTTTACAGCAGCGTTGTCCTCCAAATGTCGGATAAGTAATTATAAAATTGCACAACGCTACCTACCAGAAAGCATTCAACTGAAGTTTTATCAAGGTGGATAGACACCATATTGAAGGGATTTTAAACAGCAACTGATGTTTAAAATGACATGAGAATTTTATGTTACGAGTATATACTGTACTGCTTTTAGTAAGACATTTATTTACAGATAATTATAAGGGCCGCTTTACGTTTTATATCAAGTAGTGATCCAAGTTACAATTGCGGTATATTTTAATGTAGAACAACAAACAACCGGACACAAAGCCACAACACATCACGTTCAATCCAGATCAATTAGAAGTATGAGAGATGACACTTGCTTACAAATAAAGAGAGATATATACCTTAATTTTAAGTTACACGCGCAAGTTCGAAAAACAAACCGCGTACAATGGGGTCATTGTTAAAGACTTAACACTCATTCTCCACCTTCACGCAAATCAGAGGCCCAGTACCACTAACAGATTTAGAAAAATTCCAATGCATAATCCCTATTCGCAGCCACTCTTCAATATCTAAAATTTTTCTTGAATGCCTGTTTTATTATTTTCTTACCATATATGCCTACTCAGCCTCTAACAGAAATGAGTACCAGGAGTATTTCCTGGGGGTAAAGGTATCCGGTGCGTAAGGCTGACAACCTTACCACCATCCTGTGCCGTTGTCACGAAATCTAGGAACCTTAAATTCCTGGAACCCTCTGGGCCTGTCCAGAACTGTAACGGGACTGATTTTACCATATATGCCTAATTTCAAAAACTATAACTTATTTCAGATGTCCCAACTAAAATTCTGTGACAATTTATTTTTTCCATGTGTCGTATATGTTCCGCGGAGACTATGTTTGCCTCAAATTCCACAAGATAATGTACAACATATTTCTTTTTATATCCAAATAAAACTGTTAAAATAACACGTATTTTAAAATGCATAATTCTAATACCTGCCACCTTGTAGTTACGTAGATACAATTTCCAGGTCACGTTTTAGCATCTCTGTAATCGACATTAGTTCCAAATGGGAAATCAGAATCATGATGCGGTGCAACTCCGGCACAAGAAGGTTGTTCACTAGGGAACTCTCTCGGCACTCTCAATAACACTCCCACTCATTGTATTATACTTGACAGAGAAGGGATATTATTTTCTTGGGTAACTCAATTGCATTCAAAAAGTTTTAGAAGCTGATACAATCAAATTACTTGAACACAAATCTTCCTTCAGCTCATTCACTCTTTCTGTACATCGTGAGTCTCTTCAGCCCCCGAACGCCTACTAAGATTTTATTCAGAGTAATTCAGTCCCTGACAAGTGACATGTTTTTGTCAAGCGGACTGCTACGGCACGACGTATTCTCCAAACAAGTAATATGGAGTAAATAACAAATTAAATAATTATCTAACTAAATAACTCTAGTAAATAGAGTCCTTCTTTAGTAGCTGCTACTAGAGATATTGGACTGGAAATAAGTGCGGATGAAACGAAGTACATGGTCATGTCTGGAGATCAGAATGCAGGACGAATTCACAGTGTGAGGATTGATAATAGTAACTTTGAGCTGGTGGAATAGTTTAAATACTTGGAGACAAATTTAACAAATCAAAATTCTATTGCGGAAGAAATTAAGAGGAGATTGAGTTCACGAAATGCTTGCTATCATTCGGTGCAGAATCGTTTGTCTTCCAGGTTGCTATACAAAAATTTAAAGATCATGATATATAGAACTATAATTTTGCCTGTTGTTTTGTATGGGCGTGAAGCTTGGTCGCTGACATTGCGGGAGGAAAGGAAGCTGAGGGTGTTTGAGAACATGGTTTTGAGGAGAATATTTGGACCGAGGAGGGACGAGTTAACGGGGGAATGGAGGAGACTGCATAACGAGAAGCTAAGTGATCTGTATTCCTCACCCAATATTGTACGGGTGATAAAATCGAGAAGAATGAGATGGGTTGGGCATGTGGCGCGTATGGGTGAGGAGAGGGGGGTGTATATAGGGTCTTGCTGGGGAAACCGGAGGGAAGGAGACCACTGGGGAGACCTAGGCGTAGATGGGTGGATATTAGGACGGAACTCCAGGAGGTGGGATGTGGGTATATGGACTGGATTGAACTGGCCCAGAATAGAGACGGGTGGAGGAGGCTTGTGAGTGCGGTAATGAACCTTCGGGTTCTGT
>Ga0136643_10006346_pt1 | contig 16916 bp, 10 predicted proteins | sample TergutLab28metaG_FD_96883 | JGI IMG/M metagenome (GOLD analysis project Ga0136643, IMG submission 96883) | Labiotermes labralis P1 segment gut microbial communities from Petit-Saut dam, French Guiana - Lab288 P1 (version 3) (version 3) | ecosystem: Host-associated > Arthropoda: Insects >... | reverse complement strand
GTTGGGCCACTTGTTGACCCGTTCCGGTCTCACGTATCCAGAAGTCTCTTCAAAGGTCTACCATGATTCCTTCTGCCCGTTGGGGAGTAGTGTTTCATTACCCTGGGTAATCTATTTCGAGGCATTCTATTTACAAGTTGTATCCAGTTTCTCTTGTATTCCAGTAATTTGTTCAAAATTTGTGTTATTTTTAACTCCTTTGTAATTTGTGCATTTGTTTTGTAATCTGTCCAAGTGTATCCTTCTATTCTTCTCATGTATTTCATCCCTGCCCCAAAATGTCTGTGGAGATTGAATTTTGATCAGATATCAGCTGAACAAAATTTTGGAAAACTGTGGCACGTCTGCGCAAAATATTGCATAAAAAATTACACAATATTAGGCTCTGTGTAGAAGCATGTAATGGAAAGGTCGATGTGATTAATAAAGAAACCCCGGACTAGTACACAATTGTATCGCGCTGAAACTTTTTGTAGTTTGTTTTTCCATGTCTAATAACGATGACAAACACAGGTTTTTGTGTTATTGTGTCCAGCTCCCAAATATCGAGCGAACTGTGCGACATCACACGGTGCATTTTGACTGCAGTGCTTAGTTCTAGTGGTTGATATGAAACATGCATGTGCAGAAGGCTGCCATCACATTCAGTCAAAGCAAATGTCGCTTAAGAACTAAAATATTCAGAGACATTCAAGACAAGGTCAAACCTCCATAATTCTAAGACGGTGAAAACAATTCAATCCATCACTGGTGCATCAAAATCGTTAAAAACTTTGTAATTTTCCACAACAGCACTGAAAAGCTGCGACTATTTTGAAACTAGCTGCTGTCTGAAGTCTATTTATTGTTATTAGAATAGCTAATATAAATAGAAGATAAATTTCAAACATTAATTCAGGTCTCATATTTGGTGTATCTCATACTTACTTACTTACTCACTCCATGGAGCAGAGTCCTTCTTCAGAAGCTAGCCAATTTGCAGCTATTCAAGAAATTTCCCGCATTTTATGGAACCCGTAAGTTCATTACTGCATTCACAAGTGTCTGTCACCTGACCCTATCCTGAGCCAGCTCGATCCAGTCCATAACCCCACATCCCACTTCCTGAAGATCCATTTTAATATTATCCTCCCATTTACGCCTGGGTCTCCCAATTGGTCTCTTTCCCTCACGTTTCCTCACCAAAAACCTGTATACACCTCTCCTCTCCACCATAAGTGCTACTCTCATTCTTCTCGATTTTATCACCCGAACAGTATTGCGTGAGGAGTACAGATCATCAAGTTTCTCATCATGTAGTTTTCTCCATTCCCTTGTTACCTCGTCCCTCTTAGACTCAAATATTCTCCTCAACACCCCATTCTCAAAAACCCTCAGCCTATTTTTTTCCCTCATTGTAAGCGACCAAGTTTCACACCCATACAAAACAACAGGCACAATTACAGTTTTGTTTATCGTAATCTTTAAATTTTTGGATAGCAAACTGGAAGACAAAAGATTCTGCACCGAATGATAGTAAGCATTCCCTGACTTCAAACTGCTCTGAATTTTTTGGTGTATCTCATTTCGGAGAAAATTGCCGCTGACTCCAGTCGCATCAATGCTACTCAGAACAACAGCGACATAACTGGAAGAGTGAAGCTGAGTATCGTCATTTAGTTGATATGGTAACACCATAGTTAACGCACTGCATTACCAATTAGGAAGTGTCACAAGAGTGTCGGTTTGTAACTAATTTTACACATTACATTAATTAAGGCACGTTTTATATATATATATATATAAGTATGTTAAATTCTACCTGTTAGTTTTAACAACTTGACGAGGGGGTACAGATGTAAGCGTATGCTGCAGAATTAAAAAATGAAGAAGAAAGCCTTTTTTCTGTGGAATTTGACACAGCGTCTAATGCACGCTACTTTTTGCATAGTAGGCCCACCGGTGGGTCAAGGAATGTCACTGCAATCACACCTCAACCAAAAGTGTAATTTTGATAAAGACGCCTGAATCAACAGATGGAAAATACGGACATTCGAACAAACTATACGGCACGGTGCTTGTGCACGTGTGACATCAACCCCCTGTGTATATTACATAGAGATAAAGTAAAATTAATGATTATGAAATACCTTCAGAAGCGCGACAACCTTTTATATACTCGTATATTAGCGCATATCTAAAGGTTGTTCAAGTTACAGAGTTTCTTTCTCTTAATCACTAGTTGCAAATCTTGAGTATTTACTACATATGCGATTTCAACGATAAAACTTTGGTGTAGCCAAAAACAATGGCTCTGTTTCTGATGTGAATTGTACCGCCGAATGTGGTTTCATATAGTCGCAAATCTACAGCTGAGGCACAAGAAACAGTCCTGTGGCTCTCATTTTATTCCCGTTTAGTGTGAAATGCAACAGGCCGTACAAACATCTCACTGCATGTTCATTCCGTTTCTCTGTCTACGAGCCAGTCTTGCCGTCAAGTTAAGAACTAAAGAAACTTAAAATGTAACTTCACACCGTAATTCATCTTGGAGGCTTCTTTCCTAAATGTTAACACTTGAAAACCCAGTGCTGTTGGTGTCCGCCATTAAACACACCAAGTATGTCATAGTGAAGTAAATATATACACGGCGTCCTTGGAACGTTGTTTCTAATCCCATTTTCAGGTACGACAGATAATACAACAGCAGTGCAACGTTTACAAGACAGCAGTCAAAAGTTTCGTGTCTCAAACCCAACAGGCGCAAAGAACATCTCAAATACGTAATGCGAATAAAAAATACCTTAGTTAAATTATATTATTTAAAGATCTAACCACAATCAACCTTGAAAATATTTGTATAAAACACAGGTCACAAAATGGATGATATCAAAAAATATATATATACCCGTCCCTAGATACTGTATATGCCACTGACACAAACCTGCAGATAATATTTTGAAGCCAACACTCGAGGGATTAGTATGGGGCGTGACGCGAAGATTTGAATAAAAAAATGATTATGTGAAATTAAACATAAGAATTACAATTTTCAAAATGAAAACAGATCGAGGGGTATTTTATAGACATACACAAGTCTATAGAGGGCATTAAGCTTCTGTGAGGTCTTTGCCCAACTGCGAGGTCACCATTATATAACGCATGCAAATGACTGCCTTTTCTTAAGCTATTTAAATCAATACTTTAAATAAAATTTCATCTTATTTCTAATTTACATTAATTTTGCTTTTATAGAGAAAATTGTGTTATTTTAACAAGAGGTGTATAGTGCTAGAAATTTTAGTTATAAGTTTTAATTACAGTATGCCGACAAAAGAAAGATTAGTATTCTAACATGTAGCAATCACCAAGATGATGAGAACCACTTCACTAAAAATGGGAATGGTGAAAGACTTGTGCAGTGACGGTTTTACTTGAGGAAACTCTCATTGAAAAGGGGGCTGTTGTGCTTCTAGCTGTGTCTTGTTCACAGGATGTACGTGTAGGTCCGTCTGAATTCGGGCTCTTCTCAAAGATGGAAAGAATTTATATCGAAGGATTCAAACAATTAAAAACTTATAGAAGGAGAGCAAGGGATTGGTTTTAACATGAAACCATTTAAAATGGTTTATGACACTCAAAAGGCCCGACCACACTGGTCGCTCTGATTAAGACAAGTACTGTCTCCGTCTCTCAAACAGTATTACCGTGGGTTCGAAACCCACTTGAGGCATGAATGTACGTAGGCCATTGTCCACATTTTCTCTCTTTCTGTGTTACCTGTTTTTGCTTCAGGACTTGTCATGGCCAATATCAGCCAAGCAGTCCTATTAAACGCCTTACAGACTTATATTTTCAGAAGTTTGTATACGAATTTAAGATGATCAGACAACCGACGTAATGGATGCGGAAGAAAGAAACAATTTTAAATAATTATTTGAAGAGTTTACCAATACGTAGATATGTATATAGTCCACAGTCCTGCACATTCACACACACACAGACGCACACGCACGCAACCACACACACACACACACACGCACACGCACACAGACGCACACGCAACCACACACAGAGGAAGGGAGGGGGAGAGAGAGAGGGAGCGCCTATGTTGAAAAGCAAACGAGATTTGGCCTCTTCACTTTCGGCAGTTCCAGTAAATTCGTACAGTCAAATAGAAGACGGTTGTAATTTAAAGCGGTATTTTCTTACTTTACGTATAGAGTTGCAACGCGGATTACGGTAGAGAGATCGCCGTCATACAGAACGCGAGCATTCTCACGTCAACGTGGAACAACCGGAGTTAAGTATTGCAGGGCGGGCGTCATCGTCAGTCGCTACGCAGTTATGAACCGGTGTGTAGACAGTACTATCAAGTACCGCGTTAGGCTGTACGTCCTGCATAATGACGTCTCCTGAACCCATTATTTATATACAGTCAAATTTAACGAAAATTGTGAGTGGTTAATCAGAAAGGGCGTATAAAGAAGCCATCGTAACTTAACTTATTTAATCTGGACTTTCTTGGAAGGATTGATGGAAACGATAAATGACACAGAGCAAATGAGCAAATGGTCTCTTGGCCAAAGATCCCACCCGAAACTGAAGCAAGACTGCCAACTACTGAAATGACATGCATGCTTCTTACATACTTTGGCGACAAAGTTAACGAAACATTGTTCCCTTTGTTTCAAGCCCACACCCGGTAGACGCAAATGAGAACCAGGTAACCACTGACTGCAAGAGGCGGAAATTTGTTAAGTTATGCATAAATTAATTTACTGGTTAAAATTCTGTGTATGGAATTGATTACATCCAGAACTTTGCTAGCATGGTGAGTGGAAAATTTTCAAGCTTTAAATATTTAGGCTAAAAAATATACACGAGAAAGTTAAATGAAGATATGGTTGAGAGGTTATGTAATTACGAGGGCGAAGTTATTAAGAGAAGTTTCAGGAATAGAATGAGAAAAGAAGTTTCATTAAAACTACACAACATTGCATCCAAACTCTCTTTCCGCCTCGTAGTGAAACTTCGGTCCTCAGGAAGAAGAACAAATGAAACACAGAAGCACCTCGTATTAGAGTCTTTTGCTGTTTGTTGAGATTAACGTTTAGAATTAAAGGAAAGGATCACAACAGTCAAACACTACAGTATTTTTTATAGTGTTCTAATATATTATAGCATTATGGGCTACATGTTTCGACTCCTATTCGAGTCATCTTCAAGCCCTCAAGATATACATCCACACATACCAACGTTTGCTGCATTGTGGGATCCCCAACGCTTAAAGAATAAGATGTATACATTATAGAAATATATAAAATATCAGTGCTGTGTTATATAGATATATAAAACAGAGATCGTAAAAGTTATGTTTCTTACAGTTGTAATGTATTAAAAGTCTTAAAAGCGGAGGGGGGGGGGGGGTCTGGCAGTTTTGAAAATAAAATTAGAACGTAGGATCGATGACTGACATAAACGCTACAACAATTTAGATCATTATTAGGGTGTAAATAACTGACTGTTTATAATAATGCCGGATGGTGTGAAGTTGTGTTGTGATCCTTTCCTTTAATTGTACTTCAAACACTTCGGGATGGTAAATACGAAATTTAACCTTTAGAGGCATATTGCAGAATAAATAGAGGAAACCCCTTTTTGGAATTAGAAAAATGGCCAAGGCAAATGTCTGAAACAAACTCACAGAAACAAATAAGGCAAAATACCAACGTTCATTGACATATACAACTCCCGAACTGCTAATAATATGGATCGGAAAGCAAGTAAAAATATCATTTGGTAGATTCTTCCGAAAGGAAGCTACCTTACACAACTGGAGAAATTAGACATTCAAAAAGGCTCTAACAAGTCTCACCTTCAGGTCGCAACAGTTGCCACTAATCTCAAGACGGAAAAGAAAGGAAAATCAACATGAAAACGAAAACAGATACAAATCCTAAAAGACGTCCTATTCAAATAGGCTTACGCATCAAAACAGCAAATATTTGTAAAAATATTTGTATCCTAAACAACCAAAACCTCCAAGAATTTTTGTAGCTGCTAATTAATCCTTCACTTACGCAAGAAGAAACGGAAGCATAAATTGTAAGTTATTCGAAAACTTTGTATCAACCTGACATTACACATCTTCCGCGCAACTGGAAATGTACATATAAGACTTTGTTCCAACTTAGTGCACTGGTATACATAAATATAAAAGATGTTTCAAAATGTCTCGGATGATATACATATATATATGTAGTTATCAACGAGGAATAAACACAACAGTAATGTTTAGTTAAGAATACATAACTTGCCCAAAGAAAAGGTAAGATTAAATATTGAAGGATATCGTGTCTACATCATTGGCCAGTACAAAGCGTTCGCCCGATGTATACACAACTACACTGTATACAAAGTAGATCTCATAGGTTCCAAAAAATATATCTTTTTAATGTATATTTCCACCCCCAACTGCCGAGAATTTCTGTTGATTAGGAAATAGGAAAGAAGATGCTTGGAAGCACATAAAGTTTATTAAATTTTATTAATTGAGTTTCATACGTGTCATACACGACTGTCCACTGCATACGAAGATACTATAATTTACTCTAAGATGTACACTTTACCTTTCGCTTGGGACATGTTACATATTCTTAACTAAATATGACATCAGCGTTGTTTCGACTTGATGGGTTTTACGGTGTCAGACTTCTCAACGATCGTACCAGGACGCGAAATGTGCTCCTCTAAAACACAAATCAGAAACATCAGCACCTAAACAACTCTTTTTCCAAAAACGACAAAAATGCTTCTCGAAATTTAATTCCTTTCGAGGCAGAAGAGCATAAACGAAACAATTATGAACACAGCCCTGTTCCCAGCCCCAGTAACAGCCTTATTCTATGATATAAATTCCAAACCACGCTTTGCCTGTCTGTCTGTCTGTCTGTTCGCAGCATTAATTATACCAGGCAAGCCGTGCACGCTCTGTTCTGTCTTGGATGTAGTAATTAAAATATTCATAAGATGTCACTGTCTGCGACACCACGCGCCATTGCTACAAGTCCTGCCAGCGGTTCCAGATTTTTCACTGAATTTCAGGGAGATTAGGTTTGTTCCAGACGCACTAGTCACAGAATGGACCACTGAGAAGTCAAATGGGGAACAGAGGAGAAACTTATTACCTTCAGTGGGAGACACAATGTCAATTATTATAGCACTGACAACGAAAATCCCCGCGTCTGCAAATTATAGGCCCGGCAGTCACATATCGTACTAATAATATTGGCAATGTCGTGAAGAGGTAATTCTCTACTGTAGCTTCTGGTATGGGGCACTGTCCTTTAGCTTCATTAATTCATCAGCCTCGTTAACATTTCTTATTCAGGGTTAAATTTTACTGAATGGCGCAAAAATGAACGAAAGGGTACAGAAAATACTGCGGTGCAATGCATAAAAGTTATTATTATTATTATTTTTAATTTAATTATATATAATTTTGAGATAAGATACACTATCATGAAATTAACGTACCCGGCATAGGTTTATTTCAAGCCTGTGCCCCAGTGATCATACTTTTAAAAACATTACAATTATGAGACTTGATTATTTGTTCGAGATCCGATCCACGTACCCGCGAAATATAATACTAGATAATTACTTTTTAAGCAACCTCTTCGGTATATATAATATAATAGTAATACCAACAAAATACACATTGGTGAAATAATTTTTACGAACAATAACCTCGTACATGTTTCGACTGCTTACGAGATCATCCTCAGAGAGACAACAAAAAGGTTAAACATTAAAAGATGACGCAATTATTGAAGTAGCATAAACAAGCCAAAATATAAAATGACAATGATTAAATCATAGTTTAAAATTCGTAACATACGGTATAAGTGTGCCATTACTAATTGATGGTATGCACAAACGTTTCATGCACTAATACACTAATCTGAAAAGAATACGAATATTCGTGTGTACAAGACTTTCTAATGATTTATTAGATAATTACAAAATAGTAGAACATGAAGGTAAAGCTGTAGTCAACGAAATACGTCCCATAAGATTGTATTGGAATGTAAACACCACAGTAAATCACGCGCTTGCGTGGTTGAGTTGTATATCATTAATTAAATCAAACAGGGGGTTACTTTAGTTCAGAGTTTGTTCACAAGTTATTGTATTTCGCTTGTGAAAAAGTTCAATGTAGAAATTTTCAAATAAATTCGTTCCTTTGCCCTTCTAAACGGAGTGTAACAATGACATCGCTGTGTCTATGGTCTGTACTCATGTTGGTTGAGTAAAATAAGGATCGTGCAGAACCTCCTTGGTATTTCTGTGCTGATTATAATGACAAGTAGTCGCATTTTTAAGCGTGTATCATAATGCAGGGCTTTCTTGTATTTCTACAGCCACGATATACAAGTTTCACTAAAACAATAATGTAGAATTTCGTGATATTTGTCTGTAGTACGTTCTTTTACACTGAAATTTGGTATACAGTTCTTATACAGCTAAATGGAGATACATGTGGATTTGTAAACTCGTTTATCTCAAGAAATAAACTTAATGCGTAGGCCTATATTATTTCACAAGACTGTGAAAACTTTTTAAAAACGTTCTGTTTGATCGTTTCTGAGATGACAAAACGCGATTTCTGACCAATTAATTTCATGTACCGTTTCTCTGATTTCACCAGCGGGGTGAAATATACGGACTTCCGAATATCTACAAAAATATAAATTTTAAAGACCACCCATCGAGACCAAGAATACTTGATGAACAGAAAGAAAAATTTCGAGATGACTTGGCCTCTGTTCCTCTTCATTTCCTAAGAAACAGTTCAAGTCTGTGGTCTTCCAGGTCTCAGAATTGTATGTAAAATGCTGGGGTCGATTTCCACAAGTGGCATTGAATATTAGTAAGTGGGCTTTAAAACTGAGAAATATCTGTAGCAATATAGCTTTCAGTTCAGGATACTAGCTACCGTGTGTATAATTGAAATATTAGAATGAATTCTTTACATCCTATAATGTATACGTTCGAAGTGATAACGTAATTGTGACATATTTAGTTTTTTAGGACAGAGTACATTCAAGAACAACCTAAATCTGAACAATTGACCCTAAAAATGCATAGCCTAATTATACAATACAAACATCGCGTATTTAAGTATCCGGGTAAAATTAATAATTGTTACGTCATTAAAATGTGAAACTATGTACCACCCATTGTCATCCCTCAACCATTTTCTGCCTCAATGTTTTTCTTTTTTTTCAGTAAAGTCACTTGGTAAGGGATAGTTTGCTTCTTCTTCCCTTAATCAACTTGGGTTTAAATCTTCGACACTCTGGGGAACGGGCTTGGAAAGCTATACGCGACAGGTTGCGAAGGCCTAACTATTTGAGTAGGGTAGATCACGTTCGGAAAATTAGGGACAGGAAGCAGTTGGGTGAAGTGTAGTGTAGTGTAGTGAAGATGTTAGTATCAGGGTGTCTAACATTATTAGAAGATAAATAGATCACATGCAGTTTGCTGGTTATATTGCTTTTTCGTTTATCATATTTTTTCATGTTATTTTGGTTCCTTCTTTATCATTGTATATATGGTTGTATGTTTTGTACGCTTTTGTTTAACTTCGTAAATTATGTATTTTTGTTGTTATGTTTATGTATTCTTATTGTTATGTATGTTCGGTTCTGTATGTTTGTTTCCATCATGCCAACTGGCACTCTTCGGCTACGTCGACTGGGGTTTTTCTGTGCTTTTTCTTCAGTTGTACGGCAAATGCCAGTGTACAACTCGCACGGACGGAACACGGCCCGCACTCTTCCCAATTAGTTGTTAACTGTATTGTTCTATGTGTTGTTAACTGTCTTGTTCTATGTACTGTTTTTGTGTAAATGTGTACTGTACTACTGCCACCATGTGTCAACCCAATTGCAGTTAACAAATATGTAATATATCATAACATGTCACGACGGACTGACACCAAGCCGGCCTCCTATTCTATGAGTGTCAGAAGTCTTTTCCGGCGGTAATACGGCCAAGGCACGACGCTAGAATGTGTGAAGCTTTACTGACGAGTTCTTCGACAAAGAGATAGCTTTATCTTTACTAATTTGCTACCTCGTGACTCAAAATATTAAAGAGATATTGAGAAGTCTGAAATAACTTTCCGCGATGAATTATGGAAGAAATTCGATCCCACCCTTTGAATAATAAGTTAGTTCTGCATTACCGCCAACGCTGATCACATAACTAATATTCCTAATGTTTTTGGACTTTGATTAAAATTTTTTCAGTTTTCATTGGCCATGACAACGAACTTTTCGAGCAAGACAGTTTCCTTTCCAGTCTTTTCAATGAGAAATTAATGAACGTCCAAGCCGAAGCACTGTAATATCACCTAAATCCGAGTAAACAAACATCATTACATCCATACATGAGATACAGTCAATACTGCCCGAGGGGCGATATTCGATCGCTATAAGTGCTCATATGTGGGCCAGGTAGCTCAGTCCGTATACGGGCTGGACGTTCCGGGATCGAATCCAGGTGGGGACGAGATTTTCCGTCCGTCCAGACCGGCCCTGGGGCCCACCCAGCCTCCTTAAAATGGGTACTGGGTCTTTCTCGGGGGTAAAGTGCAGCCGGGGCGTGTTGCTGACCGCTCACCACCTACTAGTGCCGCAGTCATGGAAGAGTAGAGCTATACCTCTACCCTCCCTCTGGACCAAACCGGGCCTGTAACGGGAAAACTTTACCATTTACCTTATAAGTGCTCATATGATCATCTCGAGTGTTGTTCCATTTATATGGGCGTTAGAAAAACCCTCCAAATTAAAGAACTTATCTTTGTGTTTCTCTGAACACGTTCTCTTGGTGAAATACTTAAAGATTCTGTAGCAGCTACAAGTAATCAACTGCAACAACTGCAGAAAATCATCGGGTGTTTATTTAAGGGCAGTACGTATTTCTGCACAGATTCGAACCTGGTACTTCAGCAATGTAACTTAGAAGCGTCACAGCCTGGCAACCCGTTCGGTGAAGCTTAACAGGCACACAGCACCCATACACGTACGGCGTATTTGCCGTGCCTTTCGAAACTGTGCTGGTGGAGACGTGATATTTTGCCAGTCTCTTCGGACAGCGCCATAGTTCAGGCGGTCGAGGCTGACTTACAACCGTGAGCGCCTGCAATCCCAAAAGAATTCAAGTGAGACTCTTTGCTCACGTTGTGCTGAAGAACACTATTTTCCGAGTTTATTTAGCTCTCCCCTGTTAATGATCATTCGACCGCTGTTCCACGTTTATCTATCACCGCTCCGGGAACTGTGAGACAATTCTGACCGGACAGCACATTATCATGTATTCGGACTCCACACGCAGCACTTTGCTGGTCACATAGCAAAGCAGTGATGATGTATATTTCAGTATGTTTTCCCGTCACAAACATAAAGACAATTTGCAGAATTAGCATCAACATTTGTGCAGGCAGGAAGTACATGTCTACGACACTTGGTATATTCGCACAAAATGGTCACTGATCGTTACAATGGCTTTAATTTTAGGTGACTGACAAGCAAATTTTAACATACTTGAGCGAATTTTCTGCGTTCACATGAATTATTTTATATACAGAGATTGCGTGAACAAAGGCGTAATTTATTTTGGAATAACTTCTTCTTGTAAATTAATAATAAAAATTCGCCACAGGAGAGTTTACAAAGAAATTTCAATCTTCAACCACATTCTGTACGTGTCGGTACAATGTTACACTTTAAAGTGCTCCTAAATTTCCACGAGGGTTTCTCAACCCGGTCCTACTAATTAAAATTCCCACTTGTTATTTCCCACAAGAGTGCTGCATATTCCGTCCATCTCAAGTAAAGAAAATTTGTGAAGTTTCTCGTTTTTTCTTTATTTGAATCTTATTATACAAAACAGTAACACTTTTTATACTTTTATTTAAATGTAATGAGTAAATTTCCAGATTTATCGCACATTTTTGTAGTATGTCGGGCCTAATAATCGGAATTTATTCGTCATTTTATGTTTCATACGAGGGGGTGGTGATTAAGTCTTTAGCTCGACCTACTTCCCGATGTCGTCGGACGGAATCGATAGTGTCTTTGAAAAGAGGAGTCTGTTCATGTGCCGTATTGCAAGTCTCTTCTTGTTACAGAGGCTGAAAGAAGCATGTCAGGTGAAGCGCCAGATTTCAACAACATGGTGACGCAAGCTGTCATCAAGTTTTTTTTTTTGCAAGGCAAGATGCCGAAGGAAATTCACGCCATTCTGAAAGAAAAATTAGGGGAATATGCACCATCGTATGCTACCGTCAAAACTGGGCGACCCAGTTTAAACGTGGTGATTTTTCCACCTGTGATGCGCCTCGTCCTGGACGACAGAAGACTGTGACCACCCCGGAGATTATTGACCAAATTCACGACCTAATCTTGGAGGACCGCCGGATTTCGGCTAAATCAATAGCTGAGCAACTGAGCATCTCACGTGAGCGGGTTGGGTCCATCATGTATGAAGATTTGTACATGCGGAAGCTCTCCGCGAAGTGGGTCCCGAAATGCCTGAACGCGGATCAAAAACATCAACGGGGCTAGACGTCTGAGCAACTTTTGACATTTTTCGGCGCGATCCAAATGATTTCCTGTCGCGATTATTGACCATACACAACCTGGTTATATCACTATGACCCGGAGACAAAGTAACAATCAATAGATTGACGGCATAGCGGCTCACTCCGCCCCAAAAAATTCCGAGTACAAAAATCCGCTGAAAAAGTTCTCGCCTCGATTTTTTTGGGACCAAGAGGGCATCCTTCACATTGATTATCTTCCAAAGGGCCAAACTATCAACGCCGAATATTATTCATCTCTGCTGGTGCAATTGAAGGATATTTTGAAGGAAAAACGCCGCGGGAATATCACCAAAGGGGTCTTGTTCTTGCACGACAATACCCCGGCTCGCCAGGCACTTGCAACCCAGAAGAAACTGGCCTACCTGGGCTTCCAATGTCTTGATCGCCCACCCTATTCTCCGGATCTGGCCCCGTCGGACTACTACCCGTTCCTTGGACTGAAAAAATAATTGAAAGTTCGCCATTTTTCGTCCGACGCGGTCATTGTTGCCGCGGAGACCTGGTTGGACCTTCTGAATTTTTTTGAGTGGCTTGCAGAAGGTAGAGCAACGGGCTAAGAAGTGTATTGAGCTTCGTGGGGAGTATGTTGAATAAATTCCGAGTTTGGTTGCTGTAGCTTGTTTCCTTCCTGGTCGGGCTAAGGACTTATCAGCAACCCCTCGTGTATGCGGATAGACATTTGTAACCTTTCGAATTTAACGGCCAAACGGAGACTACTTTTGATTTTCTTGGAGACCATATATGACACATGACAATTCGCCCTATTTATTTCCAAAACCATTAGCGGACAAACAAATCTACATATTCTGACAAATAACGAAAAGCGTCATTTGCTGGTACGTTACAAAAACTCCAAGGACAATGTCTCGGTTGTCCTCGTAACAAATACAGTCACAAACGACAGCACCGTGCACACACACACACACACACACACACTTATACGTCTAGCCTCTCAGCATCAGAAACAACCAATAATCATCACCGTGATACAAAACAACTACGGTTTACATTAATGCTAATAAAAAACATTCACCGATAATAACACTCCGATCAGAAAACAAGGAACAACCATAGTCACCATCAGACGTATCAACGCATACGAAATAAGAAGTGCCAAGAAAATTGTAATCTAAATTGCGTGCCATAAAAACTTTTTAAAACTTGTGACAAACGAGCATATAATTGAACTCAGCAGGGTGTTAAATGTACAATATAATACATTTTAATTTCCATTTCAGATTCAAAAACGATCAATTACTAATATAAAAGTCCTAGACAGCTATGTAACCACTTAATATTATACAGTTTTGTAATATTTTATAGATTTTATACGTATTTGGTACAACTACAAGTACTATGGGATCCCGTACTGCATGATTGCACTGCATGTACCTAAGTTAAGTTTCTGTATGATGGCCAGATAATGGTCAGAAGTACCGAAACATGTCGCCATTAAAATAAGAATAACCAAATATTTTGTTGTGTTGGACGGCAACTGATAACTATTTTGTTTATCCTATAAAACATAGCCCTGTTTTTACTTATGAAATGTAATGTAACGTATCTCAGCTGTTTCAATACGTCAGTGTCAACTAGCTTAATTAAAATGACGTAATGTTGTTGAAACACAAATAAATTACATATTCTTATTAAAGGAACAAAGAAACACTTATTACAGCACAAATAAGTATTAGAGCTTAGTCAAGTATGTATGTTGATGTTCCATACAAGTTTCAACCCTTCGCCGAATAAAAGTAGATGCTTTCATAAGCTCAAAACGCATAACACCGCCACGAACACTCCGATGCTTCCTTCGGCCTATTGTTTCACGACAGCAGAAGGGAAGACAAAGGATCCTGAACTGAAATGCGGCAAACATTCCTTGAATTTAAGCTCTTCTTCGTTTCTCTATGAGTGTCATTTTAATTTGTTAGTGTCTTTAGCATACATTTACACTTTGCCATATTTCCACATGATATAATACTTATCTTTATGTTGTTATTTTAACAACCACAAACTAATGAGTTAATTTAGACCTACGGGGGAAAGTGATGGATACCGGCATCAGTTGCATGGCTTCTCACACAGTTCATTGTTCACCATCATTGTCGGAGAAGTAATAACACGTAGATTAGCAATATCAGTGTTGAATACGTTAGCTCTTTTTCATCATAGTTCAAAGTATTTCGATTAAAATTGTGTTAAACGTCACACTGAGCTGTTTATTTCGAATTTACGCGTAATAATCAGTCAAATATCATCCATAACTAACTGAAACCTCGAATCCAACACTTAACAATTTACCAAAAAAAATCGTCGTATTAAACACTGTTACATAAATTACCATAAACCAGGCATATGTTATTTTTCCAGGCCTAGGCCCTGCGGCGTAGCCATGTTTTCTGATGCCCGGGGCGAGCAACATCAATGACAGCCCTTGACAGAAATTACAAACTTTTAGAAAATCACAATTATTTACTGAATTTTCTCCTATTCTTCTCAATAATTTAATTTTTTAGGGCAAAAAATTATTTTCTTTTAATTAAAATATTCATTTATCGGCCATTTTTCTGTCCCTTAAGCTATGTTGCCGGAGCGGTTGCACCACTAGCCCCACGTCCTTGCCTAGGCCTACATAGAATTGTAATTTAAAATATTTTTTCGGTAAGGTGAATATTTATAGAACACAATTAAAAATAGTTCATGACTATATTCAATGATGCTTCCGTCGTATGAACAGCTTTACAAAAATAGGTTTCTCTGTGAAACATGTATACATAATCCCCAATAGGTAAGAAAACTGGAAGAAAATGCTTTTCTTAAAAAGTGTGCTATAAGTGGAGTTAATCTTCTCACTCTTATTGTCTATTAGACATTCCGAATATCTCTGGAGCCAGTGAGTGACTGAGAGTAACAAAGATTTTCCTATCAGCCTTCACTTTAATATTCTATGTATCGATTTCAGCTCACTCTCTGGAGCCCGAGGCAAATATCTGCCCCAGCCCTTCGAAGTGCTACAGAGACACATCGTGCCCTCTCGTCAATGATGCAGTAACGCGGCCAAATGGTATTAGGTGTCACAGACAACGCGATAGGTTACCTAGAATTGCGTTTGAAATGTGCTAAAACAGTCGGTTGACTTCACTCGCCCCGAAGAATAAGGTTGGGGCGTCGGTCCCGAGTTGCAATCGGTAATGTTATATGGGAGTCAGTAATGAAAGTTGGTATTTTCAGTCGTGTTATTTAACAACGCTGTCCTTTCGTGAGATTGATTATATGGCGTTGGTGATAAGTGAAATACCGGGTAAGGAGCACAGGCGAAATGACGTTGACAAGGGAAAACCGAAGTACTGGGAGAAAATCTTGTCCACTGCCACTCTGCCGAAGATAGCTACCGCTTCCGCGGTGAAAAGCCGGCGACTATCCACCTGAGCCAGGGCAAGGACCAAGTTACTTTCTAGGAAGTATCACTGTGAGATTGAAATAAAATAAATACAGGTTTCAACAGCGTATAGGAAATTGAGTATATTGTGTAAGAAAGGTTTAATAATTAAAAAAAAAATGTTTCGATTTTCAATTTGTCTTCAATCAAATATCACATGTCGTAGATCAGAGACTTCCAAATTCTCTACGTGTCATACCATTGCACTGTTCGTTTTTAAGACACATTACATTAGAACAGAGAATTTAAATTCGTAATAATATTACGCCTGTTTATAAAAATTATAAACAACAAAGGGCCATGAAGTTCTGAAAAAAAAATCAATATAACTGGGTTTAGTAAATGCACCCTTTTCCCAGCCGCCGTTACAAAAAACCTCAGTATAGCAAAACCTTCATCATCCCCCCTCCCCCGTCTCATCTTTGTGTAAGGAACGCCATCGGCCTTTCACTTTTAAAATCAGTATATTTTAGGGTTTTAGGCGCGTTTGCAAAATTGCGGAAAACGACTGTAGCTTCGTCACGTCTGTCTGTCTGTTCGTCCGTCCGCATGGAACTCGGCTCCCACTGGACGAATTTTCATGACATTTGATATTGGAGTATTTTTCGAAAATCTGTCGAGAAAATTCAAGTTTCGTTATAATTGGAAGAGACTAAAGGGTACTTTACGCGAAGACCAACATACATTTTCTATCATACGATGTTAATGAACTGATGAATGTATTAAGTTACCAAAATTAGGGTATATATAATGTCTAGGGTATATATGATGTTTTAGGGTATGTACGATGTATTAATAAGGGGAGTTTAGAAGTTAATG
>Ga0136643_10006342_pt1 | contig 16919 bp, 15 predicted proteins | sample TergutLab28metaG_FD_96883 | JGI IMG/M metagenome (GOLD analysis project Ga0136643, IMG submission 96883) | Labiotermes labralis P1 segment gut microbial communities from Petit-Saut dam, French Guiana - Lab288 P1 (version 3) (version 3) | ecosystem: Host-associated > Arthropoda: Insects >... | reverse complement strand
GGTTTTCATATAGGCGAATCGAACCGATAGTATAATCTTGTATGTCTCTCGGCCAATGCCTTGGTCGTGCAGATAGATTAAGATAATCTCTCTGTTCAAGCGAATCCGACTTATATTCAGCGGTGAGCATTTCTTGTTCTTCTTCCATAGAAGTTAAGGTGTAGTCGCTATAGCCTGCGCCTGTAGTTATTACAAGAACAGACGCTAAGGCAATGACTAGCATAGTTGCTATAATTTTCTTTTTCATTGTAAAAAATTCCTTTCTGTAAATTATTTTTACGGCCAAGTAAAGTTCGGGTTTTGTACGAAACGATTATTTTGCAATATAAATACCGGATTTGGATTTCTAGCTGGATATCTAGGGTCAGTCCAATGCCATATTTCCAAAGGGTTGATTGAAGTACCGGCACGATTTCTGATTTCAAAATGCAAATGCACCCCAAAATTTCCTCCTGAGTTTCCAGCGCCTCCAATTTGTTGCCCGGCTTGAACTCGTGCATTTAGATTAACATTAAAACTATCAAGATGCATATAAACTGAACTATAGTTATTGTCATGTCTTACGCGGACGGTATTGCCACCGCCTCCGCCCCACCAACCTCTTTCTGCAACAATGCCTGCTGCCATTGAATTAACGCGTTCGCCCCTTGTAGCGGCAATGTCAACACCTAAGTGATCTCGAGGAGGATAAACACTAGAACGCCATCCAAAAGGTGAAGTGATGTTATTTCTACCAAGCCCATGTCTATTAGGCATAGGCCAAACAACCGATATCCCTACATTTGGATTAGTCCGTGTGATGAAGTCCTTACTCACCCAACCACTGGTAGGGCTCGAAATTTGCCACCAATTATCAGACTCTCCGATCACACGCACTTGTGTGCCATTGTTAAGAGTGCCAACACTCGAATGGTTCGTCCCGGGTCCTGAGCGAACGTGAAGAACGCCACCTGCGGTACTTACCCACGCATCAAAAGGCTGAAAGCTAGCAGTCCATCTTGCCCAATACGTTGTGTTAGCACTCGGCATAAGCGTAGTTGCCGCTGTCCGAGTACCCCCAGTTGCAGCAGAAGTATTGAACCATCCTGCAAACGTATGATTAGCTCTGCTTGTAGTAGGTAATATGGAAATAGCATGACCTTGCGCTCTTTGCCATTGGACAGGATTCGTGCCACCATTCCCATTCCAAGTTATTGTACGTACCGTTGGGTCAGAAATATTTCGACCCGGAGCACGATTCGTCATAGTGATAGCGTCTTGTATGGTAATATTATTAGTAGGTCTAAACGTTCCATCTGTAAAGCCAAGTATCCACCCATTCGCAACAGCTCTCCGTACATATGGCACAGCCCAAGATGCTATTTGATTCCTGTCGGAAAATCGATCAAGTTGTGTCCCCGAATTCAATGGTGTGCTAAATGCCCTTACCAACATAACTGCAAATTCTTGTCGTGTGACGTTGCCAGTAGGGTTAAAGCGATTAGTTCCGGCAATACCTAATACCCAGCCTCGATTGGCTGCCCAAGTAACTGCCGGAAATTCCCAAATGTTCACTGCTACATCTTCAAATCGATTGCCTGTCGGAATCGTACCTCCCGTGAGCAACCCAAAATCCCTTGCCATTACAATGAATGCAGCGGCTCTACCTCTTGTTGTTGCTGAAGTTGCCGAAACCGCGCTAAAAGCCTCTATGCTATTTCTTGTCATATCACCATGACCCTCTATGTATATTGTTTGGGTTGGCAATAAGACATCGTCATCAGTTTCGCCATTTATAATTTCATAGTCAAATGGAATACTTAGCTCGTCTGCAAAGGCTGGGAGCGCAATAGCACAAAACATTATTGCGCAAAGTAAAAATGAAATAATTCTTTTTTTCAAAATATAATTCTCCCTTCGTTAAAATGTGATTTCTTCTTGTTTTCCTTTGATGTACGCCTTTAAAATCTGTGATCAGTGAATATGTATGTGTATTTATAAATATCTGCAACATTTTCCAGCCGACAGCAACACTATTCACCCGCTTGCACTATTTCAAGTTTGAAGCAGCGAACTAATATCATACAATCATAAACATCACTCCCCGCACATTTTTGCCCCTTTTGTTCTTGTTGCTTTTGTTCATATCTCTTCAATTTCAATCTTATATTTACTTTCATTTTTCATGTGAATAAAATTTCCAAAATAATTGCTTTTATCATCATTTTTTGACACCACAACTCTTGCGCCTTTAATTCTCAAGACCTTATCATAGCAATTTCATTGCTATGATAACCTATAGGTTATCGCATTTTTGCGATTAGCGAAGTGCCACACTATGGCTTCCAGTGACGGTTTCAACTCTTCCGTTTCTTGTCACATTTGCAGTTACGGATAGCCTGTAAGTACCGGCAGATTGGTTTCTTGTAGTTCTACTTGTTGACAACAACATTGCTATACTGCCGTTTCTTGCTGTCCATCTGTCAACCTCTGAAAATGTTCCGTTGGCATTTCTTCGTGCTAACACGAAAGTTGCACTTATTGCTGTTGTGCCGTTTTGGCCGTTAACTCTTCCTGTACTCGTTATTGTTCCATTTGCAAAAGTCATATCCAAGGATATTGTCGCGGCATTCTCCCATAGCAAATTAAAATCAATATAACGTTCTTCTACTTTATCTGCAGCAATCGCTGAATAATTCCCAACAAATCCTGCGAATAGTGCAAAACACACAGCAACCGTTATTACTCGCTTTATCAATAGCTCACCTCCTTTACAAAAAAAATCTAACAGACCGTATTCTTCTGGCCTGTTAGATATACGATTGTGAATCAAATTGTAGGACATATTTTTTGGGGAATTTTGAGATTATTTTTTGTTGCACCTTTCAACTAGTCAAATGATAAGTATTGTCATAAAGGCGAAAATCAGGGCGCAGAAAAGCTAATGAACAACCTGAATTTCGACAAGTAAATGCTTGAAGATGTTGATAAGAGAGTAGTTTCTTACCTGCCTGAACCATAAGTCCGAAAAGAATATCTTGCTTTTGCTTTTTATCATTGACTAAGTTCATCCCACCTTGTTATAATCAAGCACAGCAAAGGAAGGTGCAATAGTGGTTTTATTTTACATCTCAATGCTCGAAGCCGAAGACGAGCAAGCGAAAATGGCGCAAATTTATGAAAAGTATAAATCCCTCATGTTAAGATACGCAAAAAGCATTTTGAAAAATACAGAGCAAGCAGAAGATGCTGTACACGAAGCATTTATGTCAATTATTAAGCATAAAGATAAATATTTATCAAATTCTTGTCCTGATTTGGGCGTTCCAATCGTTATAATAACAAGGGGTAAGTGTTTTGACATCCTAAAAAGAGCAAGCAGAAAAGATGAAAACATTGATGATCACGAGCATCATCTTGAATGTGGTACTATGTCTTTGGATAATAAAATGATACAAAAATATGAGTATAGCGTACTCCGTGCGCACATGTCAAAACTAGATAATATGAGTCAGAATATACTCGAAATGAGATATATACTCGGAATGTCTCACAAAGAAATAGCAGAAATTACAAAGCTAAGCCTCGATAACATAAACAAGAAGATAACGAGAGCAAAAGCAAAAGTACGTAAATCCTATAGTGAAGGGGTGACTAATAGTGGATAAAAATCACCTAAACGATAGTGTCTTTGATGCATTGTTCCGACAAGCTGTTATTGATAATTTTCACGAAGAATATAACTCTTTACCCCAACCAGAAGAACTTTCATGTGAGCATACTTTCTCTAACAGGCATGAAAAGCGCATGAAAGCACTCTTTGTGCGAATGGAACGCAAAGAACGCCTTGATAAGATTATTTATCTTGGCAGAAAAGTTGCTGCTATATTTTTGATTTTTGTCACTTTAGTAGCTGGAGCATTGATGCTTAATCCCGATGTGCGCGCAACAGTAACGGAAACAATTATATCTTGGCAAAGAGAGTTTGTAAGATTCTTTTCACCTACTGCTGAAATAGAAGGTTACAGCATGGTGCCTATCTACATACCTATAGGCTTTTCACAAGAATTTTATGAAGTAATAAATAACTCAACTTTGATTCTCTATATGGATGAAAATGGAGAAACTATACTGTTTGAAGCACACAGAGCCGCAGGCGCATTATATATCGACAATGAAAATACGGTCTATGAAGTACTTAGCATAACCGGAAATACTTATCATATACTATCGTCTCTTGTAGACTATGAAAATTCGATTATTTGGGAGATTGGTGGTTGGCGGTATTTTCTTCGATCCTCAATAGGTGTCGAAGCACTAAAAGAAATGGCTTTATCACTGGGCGAAAACAGTTAACAAAAAATAATCTCAAAATTCCCCAAAAAATATGTCCTACAATTTGATTCACAATCGTATATCTAACAGGCCAGAAGAACACGGTCTGTTAGATTTTTTTTGTAAAGGAGGTGAGCTATTGATAAAGCGAGTAATAACGGTTGTTGTGTGCTTTGTACTATTCGCAGGATTCATTGGGAGTTATTCAGCGATTGCTACAGATAAAGCAGAAGAACGTTATATTGATTTTAATTTGCTATGGGAGAATGCCGCGACAATATCCTTGGATATGACTTTTGCAAATGGAACAATAACGAGTACAGGAAGAGTTAATGGCCAAAACGGCACAACAACAATAAGTGCAACTTTTGTGATAGCGCGAAGAAATGCCAACGGAACATTTTCAGAGGTTGACAGATGGACAGCAAGAAACGGCAGTATAACAATGTTGTTGTCAACAAGTAGAACTACAAGAAACCAATCCGCTGGTACTTACAGGTTATCCGTAACTGCAAGTGTGACAAGAAACGGAAGAGTTGAAACCGTCACAGGAAGTCACAGCGTAGCACTTCGCTAATCGCAAAAATGCGATAACCTATAGGCTATCATAGCAATAAAATTTGTATGAAGAAGGGAATCAAAAATATGAACAAAGCAAAAAAGGCAATTCTTGTGTGCCTAACACTAGCGGTGGTGATGAGCACATTAAGCAATATAGCATTCGCAGGAGAAAGAACTAGAGCACCTGAAGAGTTCTATGGATCCCACATGATAGTAGACGAAAGACTGGCTATGGTGCAACCTCATATGGCTGGTACAGCTGTGCATAGCAGTAGAGGCTATATGGTTGGTCTGTGGTGGGGAGGGCTCACATTTACTCACGTTTTTTCTGATCTTGTCTCAAACAGAGTTGCACATCCACAAGTTAGGCAAATCAGAGCAACTGTTACAAATGGCAATGGAGAAACAACCGATAGTGGTTTTATAAATAATGGGCAAAATCATACAACAGCAAGTGCCAGTAGATTAGCCACTTGGAGTGGAGGAAATAGATCAAACTGGAATTACCGTCCATAAAGAGCTGTCTAAGCAAGTGTCGTGCGACTGCGCGACACTTGCCCAAACAGATTATCACATCACTTAGGGAGGATTTGAAGTGTGCGCACAGTATTATGTATATTTCTTCTTTTAACGGCATTACTTATTTACATTTTGAGTGCTGATGCAGCTGAGACTATGTCAATAGAGCCTTGGATTCGCCATAACACGGCTGAAATATTAATTTCACCTGATCAATATTTATCAGATGATGAAATTATAGCTCATTTTCAAAACCTTCAAGAGCAATTTGGTGTATATCTTCTTCAAGTAATATGGAGAAATTTAGGACACAATATCGCCATATATACAACAGATACAAGCCTTGATAACAAGGTAACATTGAGTTGCGGTGTTTTTCCTAAACGATTAGCTGATGGATTTCTTTCAAATATGCAAACATTAGACGCCCAACAGTCTGGTAAATTCCACTACTTCACAACCCAAGACAGAGAAGTATTAATTTATCCTATTGAAATGCTTGCACAGCAAGCCGGGCTTGAGGGAATTTTTTATCTTAATACGACTGATAGTGTTTTAATTAGTGAAATAATCACCTATCTGGAAGCGTCGCTCAGAGGCTCTGTTTCAGTTTTAGGCATATATGGCACAATGAACTATATCAGTCTTTTTGCTTGGACAGCTGCTACTAACTTACCGTGGATAATGTTGCTTGGTGTATTATGTATTTTATTTATTTTTATTACCACAAGATACATTTTATCGCAAAGTAAGCGCAGTTCATTGATGATTGTTGAGGGCTATTCAAAAATTAGAGTGATTCTTAATTACTTACTCGAAATATCACCTCTTTTTCTGCTCAGTTTAATGTTGCTTACTGCATTAATTGTTATACATCATGTTGTGTATTCAAACATCTATTTTTTGTGGATATTCATTGTGGCAAACTTGCTTTACCACATTCTTGTATTTATACTATTTTTTTTCGCAGCTTGGTTTTTGATATCCTTTCAAATTATCGTAAACAGACCTGTTAAGACTATAGCCGGTAACAAACCAAGCTTTGCTCTTACATCAATGCAATTTTTTGTTAAACACATTATATTAATTATGATTATAGTTGCATCACTACAACTTCAAACGCATGCCACAGAATTAAGTGAACTACAGCAAGCAAATGCAAGTTGGCAACAATCCAAAAATGTCTATACTACAGTAATTCGAAAAGTTGCAGATTATGGAAATCTTAGCGATGTGCGTCCTTTCGAGATGAGGGCAAGGCAACTGTTTAGCGATTTATCAGAAGAAGTCTATTTATTTCTCATAGACGCAAGCAACTTCCAAGTTATGAGGGATGGTCGGTATCTCTGGGAGTGGAATTCGACTGATGAAGTTAAAAGCATTTACTCGCTAAACGGAAGAACCATAATTATCAATGAAAATTATTTAATCCGCCATCCTGTAACTACTGTCGATGGCTCGCTCGCTAGAGAACATTTAATTTTCGACCCTTATGTTCAAAATATATTAATCCCAGTTTCGCTATCTTCATACAAAAGCGACATATACGAAACCTTTCTAAACAGTTTCTATTTCAAAAGCGTAGACGTGTCTAACCTCTATAATGAAGAGCTTGGAAATTCTGTTGATGACACACCGATTGAGCAGTTTTTCATTAATATTATCTTTGTCGAGGATGGCATTCAATATTTCACGTATAACATGAGCCTTGCCACAACCACTCATAATGTAATAGCAGATCCAATAGTTGTTGTAGACACCCTTAACCTTGATGCAAGCTATTATAGTGCGTGGTTTACCAGTTCGGCATTTTTCGAAAGTTTCGATACAAATCCGCTCGAAAAGTTAAGACCCCATATCGTTCGCAACAATTTGGGGGCTTCATTTAGCAGCGTTGATTCAGTTTTTCAATTGCAAGCAAACTCAATTCAAAATACTGAGAAAAGCATTAGAATCCTGTTAGTAGTAGGTGTAGCATTATTGATAGCATTTACTTTCAGCATTTACGCATTCATGATAGGCTATTATGAACAACATAAGTATGCAATTTATGTAAAGCGAATATTTGGATACAGTTATATCCGTTGCAATTGGCACGCATTGGTATTTATCCGTTGCAACTGGCATGTATTGGCGCTTGGAATAATTCTGACTTTGTTAGTATTATGGCCTTTCCCACTTACATGGTCTATCATCGGTGTTGCGGTTGTTATTGATGTTCTGCTAACAATAGTTTTCAACAATGTAATCGGGGCTAAATCGTTTTCTGAAATTATCAAAGGAGTACACTAAGATGATTATTATTAGCAAAATAAGCAAAAGTTATAATAGCAAGCCTGTATTAAGTAATATGTCTTGCACTATAGGCGACGGCGAATTCTTTGCAATTACTGGAGCAAGCGGAAGTGGTAAAACAACGCTTCTAAACATTATGGGATGTCTAGAAACGCCAGATGCAGGAACGGTGTCTATAGATGGACAAAAAAACGTAACACAAAAAGAAAAGTTAATGTTCTACAGACATAAAGCCGGATTCTTATTTCAAAATTATGCCTTGCTTGAAGATAAAACCGTGCTTGATAACATGAAAGTTGCTTTAACCTACCGCAATGTGAACTCGAAAAGAGAGGTTATTTACGAAGTCATCAAACAATTCGGCTTAACGGATGATATCGTGCAAAAAAAAGTATATCAGCTTAGCGGTGGCGAACAGCAGAGAGTTGCACTTGCACGACTCACATTGAAAGACGCAAAGTACATTTTTGCTGATGAACCCACAGGCAATTTAGATGTAGATAACAGAGACATTGTTTTTAATCACTTGCTTAGTTTAAATAAAATGGGAAAAACTGTAGTCATGGTAACTCACGATATGGAGTTGGTCTCAAAAATGAGCAATGTAATAGCTTTATAAAGATAAAAGGTATCATAAAAGAGAGTAGTGAGGGTCAGTCACTTCATTACTTTTCCGCCCAGTACGCCATTTTCTGTGGTGTTGCTTTTTATATCTTTAATAATCTCAAGAGTCTCTTTATGCGACCTCGTTGCGCGTATTTCAGCGCATATTAGGTGTAAATGGTAAAATAAAATACAACGGACGGGAATGCAGCGAAAACGGACACCGACTACAACACAAAATCCTGAGAAATGATAAAGTGTTTAATGACACCAAAAACATGAGTCTCCTCGAAAACTCGTATCCATTGCAATACAACGTTTTTCGCAATTTTACTGTTATTTCAACAGTTTTGAGAAAATTGGAATGCGATGCGTTAAAAATAGTGCTTAATTCTTGGGGGCAAGAAAAATAGCGTATTGCTAGAAATCCAGCAATACCAGCGGTTTAGAGTTTTCGAGGAAGCTGAACATTTCAAAGGAGGAAAGAATTTGAAGAGGTGGCTAGTGTACTACGTTTTGAAGTAAACCTAACTGTTGATGAAGTAAACAATAGCAAATGTATCAATATAGCTATGGCCTCTATAATCCACTCAGCTCTCATTGCTCACCTACCTACATGCAGAAAAAAAATGCATCATTTACAACTTTAGTATTCTTTCTGCTTATTGGCAATTCATTCCCGATTGATAATAGCAGAGATTCCCTATAGACACAATCTACTTTGAATAGATTAACTATGTATGAGCGATGCACTCTGATAAAGTAGTCAGGGAGCAAATCTTGAAGTTCTGCCATAGTTATTCTTTTTTCGAAAATTTCTTTTATAGCATAAAATATCAATGCTCACTTTGCGTGTTTCTGCCCAATCTTTGATTGCGTCAGTCAATCGTTCTTGCTGTTGTAAGTTGTCTTCACAAATTGCAATTTTCATCTCAATCTCTCCTCAATAACACTGTAAGAGCCTACGAAAACAAAAATTCCCGTAGGCTTTTTTACTTTCCGCAACTCACTTTTGCAATTTCTTTGGTATCACAGACTGATATAATCCAAGAAAGCTTGCTAGACCTGCGCCCTTTTCGGCAACACTGTATGTTGCTTTGGCGAGTGCTGTTTGAACCTTAAATTTTATACGTTTCATAACCATACCTCACTAATAATTTATTTTGTGATGAATTTATACATTCCATTCACAATTGAGTGATATGTTATGCATGGTTGTAAGCGGTATACTAAAGTGAACCAAAAATGGACATGAGCCCTGAGCCGGAATTGGTCAGAAATTGATCCATAAGTGGACAAGGAATGAGCCAGAACTGGACAGGGATTGAGCCACCCTAGGAAAAATAACAAAAAGCCTGTACCATTGAAACAAAAAGTTTTGATGAAAGGCGGAAAGAAATGAAGGGGTGGCAAATGTACAGTAAAATTCAAGCAATGAAAGAAAAGGGTTTCAGCATCCGTCAGGTATCACGTATGATACGGGTGAGTCGGAACACAATCAAGAAGTATTGGGATATGAGTCCCGAAGAGTACGCAGAGCGATACAAGAGCGTGAATCGTATGACGGCATTATCAGCGTATGAACCAATAGTGGTAAAGTGGTTAGAAGCGTATCCGTGTATGACAGCTGCACAAGTAAGAGACTGGCTACAGGAAAAACATCAGCTTGATGCAGGCGATCGCACAGTACGAAGGTTAGTATCACAAATACGAGAGCGATATGGCATAACTCGCACTGAAGAGCCACGCAGGGATTATGAAGCAGTAGACGAGTTGCCGATGGGTTATCAAATGCAACTGGATTTCGGAGTAAAGAGTGTTAGAAATGCGTATGGTGGTCGTTACGTTAAGCTATACGTGGTAGTATTTACATTATCGTATTCTCGATACAAGTGGGGATTTTTTCAAGAACGACCATTTCAAACAACGGACTTAGTTCGTGCATTACATATGTGCTTTGAATACATAGGCGGAAGTCCTCGGCAACTGGTATATGACCAAGACAGCATACTTGTGGTCAGTGAAAACAGTGGAGATATTATTCATACGCAAGCCTTTGCAGCATTCTTAGCGGAAACAAAAATTGAAGTGCGAGTCTGTCGCAAATCAGATCCGGAGACCAAAGGGTTAGTAGAAGCAAGCGTAAAGTTTGTGAAAGGCAACTTTATGGAAAATCGTTACTACATGGGAACCGACGTTTGGAATCGTTCTTTTGAAGACTGGCTTGTGAGAACCGGAAACGGACAAAAACATGGAACAACCAAACGCAAGCCTGCGGAAATGTTTCAAGAAGAAGTGGAGCACTTGTTGCCGATATATGGAATTGCGCCGTCCGAAGTTTCCGATGATATGGGTAGAACAGTGCGTAAGGATAATACAATTCTTTATCTATCAAATCGCTATTCAGTGCCATTGGGTACATACAACAATACAAAAAACGTGCATATCACCACTGATGGCGAGAGTCTGAATATTGTGGATTCAATAGGCGATATATTAGCGACTCACCGCATAAGCAAGGGCAAGGGTAAGCTGATTAAATTAGACAGTCATCGCCGTGACAAAAATGCAAAAGTAAAAGAACTATTGGACAAAACAGTGGCACTACTCGGAGAAGACTTCCGTGAATATTTGACAGTTATATGCCGTGAAAAGCCACGTTATGTTAAGGAGCAACTTGAACTTGTTGTCACAAGCTGTGAGGTTTACGGCAGAGAGCAAATGCTAGACGCTATGCAATATTGCTCGTCATTGGAACTATTTAGTGCTAATGACCTCCGTGATGCAGCAGGAGCAATGTACAATCAGCAGGAATATTTGCCACAGCCAATGAAGCTAATGATAGACGATGACCGCTATCGCATCCCTGTACAAAAGAGAGCCTTGTCTGTATATGCCGACGTGGCATCTGAAAGCGGGGTGGCACAATGACTACGATGCTTGAGAAGTTTGATGGCTTGTGCAAAGAGTTACGTTTGAAGCCAATGCCTGCCGAAGATATCAAAGCAACTTTTGACGATAATATGACTCCGTTAGATATGCTAACTGCTTTCTTGGACTATCAGCATTTGCATAAATTAAGCAAAGCAACCGAAAAAAGAATACGAAATGCTCAATTTCCAAGAATCAAGACTTTTAAAGAATATGATTTCAAGCAGCAGGACGGTGTAACCGCAGAACAGATGAATAGGCTTTGCGACTTCATTTGGCTAGAGCAGGCTTTTAATGTTTGTTTCCTCGGCGCTCCCGGTGTCGGTAAAACACACCTCGTAACTGCTCTGGGATACGCCGCTACAAATGCAGGTTATTCTGTTAGCTTTGTAACTCTCGAAGGGTTAATACGAATATTGAAGACTGCTGATATATCAAGAGCAAGTAAGGTTAAGCTGACCCAATTACGCAAGGCACACCTTGTTGTCATTGATGAAATGGGCTTCGTTTCAGTTAGCAAGCAGGAAGCACATCTTTTGTTTTCATTCATTTCTACATGCTATGAATCAAAATCGCTCGCTATTACTTCGAACAAAGGCTTCGATGACTGGGCTGAATTCCTCGGCGACCCGGTCATTGCTACTGCGATTTTAGATAGGCTTATCTTCAAATGCGAAATATTTAATCTTACCGGCGAGGGCTATCGTATTCGTCATCGGCAGACTATCTTGAATCCTTAGATAAGTGGCTCAATTATTTTGTCCGTTTTTGGCTCAAAACTATTGACCGGTGACAATGGTAGCACATATACATATTGTCAGGGTGCCTTTGGCGCAAGAGGTAGCAATTATGACGCAAATGGTACGTTGCTGTTATTCACGTCATTTTTCGAGTCCTTTAAGGCATAGCGAAACCAGGCAAAAGTGAAAGTTTCCTCGCACATCTTTTATTAGCATATGCAAACATGCAAATAAAATAAGCTTTATCGTAATCTACTATACAGTAAGATCTAAAATTCATCAATAGGAGTGTAACCATAATGAAAAATAACGACGCATTAGAAAAGGATTTTCTCACAATAAGGGAGTTCTCAGAGATTGTCGGAATGAGCGCATCCGCTTTGCGGCATTATGATGACAAGAACATTTTCCAACCTGCTAAGCATGGCGATGGTAATATGCATAAACACCGATATTATTCACCTACGCAAATCACAGCTATAAAGATGATTCGTGTTTTAACAGAAATAGGTGTCTCTCTTGAAGAAATCAAGGAATTAGCAGTAAAGCGAACTCCCGAAAGGCTTATGAAGCTACTCAGCAAGCACAGAGATATTGTTGCGGATGAGTTGCGATACTTAAACGAAGCGCATTCCATTATTAACTCATTTTTGGCTTTGCTTACTGATGGCATTAGTGCCACAGAAACAGATGTGTATGTTACAGAAACTCCGGGGATGGCTATGAGGCTCGGAGATATTAATGATTTCTCCGGTACAAATAATTTCTATCGTGAGTTCATGCGCTTCTGTAACTCAGCTCACGAACGAAAAATCAATCTCCATTATCCTGTTGGTGGCTACTTTGAGAGTATGGATTCATTTCTTTACGAACCGTCATTACCTACTCGCTTTTTTTCAATTGATCCAAATGGAAGTGATGAGAAAGCAGAAGGACTATATCTATGCGGTTACACACGCGGTTATTATGGTCAAGTTAATGACTTACCTCGACGCTTGGTTGCATTCGCCCAAAAGAATGGATTGATATTTTCAGGTCCTGTGTTTAACGTTTATCTTTTTGATGAAATGAGTGTTGTCGATCCGGAGCAATATCTGTTACAGGTTTCCGTTTCCGTTAAGGAGACCCGCCGTGTGCCCTCTCGCCGCCAAAAACTCAAAATATAATTAATGTGTTTTCACCGATATTGTGTGCAAAGTTCAAGCTACATGAACCTAACTTTTATTAATAAATTTTGCTAAGATGGGTGTAAAGCATTGATTTTGCTTGATTTTTTAATTTAATTATTTTTCACATTTGCTATTGACTTTCACCTTAGGTGAAGTCGCATAATAATATCAGTGGGTGGGCACTTCACAAATACACGTAGCTCGGCAAACAGTTCAAAAGCTGTTTGCCGAGTTTTTCTTTTAATTGTTGTTATCAAACAGAATGTTTTATGCGTACTTTAGCCATCGCTATCACTCGGTTTTTCCATACTATATCAAAGATTGGAGCAATATATGTATAACAAAAATACGCACTATTTCTTGCGGGCAGAAACTATCAATGAATTCACACGATACTATATTTCTTTCACTGATGGTAATGGCAATCACAACGAAACGGAAGTATCTCGACCTGTGTATAGAGAGTTTATGCGCTTTAAGAAAATCGAACGTAACTTACGTCATTGGGACGAAAGGCATCGTGAATATTCCGAGCTTACAGATGAGGCTCTCCACATCAGGGCATTATTACCGAGTAAAAGTCTTGAAGATGTTGTTTTTGATAACATAAGGTATGAACATCTGAGACACGCTATCCAACACCTTCCGGATAAACAGCGACGCCGCTTTATTTTCCACTATGATTTCGGGCTTACTTATAACCAAATCGCTGAAAAAGAGGGCTGTTCAATAATGCCGGTCAAGCGGTCGATTGATAGAGCAATAAAAAATATTCGGCGAAAAATAAAATATTTTTAATTTTAGGGGCTATTTTTGGCTTCTAAAAGGGGAAATATATGAGGGAACAATTTCTCTCACTGACAACCTTGACAAATACCGATTTTATGTCGGTCATATCCATAACACCAAGTACATCAGGTTTGTGAATCCGTCAGGATAAAGCAACACAGTTAATGCCGCCACGACTTCGAACCCTTTGTTTGATAAAGAAGCACTGGCTATTCGGATGAGCGAAATGCATTGAACTAAAACAAGCAAATGGTATAGCTTGATTGCGATAATCCACAAGCCCTACAATGGTACTTCTGTCCGGCTAGTGTCACAACAAGGGACAGCTTCCTCAGAACGGGGAAGAGTTACTGCGGTTTATGCTTTTCAAACGATACTGCGGTGCTATGATGCCGATACCAAAGGCAACTTGGATGTTATGCCCTACCTTATATATACATAAGGCACATTCCGGGGACGAGCGATAAATACGGAATAATTTACCAATCGCAAACAAGGGGATACTGCGGGCTTCTGCAGGCTGTTACGGCTATCTTGCCATAATAATAGTCAAAAACAAACAGCCCGCATAATCCTTTTGGGAAGTAGAAAAATGATCAGAGGTTCTATATGAGACCTTTTCTTTATGATGGATACTCACGCTCTGCCCATTTTTCTGTTTTCCATCATTAAAAACAACGGGGGTAATAGAAATGAACGCACATTCTTCTCTGACTAATTTCACAAACATTAAATCGGAATATGGCGTCGCAGCCGCATTGGAAGCAAAGCGCATTGCTGAAAAGTATAGCAAGGACTTTTTATGTTGTGATGACCTTGTGGAAATAATGAAAGTTGGCAAAAACAATGTGCGCGAACTTATGAATAGCGATAGATTTCCAACCATTGAACTAGGAAATCGCAAAGTTGTTAGTGTTATTAGTTTCGTCCTTTGGTCATTTAATCACTAAAAATGGCATTTCGCACATTTGACGTAATTCTCTTGTCATATATAATGGCTTTAGGACTATTTTATGTGGCATCTGAGAAAGGAGAAAATTATGCCACGTAGCATAAAATTAACCAATAAAAAAGTAAAGCGCAGAGGAAACAACGAAGGCTCTGTATATAAGCGCAAAGATGGGCGGTGGTGCGCTCAAGTCACAATAGGCTATCGTGAGAATGGTAAAGCAATTGTCAAATACGTCTACGGCAACTCTCGCCAAGAGGTTTCAAAAGAGCTCGCCAAATTGACGCATGAGGTTTTTGAGAACGGATACTCTGCATTTGCACCAACCGATAGCAACAAGTTTTATCCTCTGTTAGAGGAATGGTTTTACACATTCAAAGAGCCGCTTGTCAGCTCACGTACAGCAGAGAAGTTACGCAATTATATTAAGAATCATATTAAACCTGAGTTTGGCGATTTTGAAGCAAAACATATTGATTTTTTCAGGATGCAAAAATTTCTCAATGGCATGTTAAAAAAAGGACACTGTTTAGAAACCGCAAAACAGATAAAACAGTTGCTCAATCAATTCTATACACAATATCTTATCAAGCAGGGAATTGTAAAAGTAAACCCTTTGGATGACGTGAAAATCCGAACGATAGAACGCAATGACCAAGAAAAGGAAACAATGGCGTTATCGCCGGAACTCAGGAGAGAAGTCATGATAGCTGTGGCAGATAACCCTGTACTAAAACCAATATTAGTCACTCTAATGTTGACTGGTATGCGACCCGGCGAATTGATCGCTTTGAGATGGATGGACGTCAATCTGGAGAATTCAGATATTTCAATAAGACTTGCTGCAAGTCGTGAGATTGAGTTTGATGAAGAGGGAAATGTTATTAATCGTCGGCAGGTCATTTCAAACACCAAGACTGTCCTTAGCGTCCGTTCTTTCAAAGTAGCTGAAAGTGTTGTTGAGTGCCTTAAAACATGGTTTGCATATCAAACAGAGCAACAAAAGAGAACCGGAATCAACCTCACCTCAAAAGATTGCCACGTGTTCTGCACAAACAAGGGGACGATGAGAAGTTACTATGGACTCCGCAGTATGTTGATAAGATTCCTTCGTCGAAACAACCTAAATGGCTACGACATAAGCTTTTATACATTTCGTCACACATTCGCTACAATGCTTTTGGAGGAACGTGAGAATCCTAAAATTGTTTCCGAACTCATGGGACACGCAAAGGTATTGACAACACTTTCTATTTACAGCCATGTAGTATCAAAAACTGTATATGAAAATACAGCGTCAACGCTCGACCGAGTATATTCAAATGTGCTCGCGGATAATGAAAAACAGATGCACCCTTAGCCGATACATCTGCTCTCATTTGCGCCACAGTTTGACAGTAGTTTTGACAGTAACGCAGACAATTTTAGGCAATTTTAGAGGGGAAAACGTGGTGCTTCCGAGCAGGATTGAACTGCTGACCTCGCCCTTACCAAGGGCGTACTCTACCGACTGAGCTACGGAAGCGCAAGGGGTTGCGAGCTCCAAAATCTCAAACTACTGTCAAAATCACCTCAAACTACTGTCAAATTCCTACTACCCACGAAAGTACCCCTCACCCTTACCAAGGGCGTACTCTACCGACTGAGCTACGGAAGCGCATTTTGACAAACACAGATAGTATAGATAAATGAAATGTATTTGTCAATGTAGAATTTTTCACTCCACTGCTCGCTCCACAGCTATTCAACCATAGCCGCTCTGCGCTCTTTTTTCACCCTTATTCTCCAAGCAACAAGCTGCCTGATATAGAAAATAATGTTGGAAGATATTGTCATGCAAGCAATAAACACCGCAATGACATTTACAAAATGCCAATGGTTTATAATATTGAATGTCCTGTTGGCAACAAAACTTATACGCATAAGGTCTGTTCCCGGTGTGACGTTTCCAATAATCAGACCAACCAAAGTTAAGCTAATCATCCATTCAAGCCAATTACTATGCCTGTTTACGCCATAAGCAAACGGATTCACCGGATAAGCATGAGG
>Ga0136643_10006339_pt1 | contig 16925 bp, 9 predicted proteins | sample TergutLab28metaG_FD_96883 | JGI IMG/M metagenome (GOLD analysis project Ga0136643, IMG submission 96883) | Labiotermes labralis P1 segment gut microbial communities from Petit-Saut dam, French Guiana - Lab288 P1 (version 3) (version 3) | ecosystem: Host-associated > Arthropoda: Insects >... | reverse complement strand
GGACACATGTTTATATGAGCTTTTTTGATCACAAAGACCTAGGAAATCACCTCCTGCAGTTATGCCCTAAAGTCGTGAAACACCCTGTATATATATATATATAATATATATAGAGCTATAAAATATAAAATATATAACAATATATATATAAAATATATATATGATTATATATATATATATATGATTCTGTGCCTGTACTTCTTCTTCTTCTTCTTCTTCAGTAGGGCCCGTGGCTAATGCCACAGATGTACTGCAGCCTATAGGCTTATTGTACTCACCCTATTCCCCCCGCCTGTTTGGGCATTACCAGATTCGCCTCCAGGTATCCCCACGTCCACAACGACGTGAGAGATCCTAGTAGCAAAAGGTGGAACTATGTGGGCGAAAATTAACCGGTAATTTTGCTTGAGATTGCGACTTCCACGTCAATTCAGGGATCTTTTACATGCTGCAAATCTGTGACATGGGACCCACGGCTTTACTTCCCTTCTGAAGGAAGGCGTGCTGAGGATTTTTTCGCCCTGAAAAATCCTGATGGCTTCAGCCAGGTTTGAACCTGTGAACTTGGGTACTTAAAGGCAGCACGCTACCGCTAGACCACCGAAGCCGCTAAGAAGGTGCCTGTACTTCTGTCTTTAAAAAAATATTATTGTTGTGTACAAGTTTTAGATCACGGATAAAATCTGCGGTACCATACTAAACCAATTATGGATATGTGTTTATTATAATTGAACTTACTGGATAGAAGGAAAATTACCTGATTTTTAAAATAAGTTTTAGTGTGTAAGTACATACAATTTTGTATATGCAGCCAGAAACCCTCAATGTTGTTCTTTCTGTTGAGTAGAAATGGACACCACAAGTTTATGTATGAGGGTGAAAACAACAAGAATGGTCTAATAGGTTTCATGAAGAACCCGAGCAAACCTCCAGAGAAACCAAAGGAGGAAGACTGGTCAACAGTGAAGAGTGACGTTGTGCATTTGACATCAGAGAACTTTGACACTGTCATCACGGTGTGTATTTCATGTCTCTTCCATAATCTTTTAAAACTCACTGGTGGTTGTATTACCACCTGCTGCTTTAACATTACGGGAAATGCATTTTGCCCACACAGTTTCTTAATGGGATTTTGTATGATCCTAAGATTAAACAGTAATAATTTCCCTGAGTTGCATTCTGTGTTTGGTTTTTGCAGTGAAGACATAAACTTCGTGTTTAGTATTTAGATGGTTAAAGCTTGGGACTAAAAGATATGCTGTCCATCGTATATGGTTCTAGTGCAGCATAAAGGTTTATACTGCAGTATTTCCTTTTATAAAACTTCCTGACAACTTGTCTTTGTTGCTGCATTACATCTTATTTTAGGTGTTCGTTATGTGTGAAATGAAATTATGTCATACATTTTTTACTGTTGTGCTGAAGGTCACACATATGTTGATACCAAATTTTATGCATGTTCTTATAATAAAACCAACTAGATGCACTAATTTCTTAAATTTATTTATGGAATAAAACTGCATGTTTCGGACAGTTCCTCTGTCCATCATCAGGAGTTTTTCACTGTACACGCAGCGCTGGTATATGTCATACAGGTTTGCTGACATCAAGCTGTCAGCAAACCTGTATGACATATACCATTCTTATAATAAAACCAACTGACTGGTTTTATTATAAGAATTTATAAACACAATACACAGCTATCTGAATGTCAAAATGTATGTATGTTAGTATGATATGTAATTCTGACAGATGTGATGTTGGTAGAGAAATCCTTTCGTAATGTGAATTTAATTGTTGTGTTTGTGAATAAGTGACATGTTCTGCGTCACTTAACATTGAATCACAAGACATTTAATAAATAGATGAAAATTTTGCTGGGTAGTTTGCTGCAGATCTGGTTACGCTTCAAACAGTATATTTTGTTACAGTCATGGAAGAAGTTGTTACCTGACATTTTTCAAAATCATGTGCAGTAGAATATCATACTCTATTTTTAGTAATGTAATGATTTTTTAAACTGCAGACCTATTATCTGTGCCACAGAGCATTTTTTGAGCTGGAAATTCATTGAAATATTGTGGCGGGTGGAAGGAGTAGAAAATCACGATCTTCCAGTTTTCTGTCAATAACAACATGCATCTTCTAAAAACTTTCTATATGTTGTCTCATCTGAGGGGCCACTTGTCACTGTGAGACTCTCAATTTTCACTTGTAATTATCTGTTTTCCTTTCACATTTTTAGAACGAACCGTCTGTGCTTGTAATGTTTTATGCTCCTTGGTGTGGACACTGTAAGAAGATGAAGCCTGAGTATGAGAAAGCAGCTGCTACTTTGAAAGCTGAGCAAGTGAGTGAAGCATCCCAGTTGGGTTTTCTGAAATTTGTATTCTTCCCCATAAAATTTATCACCAACCACAGCTGTTTGCTGGTACAAAATGCCCTGACATTTATCCTTAAGATGGATACCTCTGTAATACATTAATATTTTTATGTTAAATCTTTGTGTGCATACAGTAATTTTCTCTTAATGGTTTACAGTTGTAAAAGGTAAAGTTGACCCTAAAACAGGCCATGAAGGCACAGATGGGGAGTAGAAGTGTAGCTGTACACTTTCTTTAATCTCAGTGCTAGAAGGGGCTGGGTGGTCAATGCCACGCCCTGGCCACTTGACCCCGAAGAAAGAGACATATGCATTGTACAGGAGGCTGGGTGGGCTCAAGGGTTGGTCTGGACTGCAGAAAAAGATACACATTATAAATGTTACACCAGTGGGGATGTTCCTTATACAGACTGTTGTTTTACAGATTACAGGTGTTGCAGCTGCTATAGATGCCACAAAGGAACCTGCAATTGCAGCAAGATACAATATACGAGGTTATCCCACTGTTAAGTACTTCAAGGCTGGGGAGTTTGCCTTTGATGTAAATGTGCGGGATGCTGCAAAGATCACAGAGTTCATGCGTGATCCTCGTGAACCTCCCCCTCCCCCTCCTCCAGAAACACCATGGAGTGAAGAGCCGTCAGAAGTGGTACATTTAACAGAGGAAACGTTCAAAACATTCTTAAAAAAGAAGAAGCACGTCCTTGTCATGTTCTATGCTCCATGTAAGTATTCACAGTAAAGTTAATGCTGTTCAGAATGGTACTGAGGTCATCAGTTACCTTTGGCAGTTGTCTTTGCTGTTCCCACTTCATTACATCTTACACAAAATCATCCTTGTGCGTGTATTTGGGAGTCAACAGTGTTAGCTCACTTATCCAGTTGGCGAAAAAGTCTACTTACCAGATATTTATCCATAAAATAAAACTCGCCTGCCCATGAATAAAGAAATGGTTGATGAAAGAGGTGACAGAGACATACATGAATGTTGTGTTTGCTGTCATGTGATGGGCATGTGTGCAGTGAAGTTTGTCTGAGATACAAGCAAATGAAATGACTTTGTTCTGTTTGCTGCTCCTTACTGGAAACTCACCTGAGAACATACAAAGACTGCAGTTCAGTCCACATTCTGGCTTATATGTACAGTAACCATGCCTGTTATGGTGATGTGCAAGTGTTGTAGTAGATTTCTTGGAAGCGGTTTGAATGATCAGTCCAGGTAATTTCTCTTTATTGGTTGGCGAAGCTTTAATTTCTTAATTTGAGTGTTGGTGTCTTTATGAAATATTATTTGCTATATATTGTGGTGTTGCTGAGGAAAGCAAGCATATTCTGAACAAAGAATTTGTGTGCTTTCTTGTGTGAGATATGAACTTTACTTTTCCTTTGACACTATGTATGAGGTGGTGCTGGTGAGTCCTTAGCCCGACCAGGAAGGAAACAAGCTACAGCGACCAAACTTGGGATTTATTCAACATAGTTCTCACGAAGCTCAATACACATCTTAGCCCTTGCTCTAACTTTTGCAAGTCACTCAAAAAAAATTCAGAAGGTTGTCTGTCCAACCAGGTCTCCGTGGCAGCGATGACCTCTGTGTCGGATAAAAAATGGTGACCTTTCAATTGTTTTTTCAGTTGAGGGAACAGGTGGTAGTCCGACGGGGCCAGATCCAGAGAATAGTGTGGTTTATCAAGACATTGGAAGCCCAGGTAGGCCAGTTTCTTCTGGGTTTCAAGTGCCTGGTGAGCTGGGGCATTGTCGTACAAGAACAAGACCCCCTTTGTGACCTTCCCGCGGCGTTTTGCCTTCAAAATGTCCTTCAGTTGCACCAGCAGAGATGAATAATACTCTGCATTGATAGTTTGGCCCTTTGGAAGATAATCAGTGAGGAGGATGCCCTCTTGATCCCAAAAAATTGAGGCGAGAACTTTTCCAGCAGATTTTTGCACTTGGAATTTTTTGGGGTGGAGTGAGCAACTATGCTGCCACTCCATTGATTGCTGCTTTGTCTCCATTTCATAGTGATATAACCAGGTTTTGTCCATGGTCACCAATTGCGACAGGAAATCATTTGGATCGCGCCGAAAAATTCCAAAAGTTGCTCAGATGACTGGCACCGTTGACATTTCTGATCTGTGTTCAGGCATTTCGGGACCCATTTTGCAGAGAGCTTCCGCATGTCCAAATCTTCATGAATGATGGACCCAACCCGCTCACGTGAGATGCCCAGTTGCTCAGCTATTGATGTAGCCAAAATGTGGTGTTCTTCCAAGATTAGCTCATGAATCTCTACGGTGGTCACTGTTTTGGGTCATCCAGGACGATGTGCACCACAGGTGAAAAAATCACCACGGTTAAACTGGGCCACCCAGTTTTTGACGGTGGCATATGATGTTTCATGTTCCCCTAATGTTTCTATCAGAATGGCGTGAATTTCCTTCGGCGCCTTGCCTTGCAGGAAAAAAACTTAATGACAGCTCACGTCTCCATGTTGTTGAAATTGCGCGTGTCACCTGACATGCTTCCTTTTAGCCTCTGTAATAAGAAAAACTTGCAATTTGGCACATGAACAAACCCCACTTTCCAATGACACTACCGATTCCGTCCTACGACATCGGGAGGTAGGTCGGGCTAAGGACGTAGCAGCACCCCCTTGTATTAGATCTGATAAATGACAGTTGTTTCTCCTGTAATATTTTTTGACTGCATTAATGACATTCCTGATTGCAAAGAGTACTTGGTGTAGGTGATAGGTGATTTAATGAGTATGGAGCATAGGTTGAATGGTACTGATGGGTAAAAAACTGGTGTCCTGTCTCAGTACCACTCTATCCACCTAATATCCCACATAGATTGGCCTGGGATTGAATATGGGCCTCCACAGTGGGAGGCTGGCAACTGACTGCCTGAGCCATGGTGTGGCCCACCTGTAACTATACTTGTTGCAAGAGTAAGACCAAAGCACCTGATGTTTCAACCAAACAAGTTGTGATTTCTGTGGTGTTTGTATTGCTACAGGGTGTGGACATTGCAAAAAGGCAAAACCAGAATTCACAGCAGCTGCTGAGCACTTCAAAGATGACCCAAAAGTGGAGTTTGCTGCTGTAGATTGCACAAAATTCTCAGCCATTTGTGGTGCTGTGGATGTGAAAGGATATCCCACATTCAAGTACTTCCACTACTACACCAAGGAAACCAAAAACTACAATGGTGGTCGTGTGGTAAATACAAAATTGTGATTAAATTCACATATAAATCTGTAAAAAATGTTTGTCTGAAAATGTGAAGAGAGGGTATGTGTTTGAAGGTACAGTCCTGTTCTTATTTTATTATTTTCTCTTCCTTCCCATCGTGCAGAATACACCAGGCCTAGTTGTGTTCCTGAAAAAGTGGTCATAAATCAAAAGGAATATTTCTATTAAAAAAAGCTTAAATAAATGGAAATAAACCAGCTGAAGAGCGTTAAACTGAAAATGAGAGGGCATGAATTCAGGAGTGGTGTAAATTGGTAATGGTTGTTAAAGGAAAAAGCAGTAAAACAGATAGGTGTAACACAAGGACGTGTTGTAGTTGCCATTTCAGGGGAAAGTCTTCCCATTAGTGTGTCTGTTGGCTTCCTTCTTTCCTCATCTTCCCCCAGTCGTAGTTCTGATTGGCCACTCCACTTCTCTACGACATGACCAATTTCCTTTCCTTGTTCTTATGCCTAATTGGCCACTTTCCCAACATAGTCCAGCTCCATCTTGAAGTTGGTAGTAGAACATTTCTCCAAAACATTGGTGTGTACCTACCCAAGTACATTGTGTCACATCCAAGACCTTAATATGAATCTCTTAAGCTCGTGTAGTTTGTTTCTTGCTGCTGAAAGTACAGTTTGTATGTCAATACAGCCATGCCCAATCCTCCTTTTGCCTCGCATTGTAAGTGTGTGAGAACAGACAAGACCTATGGCTAGTCCTTGAATCTGTTAATAGAAATAGCTGTTATGCAGGGTGGGGGTTGGTGTTGGTATAATTGTCAAACAGTTGTCCTTGCCAGAATAACAGTACTGACTGAGCTATACCACTGCCTAGCAGAACCCTGTGAACATCCTCGACTGTGGAGGTGGACATTGTCATACTGATCAGGCATAACTTCTCTTACCATTTGTTGCTACCATTTTCTGCTTCCATTTGTAACTACTTGCCAGGATACGTTGTGACAGAACTGCAGGTGTCCAATTTACTGTATTAAACCCAGTGTCGGCAACCTGTGGCCTGCCAGATTGTGTTAGGCAGCCCATGGCCACATTTGTAAATTATGTACTTACTGTAACGCATTAATTCAGGCAGTTAGGTATATCACTCATTGTGATTTTCACGTGTGCAACCCATGAACCAACCCACAGTAATGGTTGTGGCCCTTCATCAAAGAATGCTGGACATTGTGTATTAAACCTTTCTGAGTATTACATTGATATGGGTGAAGTAAGTGTTAAAACTCATATCATAGTTTATGCTTTCAGGAGGCAGACTTTGTGAATTTTATGAAGAATCCACTTAGTCCCACTGTAAGTGCCACTGTAACACCTGAGAAGATGGACAAAGATGATTGGGGTGATTATGAAGGTGCAGAAAATCTGGTTCACCTTTCAGATGACACTTTTGATGCCTTCATCAGCATAGGACAGCCAGTATTAGTCATGTTTTATGCTCCTTGTAAGTATCTGGGAAATATGCAGGCTGACCTTGTGTTGCTTTGAAGTTTGCTTTCCATTTCCTACCTCATGCAAAACACACTGCATCTCTAGGCAGCTAGTCTGAGAATATAACTCTTAAGGTTGTGAATAGTGATAATTGCTGGAGATAGGTAAATTACTGGTAGTAATGCTGTAACTCTAGTTAAGTGTATTTTGTTAAGGAATAAGGTGGTACACCTTGTTATGGACATACCACTAAAACTAAACTCCGTGGCCTTAGTCCGCACGCGAACTATACCGACAGAGCGGCCGCCGCTGGTTGGCGAAGTTAGTGCCAACTTTTGCGGATAGAGGGGTGTCACGTGGTCAGCGCAACGGGTCCCAACAGCCGTTAATCTCTGTTTTCTAGACCTGGAGCCGCTACTTTTTTCGTTCAAATAGCTCCTCAATTGACCTCACGAGGCTCATGAGGCTGAGTGGACCCCATTCCAGACCCACTACTACTCAGAAAATCTGGTAGCGCCGGGGATCGAACCTGGGACCTCTGTATCTGTAGCCAGAAACTCTGACCACTAGACCACAGAGGCGGTCATGGACATACCACTACCATATTGTAATTGGAAGCTCATAATTAAAAGCAGTTGCTTTTGGAATAAATTTTGAAAAGACTTGAAATTCTATAATTTGGAATGCATGGTTTATCTTTTCTGTCTTCACTGGTATATTTGATGTTGTATTCTTGGTATGCTCTTGAAGCAGTACAACGGTTTGAATATAATATATTTGTTATAATTTTGTGTTAATGTTGTTTAGGTCAGGTGTTGCTAATTGAGTAAGCTCCATACTGTAAAATGTCACTTATGAGTCAGAAGGATTTGTGCTGCATACTGCGACATCCTGATTTCATATTTTGGCCTAGAGATTAAATATGACAGGGGTTTTATGGTTTTCCTCATTGTCTCTAAGGTGCATGGCGGGACAGTGCTTTATCTTGCACCATGGCTGCTTTTTCTGCATCCTTACCACTTAAGTATTCAGTAATTTCTCATCATTGAATGGTGTAATGTGAACTGCTGACAGAATTGTTAAGTAGCCCATTAAGAAAGTAAGTAAATGATAAAGTAAGTATAAGAGGAGGTACACCGTGCTGTGACAGGCCAGCAAACTGCTGTGATTATGGTAGCAGTATGAGATCTTTGTTTGTTACAGGGTGTGGCCACTGTAAACTGATGAAGCCCTCATACAGTCTCGCTGCACTTCAGATGAAGCAGGAACATATACAGGGTGTGCTTGCTGCAGTGGATGCCACAGGAAACCCTAAATTGTCCGACAGATTTAACATTGTGGGATTCCCAACTTTGAAATACTTTAACAATGGAAAATTTGTGTCAGATTATGACAGAAAGCGAAGTGCAGAGGATATCAAAACCTTCATGAAATCACCGCCGTCTGTCAGTGGTGATAAGGATGAACTCTGAAGCAGTCAATTTGCTCACTAGTGGTGACAATTCATTGCTGCTCAAGCTTGATTATAGTTCAGCTTAGAAGTCTGTGCCAAGGACAGGAGTTGGTGATATTGTCTACCCATCTTGAACCCAGGAGTATATATAGCTGTTGTACTGAGTCTGTAATGTGAGACAGCATGAAGCAGTCAGAAGCCTATGAGTTCCCTGTGCGTGAGATTTGATTTTCTTACAGCAGTGTTGCTGAAGATGTATGTCTCAAGGCATGTGACAGTGTGTTGATGGGCAAGTAGTTCTCATTTTGAAGGCACAAGAATCCTTTCAGTTGTCAGGAATAACCTGCCCAAAGACACAATCACACCGCATTACATCTTCAGATATGAGACAGTCACTGTGAAGATTACTGACATCTGTTGTGTGATGCCATGCAGTTTGGTAGATAGACACCAATATTTTGTTGAGATGCTGCCTCCTGCATGTGTAGACAGCCTGTTCCTCAGATATTGATACCATATTCCAAACAACAGAGCATCACATAGCAGAGGATAATGATATTTTTTATTTTCCTGCAGTTTGACACCCTATGAGTGTGCAAACAGGTGAAGAGTGTTTTCATTAATAAAAGTTGTTGATGGTATGCTGTTTGGGGTGTATGTATTGTGTTGTCACATGTAGATAAAGTTTAGTGCAGTATGGTATTGAAATGAGGCTTGGGTGCATGGAATGTGTAGTACAGTACCACTGATCTCAAAAGCTACATGATCTACTCCTGTTGTGTTGTCAATTAATTGTTCGTTTTTCATGTATTAATTTTACAAAGAAAAGGAGGGATTCTGGAAACAAAGTGGAAACTAACATCAAAATGTTCTTTCTAGTAATGTTAAGCATATTTTACCATGAAACTTGCAGGAATTTGATTTGCAAATGTCACACATTATTCTTGGGCAACGTGCACCCATTTATACGTCAGCTGTGAAGTTTGCCCTGTGCATGCCATGATGGAATGTAGAGGGTGTAGAGGTATAGCTCCACACATTCTTAACATCAGCACTAGATGGAGGTAAGTGGTCCACTTCCTGCTGTGGTCCCTTTACTGGAGGTAGAACCACCAGTAACTATATAGTGGGAGGCTGGTTGGGCTTCATAGCTGGTCTGTACATCCTTGAGGAGAGAAACATTGTGTCCTTGCTGGCACTCGAACGCCAGACAGTCCGGCCTCTAGCCTTGTCACTGTGCAGACTGTGCTGTGCTAGCTGCAGCATCAACAGCTGTGCAGAATGTAACATGTAGACCTCCACTACAACGCTCTTCACATAATAGTATGTTCGTATATCTCGTGGCATGGTCGGAGTATGAGGGGAAAGCAGAGAGGCTGTGAAAGTCTGGCACAGAAAGGTATGCCATTTATATTTTGCATTGTACCACAAGTGAGAGTGAAGTTAAAACATTTGAATAATTTTGTAGTAAATCCTTACACATTGGCTCAGCGTAGTGTAATTTGAAGCGACGTGCTGTCACTTTTTTCAGGAGAGCACTGCAGTTTAAAATATCCATAAATTGCACAGTTTGTTGTGGAGTTTTATTGACTACTGTATTTGATGCATGAATGTGTGAACTACAGCTGTGCACAATATCTTTGCTGCGTGGCAGTTGTTACAGAACTTGAAATTTGTTTTTGACATTTTTGTCAGAATTACTGTGGAGGTTACTTGTGGCATTAGATTCATAGAGTAATGAAGGTTATCCATTGTTGCAGTTGCCATCTTCAGGGGTGAGTAAAACAGGGTTATTTAGGGACCTAATGGTGTGTGGCAGTTGGAGGTAAGGCGTGATGTGCCCATCGCCTAAGGACTACTATTAACGCATTGTTGAAATAATATGGTACAGGAAATTCTTACTGTTGTGGGGCTATGTGCTTGAAGGAACCTGTGAATGGTAAGGCTGCAATGCTTGAAGTTAAAGCCTTACAAAAAAAATGGAGTTAAGGAAACCAAAGACACATGAAACATGATACAAAAAGTGAACAAAAAATATTGTGTTGGCATATATTGGAATGGTGTTGGTGTTTATAGCTGAAAGTTTTTACAGTGACATTGATACAGAATGCATGGCAGAAGGGAACAAAGAGCTGATCTATGTTTAACACGTCATCACCCTTTCATACATGGTGCCATGACAGCATGCATCTTGTGCTTAAATTTCAGGCTTGTCACTTTGAGTTTCAAGATTTGATGTAGTATGTAATCGTCAATTATCTTCTTTAAATGCTCTGCAATCATAGTGCTAGCGACATGATCAGCAAATGGAGTTTCTCTCATTCTGTTCGTGTTGTGAGGGCTTGTCCACTTTTTAAAATTTACAAATCACCCTTTATTGGCATTGAAGCTGCCTGTACCCTCAGCCTGAGACTGTGCTTAGTCGTTGTATAATCACGTGGCATACTCGCTCACCACAGCACCACTGACTGACAACCCTGCTCATGCCTCATCTTCCAGCCATACACAAAAAGGCTCATTCCATCTTTTGGAAGAGTGGGTTGTGACAACTTACACAAGAAATTTTGCACTTGATGGAACACTGGTTTCCCCTGATATTGGTAAAACAAATTTTGATTCATTTACACCATAATGGTGTCTGATCAGAGCAGTTCTCATTCCCTTTTCCACCTTATCTGACATCCCCACTTTCTCCAACAGAGGCATCACTTTCTTTTTTTACCCTTCGGCACATGCGTCAACCTTTCTATGCAGATTTAAAACATGAGGGCAACAATTAATTTGAGAAGTGAAAAGGACAGCCACAGTACATTCTGTATCATATCATGTTGGTAGCTACCAAGCAATGCACATAAGGCATCTTATGTGACACTATGGATGCACGATTGCGAACAAGGGTACATGAGAGTGGTCATAGTAATTCCGCAGGTAATTAAAACTGTGCATGCCAACATACAAGGTGGGCTTCTCATACATAGGAAGTTTACCTGACATCAGTTATGTTAAAAAATTCACTAGATGTTTAACAAATAGTGCAAATGATAGGGAGGTATTAAATGTGAACAGCATAGCATCTGAAAGAACTGCATTCCGTTTCATGCGTGACCAGCAAAAGGAGTGAGTTTTTATGCTGGCAGGGCTTATTGCAAATAAACGGTAAAATCAAAAGGCTTGTCTACATTAGCAGCCAGTGGTTCTAGCTTATTTCTGCAGCACAGCATCTGGCCTTGTTTGAATAACGTTTTTTGCAGGCAGGCTATTATATTTTCCCTGGTCTTAGGTAACTGACAAGATTGGATCTGAATGTGAAAGCTATGATGTGTTTTGAATATGCCAGAATGAGGTACTTTTAATCCAATATTCTGTCCAAAAATGCACCTTCATCTGACTTCTGACAGTCGCAAATCCTACAGCGTCGTTTGTAACCGCCTTGACACAAACTATAAATAGGAGGTTCACGCTCAAATATATCTTGTATGGTTCTGATTGATTACATACTCGCATTTTATGTCAAGCATTTGTCGAAAAATCGTGCCCTTGACTAGACAGTGATATACAAGAAACAGTTGACAATTCAAATATTCTCTTTCGCCACATTTATTTCGATATGCATGCTGGGTAGTTAAGGCAGCTGTACGAACCACAGATAAGAGAAGGTGTAGAACACATTATGTTTAATATTTATTCCGTTGTGTATGTGAAATTCTGACGGGCGTGGGAAATGAAAGTTTTGCGTTTAGACGGCTGAGAAATTACGCAACAACTTATCTGTGATTTATATTCCGTGAATGTGTGAAGAGTTGTGAATTAGTTCGAACATAAATTTCTTTCTAAATGCTCGTATAATTTGCACAATCAAAGTTGTAAGTGAACAAAGGTGTGGGAATAACCATACTGCATAAGCTTCCTTTTATTTTAGGTGAGTTTGGCGACAGCATAAGTCTGTATCGTCGACTGTCATGTTATTTAGTTACTGTAATGGTTCTGGGGAATAATTCCATTGGCCTTTAGTTTTGAGGAATTTGTTTTGATTATAGTAATTTCATTGTCGATGGGAAAGGTACGTCGGCTTGCGAGATCTCGATGCTGTTTGTGTGTTTCGCTTTGCGAATTTTGAACTAGGTGAACGATTTTCACGAAATTTGGTGTGGACGTTATGCCATTGGAGAGTATCCCAAACTAGTACGAGCTGACCGATTTTCACGAATATGACGAAGTTTAAATGCACCTGAATGTTACTTTTGTTTTAGAACATGTTATTCAACGGCGCTGTCAGTTGCTGAATTATAATGTCAGTGGTAGGTGAGTGAATGAGCATGAGGCATTGGTGGAATGATACCGATAAGGGAAAACCAAAGTATGTGGATGAAAACCAGTCTCATTGCCACTTTGCCCACCACAAATCCCACGGGGACCGGTCTGGTGTTGAATCAGGGCCTCCGTGGGGAGAGTCCGGTAACAACAGCCATGGAACAGTCCTGCCCCATTGTTAGGTTATACATGTTTCCCATCTTGTTTTAAACCCTGACATTTTGAACACTTTTGTTTGTTAAAGTGGACGTAAATAGAAAATTTGTGAAGCTATCACATTAGAATACATTTTCACAGCATACGGAACCAAATGGCTACACACACATGCACACCATCCATGGTGTGCATGTGTGTGTAGCTGGTGTGCATGATTGTTAGATTCCACGTTTCCATCAGCTGCAACATGTTCAAGGCATGGGTAGTACGAAGTGGCACCAAGAGAGAGACTCGGAGGATGAAAGTGCCTGTATTATTTTCATATGTTCTTGGGACCAGAAATAGTGACCAGCTTCAGCATTGCATTAACCCATATTTATAATTTGCGGTTGTAAATATGTCGTCACTGAAAACAGGGCTATGTTTACTCTAATACAGAGGTTGGCTTGGTGGTTTTGGTAGGGTTGGTATCTCGCAGCTGGGATGTGTAGTTGTCTAAGAAAAAACAGTTACATGAACATCAAGACTACTGTCTTCTGGGATACAAAGCAGTGCAGTTTAGTAGATGGTACTAAGGTTTTGCAGGAACCAGCTGCTCCCATTCTCTCCTGTGCTGTAGGTGAAAGCAGTAGCTTCCTCAAAAACATCAGAACATAAGCACCAATCCACACACAGCAGCATTTATCATAAGACTATAAATTTAATCCTGTTAGTAGACTACCCACAGGTGCTGTATTCCACCTTGATTTATTCATTAACCCGTATCCTGCTAACGTGGAGAATATGGTGAGCTCCTAATAATGCCAGCAAATGGCAGATGTGATTTAATTCAGCATTTAAAGGTTTAATATAACATTTCTTGTTACTGTTGCCAGATGTCTTCGCTGCTATGCATGTTAAAAGGCAGAATGACAGAGAAGGTTCAAGAGTGTAATTCTTACTGTGTTCTATCTGTGTCATTTTGGGTTTAGTCATTTTATAAATTTGACCCATTTTTATTTCTGTCTGGTCACTCTGGTTGATAAGAAGAAAGACTCAGATACTAAAAGTAATTAATAGATAATCAGGTGGAAAAATAATGTGAAAACTGAAGTGTACAGCACTGCAAATAATTAATATTTGATTCACTGAACTGCTTACACAATCAAAGGCCAGTTGGTGACCATATTTCTGAGGTTGTTGCCATCAGCATTAGCATTCCAGAATTACAGACATGTTCCAACTGTTAAACATCATACATTTTTTGATGTTCTCTTTTATACATGACCTGTACTACAGTACATTTTTGTGTATGCATGTTACTTTTGGTGCGAAGTTTTTAAATTGTCTTGTCCTATGTGATAAAATAAATTGTTTGCTTACTTTTCCACATGTCACACTAACTGGTTCTGATTCTTGTTGATGTGTTCAGACTTATACACACCTGATCCCATTCATCCATGTTGCATGTCAACTATCATCTTCCTCAGAATCATAATTAAAAGCTTGTAAGTAAGCTGCACATAGGGAAGTGAACCTCTGTTAGTGTGGTAAGATACTGGTGGAAAAGACATTCACCTCTTCTTCTTCTCCTCCTCCTCCTCCTCCTCCTCCTTCTTCTTCTTCTTCTCCTCCTCCTCCTCCTCCTCCTCCTCCTCCTCCTCTTTCTCATTCTCCTTCTTTTCTTCCTCCCCCTCTCCCTCTTTCTTCTTCTTCTTCTTCTTCTTCTTCTTCTTCTTCTTCTTCCTCCTCCTCCTCCTCCTCCTCCCTCTTCCTTCTCCTCCTCCTCCTTCTCCTTCTCATAGTCGTCGTTTTTGTTGTTGTCGTTACTAGGTACATACATTACATTTTATGAGCCTGTTGTAACGCTTTATTATTGAGCATGAATGCTGTGGCATGTTTACATCAGACATTTGAATGTGCCTGTATGGCTTTCATTTTGTGTGTGTTTCGTAGAAAACTGATACTCTGTGCAGACAGTAATTCTTTTTTATTTAAACATATGGGCACAAATAGTTGATTTTATGTGTCTTCTGTGGATGTTATCATGCATCACCAGAAGCCAATGTCAGCTCTTCAGTATAGGCACCAAAAACAGGTGTTTGGTAATGATTTGGGGGCAAATTAACACCAATAATTAGGGTCCAGCCTTTGTGGTTAATAACTAAATGGCACATGACATAGTTACTATTATGGGTTTTTAACAAAGGACTGAAAATATGCAGCCAGCCTAGTTTCCATATGAAAAATGTTCAAAGGGAAGAGTGAAGCCACATGAGCCAATACTGCTGCTTAGAAGGACAGGTGAAAGCTGTGGGAGAGTAAAGAAGAAAAGCACCACAACATTGTTATTTTACAAGTCATGTTGTATGTCACATGGACAGGGAAAGTACATGGAGAATAAATTCACTGCTCACATTACAGCCACTGCTGCAAGATTACCTTCATGTTTGTGTCTCCTGATGGACATTCCAGTCACTCCTCATTTGTCAAGGAGAGCCTTTGTGATGCAGCATCACATTCTATAGGACTTGACTCTTCAGCAGTGCACTGTTGGAATCTGAGATCTTGGTTTATTTCTGTCAAATTTAACATGTTTACTGTCTGTCTGTCTATAAATTTTATAGGGATCAGAAGGGCGATGAACTATAGTTTTTGACTACTTACAGAAACTGTTTTGAAAAGGTGTGTTGTGACTGTGCAGACGGCAGTTGGGACACGGGAAGTAGAAGCAGATGAATGAGAGGACGTTGTTACAGTTACATAAAAATTATAAGACTATTTGAGGTTATATGAAAGCTGAGAATTTTGGCCATGTGTCCTGTTAAAACTTCTGTTGTAGGTATAAGTCTTCAAAAGCCCATAGGAACCCCAGTTTAATTCCTTTAATGCCTCCTTCAGTTCTTGCATGTCCATATGCTTTTAGTAGTAATGCGAGAGAAATTCTAAAGAGAAAGATGAACTTAGCGGTTAGGAAACATCACCACTTTATCTCATTGTGTACATTTAATTGCAAAATTAGATGATGAAACTGGTTTGGCCAGGACAGTGATTTGTGTGCTTCAGTTACGAAACGTTAGTCACACCACATGTAACATGCACTTGATTATATTGTGTGGAGCATCGTGACCAGTCATGTTTATTCTCTGCATATGAAGTGCTTTAATTACTTCCTTTTCATGGGTGAGCTATTTTACCTACAGATGTTAGATTAAATTATCTTTATTGCAGGGGGAAGACTATTGGAAATCTTATTATTTTGAGTTCTTTTAAAAATGTAGTTAATTTTTTATAAACAAATGATCTTTTCATACCTGTTGCAATATTTTTGGAATAAGATTGTGAATACCTTCACAGTGACTTGTTTATTGCACAAACCAATGGTACATATGCAAGTACTGAAGATTTCAAGCTCATACACATTGTAATAGCATGGTTTGTGTGACTGCTGCTGAAAAAGTTGGGTCAGGTAGGAGGACTTTTGATTTGTGAACCTCCTCTGAGACAAAGACTGCCCTGAATTAAGTATTCATGGATATGTCCAGTTTCTGCAAGCAAATATGGGATAGCATTTCACACTTCCTTCCAGATCCCTTCAAATTTATTATTCACTGGGTTAAGCAGGAGGACTTCTGAATTGTGAACCTCCTCTGAAAAAAAGACTGCCGTGAATTAAGTATTCATGCATATCTACTGTTTATGCATGCAAATGTGGGATAGCATTTCACACTTCCTTCCACATCCCTTCAAATTCATTATTCACAATCACCATGTATTTCATTGCCTTGTAGTGTAGCCACTGACAGCAATTTTCAAGGAATCATTAATAAATTGAAGTACAAGGGTGTATCCAAAAGTTCCAGGACAGTACTTGTAAAAAGAAGTTTGCTTACCTTGGATGTTAAATTCCTCCATCACCTTCAAAGTACTCCCCTTTTGCACGAATACAGCGGTCCCAG
>Ga0136643_10006338_pt1 | contig 16926 bp, 20 predicted proteins | sample TergutLab28metaG_FD_96883 | JGI IMG/M metagenome (GOLD analysis project Ga0136643, IMG submission 96883) | Labiotermes labralis P1 segment gut microbial communities from Petit-Saut dam, French Guiana - Lab288 P1 (version 3) (version 3) | ecosystem: Host-associated > Arthropoda: Insects >... | reverse complement strand
TGCGGGGGGGGGTGTTTTGAGGGTTTTTGTGTTGTTATTTTTAGTGTAGGTGGGAGAGGAGGGGGGAAGTTTGCACATTGTCCCCCCCCCCCCCCTCAGAAGAGTAGAACATTGGGTAGCTGTTGTCTGATGTGTAACCACTCTGTATATGGGTAAACTAAATCACATACTTTTCTAACAATTTCGAAGTGAGCCATTTGGTACTGTGCTTATCTAACTTTGAAGTCCCAATTCCATTTGTCTGGGAACAGCCCCTCTTCCCTTTCCATAGCAAAGATAGGCTACAATCCTTGCCACATGCTTATATAATTGACCGCTTTCTTCCTAGCGGCTTCAAAATCTATGTGAACATAATTCAGACACTGAAGAAGGAGGCAGCATTTTTCCCTGAAGTGTCAGGGGAAAAGATGATAATTCTACAGGTTATGTCCCAGGAGGCTATGATTGAGCAATACAAGCATGAGTCTGGAAAGTGAGGCAGCAATTTGGACACTAAATTGATAACAGAACACTGGGTGGCAATGAATTGCATAATATACACTTTAAAACTAAATTTTATTTTGCTTATTAAATTGCCCTGCAGACCATAAATTCATAAAATTTAACTGTGAAGTTTTCAGAGTTTGAAATAAAGTGCAGAGCGATGCAGGAAAAGCATCAGCAAAAGTTATGTCATGATTCACAGTGGCAAAGTTTATCAGTTTGTTTTAAAAAAAAAAAGCCTCTGATTTGTGAGTCAGGCTTGTTACTTATTCCACTTCATGGAAACAAACTGTTCAGACTGTTAAAGCAAATGCAATGAAAAACAACTTTCATCTGTCTCTTTTTGATTACCAGACCCTAACAGAATAGCCATAACTGGGGTAAAAATCACTGACTTGATGGGCAATCATGTCTTTATGGGTTGTTATGCTTAGTAGCAGGGTCATTGATTTTCATTCTTTGAGGACTCCTTGACCCTTTGAAGATGAAAGTGTCATGTTTCTTTTAAATTGTGGAAATCTCGGAACTCTTGAATTTTGTGGTATGTTCTTTCTAAATGTCAGGAATAAATGACCCTGCTATTCAGTATAATAACCTCAACATCAACATTGTGGAAATATCAAAACACATGTCTTGATCTCGCAGAAAAAAGTTTAGGCATGAGAGGTCTTGCTACAATACCAGCTTTTAAAGGGAACCTGTTCATTTCCGTTCTGGATAAGAATTCACCTGAATTGAAATTCCTAAGTAATGTAAATATTTATGCTGATATTTCTTTGACAGTATTTTGTTATATATGGTGTAATATGTTAAAATAATGTCTTAAATAGCACTACTAATTGTATATTTCTATACGTATCTTGCGTAACAAGAGATCAGTGAAGCACAGTACTCATAGATAATCTGAACATTTCAAATCAATGAAAAAATTATACACATTAATTTTCGATTAAAGGAGTATAAACCATTAGCACATCTTTATTTGTAATATTCATTGCAGCAGGTTGCGACCCACAACGGTCATCATCAGGCTATGATGACCCTTTAGGGTCGAAACATGTTGCAATAATACTACAGTTAAAGTTGTGTTAACAGTTTTTACTCCCTTAATTATCTGAAAACACAACATCATGTCTAATTTTAAAGGAAATTTTTATCCACAAGTGAATAATAATAATGTGTGTGACATTGCAATTGTGAACCTAGTAGTAGGTACCCTTTATGTTGAGAGAGTACCATTGCTGGTTGGAAGAGGTGCAACTCTAGCATATGCATACAGATGACAGTACATGGCGATAACATTCTTAGCATCAAAAGCGTGCAGTTTCCTACCTGTATGCAGTAAATCCCAGCCTCCAACAAGCTGCTCTGTTATTGGTTAGGAAAAATCTACGGGTGTTCTGTCATTGGTCAAGTTTAGCTGAAGCGCTCGCAAGTGCAAAGAATGGGAATGATTTACATCTTCATTGAGGTGAATAGCCTGTGATGAGAGGGTCACTGTCACCACGGCATGACACATCCTCCGGTTGTGGATGGAGGAACAGCCTCCAGTATGGAGGGTAGCTGTGAATATATTGAGTAAGTAGTCGCGGACAGCCGACAAGGGGTAGTCCTCCAGCTTTGGGGTTGGGTGAGGTGCTAACAACTCCTCACCGTAAAAACATATCTTGTTACGATATGTTCACACAGAAAGACTCGGACATGGACTAATAATTTTGTACGATCTAAGCAACAAAAAAAGGATATGAGATTTGGTACTTCGAATGTTAGGAGCCTGTATAGTGCAGGTTCACTTACAACAGCACCCAGGGAATTGCTAGATATAAATTTGCTTTAGTGAGTGTACAGGAGGTTAGGTGGGACACACAAGGAATGGTAAGAACAGCGGATTATAATTTTGTCTATGGAAAAAGAAAAGAAAACCATCAGTTTGAAAAAGGATTTTTAGTACACCACAGAATATTCTCAGCAGTTAAGAGAGTAGAGTTTGTTAGCGATAGGTTGTCATACATAGTTTTAAGAGGTTGCTGGTATAATATTGTTCTGAATGTGCATGCACCAAGTGAGTAGAAAAGTGATGATTAAAAAGACTGTTTTTATGAGGATTTGAAGCAGGTTTTTATCATTTTCCAAAGTACTGTATTAAAATTCTATTAGGATATTTTAATGAAAAAGTTTGGAGAGAGAATATTTTCAAACTGATCATTGGAAATGAGAGTACATCAGGATAGTGGAGACAGTGATGTTAGAATAGTAAACTTTGCCACATGAAAAAATCTGGTTGTTAAGAGCATGATGTTCCTACACCAACTCATTCATAAGTACACATTTCACCTCACTTGATGAGAAGACCTACAACCAGATTGATCACATAGTGATAGATATGAGATGCCATTAGAGTATGCTAGATGTATGAAGCTTATACTGATCACTGTCTGGTGGTTGCAAAAGTTAGGGAAAGATTGCCAGTAAGTAAAGAAGTAGCATAGAAGTTTGATGGGGAAAGATTTCTGAGGAAACTAAACGAGCTGTAGGTTAGGAAACAGTATCAGATTGAGTTTACAAACAGGTCTGCAGCTTTGTAGAACTTAAGTGATGATGAGGACATAAATAGGGCTTGCGAGAACATTAAAGAGAATACCAAAACCTGAGCTAAAGAGAGTCCAGGTCTGCATGAATTGAAGCAGCATAAACCATAGTTTGATGAAGAATATGCAGGTTTTTTTTTTTTTTTTTTTTTAATCAAAGGAAGCAGGCTAAAAGGCAGTGGGTACATGATTCAAGCCAGAGCAGTGTAAATAATCCAAACAACGTAAGATGTGAAGCTAGCAGACATTTCAGGAACAAAAAGAAGGAATATCTGAAAGATAAAATTGAGGATCATGAAACTAACAGTAAGATCAAAAATATTAGAGACTTGTATGGGGGTATCAATGACTTCAAGAAGGATTACTAGCGTAGAACTAATATAGTAAAGGATGAGAGGGGTGATTTGGCTACAGACTCCCACAGTATTTTGGCTAGGTGGAGGAACCATTTCTCTTAGCTATTGAATGTACGTGGGGTTTATGATATTAGGCAGACAGAAAAACACAGTAGAACCACTAGTGCCTGAGCCAAGTGCCTTTGAGGTTGATATGGTTATTGAAAAGCTAGAAGTCACATATCGCCAGCTACTCATAAAATCCCAGGAGAATTGAGTAAGGCAGGGAGTAGAACAATTCGATATGAGAACCATAAAATTATTACAGTAGGGTATGCTAGAACAAGCGTAATTGGTTCTAAAACCTCATTCATTAGAGCACCTGTTCGTTCTAGCATACATTGAAATATATGTACTCGTATTTAGGGATAACCTCTTCCAGGCCCACGGCCTAAAGCAATTACCACCCAACACAACCATTTAAACAGGAAAAATATAATACAAATTCAAAAATATAAATGTAAAAATAATATAAAATTAATGTATTTAAATTTTATACACTGTACATGTAAATTTGAAAAGCATAAACAATCTTTCCTTAGTGAAAAATCTGAAGAAACAAATCGTTGATTTAGCCATACCATTCTCTGCACTTAGATCTCCTACACTTTTCCCACTTTCTCTCTTGAAAATTATTTCTTTCCTAATGTCTACGTTAATTCGCTTTCTCACTCTATTTTGCCGGCTCACGGCTAAATTTATATAGCAGAATAATTTTAAAAAATATTTTCACTGTTAAAGGCGAAAATAAACGGATAACTGAACTAAGGTGGCAACTGAACCTTACAAGCGATAACAAAGATGATGACTGACGCTCTAATCAAAGCGGGAAGGCCCGAAACGTCATGCGCACACGCGTGCTACATCGGCCAATAGTAATCCTCGGTGTTCCCTCTAGCATCTGTTCATTGTAGCATCTTGATTCTATTGACAAAACCTGTTCTTTGTAGCTTTCGTTCGTTTTAGCATAACCCACTGTATTTCTATTTGGAATAAGGAAGAATTGCCGTAGGGGTGGACTGAGTCGTTCATTGTACCTGTGGAGTAACAACTACAGAACCAACATATATGCAATAATTTATTAAAGTATGGTAAGTAGTACAGTGTTGAGGACTATGGCAGAATAGCCGTGATATAGTTTGCATCTGTTGCTGACCTCACGCCCGCGAAGTGGTCTGCTCGGTTCCAAGCAAGCAAGTGCGCAGCGGAGATACGCGCATGGAGAACTGGGCAGCTGGCTGCTGTGTTGAGAAGAAGCTCTCGGTCATGGACCAGGTTAGAAGTTCTGTGGTCATGGATCAGAGTTATCTCGATGCCTAGCACAGTTTCTGCCTGGAAAGGTTAGCGTAAGGTCCTGTACTGAGCAGGGTAAAACCGGTCCTCTCAGCGTTGCTTCTCCATCCGTGCTGAGTGATATTCATGTTCAAATATTGTTACTCCCTTGTGATATGTCGCGGACTGCTTACTCGTTTCTGATGTGCAGTCAAACAATATGAATTCCTGTACTGAGCGGTGAATGCTGACTGTACCCAAACCACGGTGCTAACTGAAGGGCGGCGGGGGTGGGGGGAACCGGAAACTTGCGCGTAGGACTAGTCGACGTCACTCTGTCAGTCATTCCTGCGTTTGACCGTATCGCTGGGCTCTATAACAGCTATCGTAACTCTAATAGGGGAATATGCTTGCAGACTGCAGGTATGAGACTTTTGTCAGGCATTTGGTTTACGACTGAGTAGAAACCTCCGTAAGGATATTCGAAAGGGGCTCGGCTGATCAGCGCCGAACGCAATTAATTTAGTCGACTTAGCCAACACGGGCGGTGGCCTCGACTGGCCTGCTGGCCCCTGCCACCCTTGGCTTTCGCGTCAGCCGACGTGGTCAACCCTCGGTCAGCGTAAGTATTTGGCGAATTACCGTAGCAGGGGCCCCCACTCCTTAGCTAACCTTGAGTAAAAGCTCGCAGTCAGGGCTCTTATGCGGTCGGCAAATAGGGGAACAAACAGATCCTCATGTATCTGCCTGTTACTTACGTACCAGGAAGCACCAATAGCAAGACGAAAGCAGTTGGATTGTAACACCTGTAGCCTCCGGACGTGGATGCGGACAGCGGACCTCCACGTGGAACACGCATAATACATCACGGGGCGGATGAGTTGCTTCTACAGCACGAGTCCGTTCCTGACGGAAATAACACCCTACGTATTCAGGCGGTAACCAGCGTAACCATCTTTTGAGCAGTTCTCTTCCCGACCTGAAAGTTGTGAGGCGACCAGTTGAGTCGTGTATCTAGGGTCACCCCCAGATAATGAGTTGAGTGGACCCATTGGATTGGTAACCCTAAAAGTGATACTGGTCGGGGCTCGATGAAGTCAAGAACGGCCCGAGCGAAAATGATCATGGTGCTCCTAGAGATATTAATGGCGATTCTTAATTCAATCAACAACCGTTCAAGATAGTTGAGGTAAGATTCCAGGTAGCTGACGAGCAGCGTCGGGTTGCGGTACGTGGCTTTGATGGCCGTGTTGTCCGCGTAGAGAGACAACTCGACGTGGTATGAGGGTGATGACATGTCGTTTACCTACAGACTAAAGAGGACAGAGAAAGTCAATCCGCCCTGACCTAGCGCAGAACTAATGCCTCGACGAGATGACATGGGCGCCTTTAACGACCCATCGAACGACCCAACCCAGAAGTATGATGGGATTATGTGGACTATGTAAGACGGGAATTTTGGGAGAGTTAACTTGTAGCGGTGGCCATTGTCCATGAAGGAATCGAAGGCTTTGGCCACGTCGAGGAAAACCGCGCCTGTTACACTCTTTTCGCCAAAGTTCCTAGTTATTCTTTCAACTAGACGGGCCAGCTGCAAGGACGTGCTTGTCTGGGCGTAAGACCAAGGTGCTCGTCTCGCATAAGCCCGCGCTCACTTACTTCATATAAGATCCTAACTAACAGGATGTTTTCAAATAATTTAACGGTCGGGTCCAAGAGACTAATAGGCCGATAGGATGAGGACAGTGCCGGATCCTTCCCCGGTTCAAGGATACAGATCAAACGAGCGTGATTCCACACTGTGCGAAAGTGATAGGTGCGGAGAACCACGTTGAAAATATTGGCCAAGAGGGATACCGCTCGATAGCAATGATGCTTCAAGGCCATCTTCAGCATACCATTTGTCCCCGGACTCTTGCTAACCTTGACGCCTCTGACAGCTTCATGAACCTCGACAGGACTGGATAAGATTAGGTAGCTAGCAGGGGTCAGGAAGTAAGACCTCAGCGCCACATCAACCATCTCAATAAATGCCGGTACCGAAGGATCGGCTAAAATTGAATCTCGTGTCTGTCGGCAATGGCTTCGGCTCACTCATAGTCTGAGAAAGCGATCCCCCGCGGTGACGAGGTGGGAGATGGAGTAGACAATATCATCACCCGGTTGGTGCCCTCCACAGCGATTGGTCTTCGGGATCGAGAGATTCGAGTGTCGCACTCCACTAATCGCTTCTCCTCTTGCTGAGATGGCGGTGTCACCGACCTCTGCAGGTGGTAACCTCGGCTCTCAGAGCGGAGTCCCTGGTGATCTGCCTTCGCCTCCGCATCCTTTTCTTCGGGCATATCTCATCCTGAATACCAACCGTTATCGGAAGCTGTGGGTTGTCACTTGGGCTACACTTCTGATTTGAAGCTGCAAGAGCGTTCAGAACGGCGCCGGAGTAGTTCTCAATGCACGTGGCTATTGCCATTTCGTTGTGCAACTCCGGATCGAACGGAATTCAATTTTCCAAGTGAGTTGCGAAGTTGGCCCAGGCAGTTCGCCTGAAGTCAGGACGATCCGGTGGTAAATGAGCGGATGAGCGACACGCAGTGTTAATGAGTACCGGGAGGTGTTCCGAGCTTAATGCAGAGCACGACGCTAGATACACCGGGAAAGAGAGGTACTTGGTTATCACGATTTCCGCTGGCGGAAGGTTTGAGGGGTCTCTTTTATACTCTGCCCCCGCTGTTCTTCCTCCACTGCCATTGGTCAGCAGACAGAGTACTGGGCGTAGTCCTGTGAATGGCTGTCGATAGCCGGGTGCTGTGTGGATATCAAAACGGTCGTTTGCTAGAGCGGTTACAGACTCTCGTCGCTTGCTCTTGTGCAAACCGTTCCTTGGCTCAGTGCAGGGAGACGTATATTGAGCAGAGAGTGCAAGGAGATGTGTTGTGTGGTAAAGCGGTTGCTGAAATGTAGGTATTCGCACGTCAACCCTGCGGAGAAGAGTGTTTAATTAGTGAAGAGAGGCGGGAAACCTATAGTTCAATCAGAGTATGTAGTCCGCGGGATATGTTGTGGTGGTGTGACTGCTTTTTTGGTGCACTTTGGGGCGGGGATTTGTTCGCAGATGGCGAGGTGGAAACCCGTAAATTTGGGGCCGGAAAGGACATCGTGAATACGGGCTTATATGGAAGCTGCATGGGGAATGAAAGACGCCGGGAAAATATAGCATTCCCAAGTAACCTCGGAGTCAGCTGACGGTCTTGGCAGGAGGACAGGCTTGGAGATGTGGGATTTGTTTCGGGGTAGGCTGGGAACCCAGTGTTGTGATTTTGCATCCCAGGAATGAAATTTCTAGGTCACGTAAATCGCACTTCGCTGGTTTGATTAATATAACGTATGTTTGAAGTTTAGTGCAGAGTGTGCGGAAGCGTTTATCATGCTCTTGGGGAGATAGGCCAAAGAAAAGGATGTCGTCCAAATAGGCAATAAAGAAGTCCAAGTATTTTAGGATCTCGTCCATGAAACATTGAAAGGTTAGAACGGCGTTTCTCAGGCCTAAGGACATTGAAGTATATTAGAAAATACTAAAGGGTGGAGTAATTCCAGTCTTTAGATGTCATCAGGATCGAGAGGAATCTGATGATACGCACTCACGAAGGTCAATTTTGGAAAAGGCGTACTCAGAAAGTGATGGGCGTTGTGCTGTACGTGTCGGTCTGCAATTGTCAGGGATTGTGAGAGCGATCTGGTCTCAATTATCCCTACAAAGTTTCCAATCGCTGTCCGTCTTGGGCACGAGATGGATGGTGGACGACCATGGGCACTCGGCACGTCTGGCTGTACCGTCCCTCACCATGGATTCGAACTCGTCCTTGGCCAAATCCAAGCAGTTAGGAGCAGGGTCGCGTGGACGTCATGCTACTGGATGACCGAGAGATGTGCGGATGTGGTGTGTGGTGTAGCGGTTGCTGCAATGTGGTTGTTCCCACATACTTATGTATAAGAAGGGCAATAAAAGAGATTGTAGTAATTATCACTTTTACCAACTACGTATACAATTTTGCCCAACATACTGCTGTCAAGGTTAGTTTAATATTCGAAGGAATTTATTGGGTATTATCAATGTGGATTTGGAAGCAAATCGTCAAATACTGATTACATATTCGACATACATTAAATATTTGAGAAAAAAATGGCAATACAACGAAGAAGTACGTCACATTTTTATTGACCTCAAGAAAGCTTATGATTCAGTTAGCAACGAGGCCATTTATAATATTCTCATGGAATTTGGTATCCCCATGAAATTGGTATTGCTAATAAAAACGTGTCTTAGCGAAACCCATAGCATCTTCCGGGTAGGCCTGCATCTCTCAGACATATTGCCAAGTAGGAATGGTTTGAAACAAAGTGTTGCTTTATCGGCATTGCTTTTCAGCTTTGCTTTAGAATACGGCATTAGTAGGGTTCAGGTAAACCAGGATCGATTGAAATTAAGTGGTACACATTAGCTTGTGGTTTACGCTGATGCTATTAATATATTGGGGGAAAGAATACATTCATTCATTTAGTAGTCTGTCTTACGATTAGTCCAAAGCATCTTACAAACCGAGCTCTCCACATATACGATCTCCAGCTTCCTCCTTCGAATAATGGTATGCTCTCCTTTCCTTAAGGAAATCCAGTAGCTTCCTACGTCTTCTTCCTCGTCTTCCGTTCACTTCTTTCCCCCTTTTATCTTTCCTTCAATAACCCGTTGTAGAAGGCAGTTTCTACATAAAATTTGACCAATCCATTAACCTACTTTTTACTTATTTCATGTAAGAAATTCCTCTGCTCCTTGGCTCCAAGTAATGCTTTTTAATTTCGCAAATGATCAGTCGGACTGCTCTTTTCCATCCTTCTCTAGTGCCACATATCACAACTTCCAGGTATTTCTGATCTACTGTCCGAAGCGTTCAATTTTCAGCACCATATAAAGCTATGCTCCAAATGTAGCATTTCACTAGCTTTTTCCTCAATTCCAAGTGCAGTGTGCTAGTAAGAAGAGCCCTTTTCTTTTTGAATGCAGCTTAGCCATAGCAATCCTACATTTAATTTCAGAAGTACATCTTCCATCTTTTGTTAAAATTCTAGCCAAATATTCTCTAGTTGTTTTTGATCTTCCATACTTTTTGCTGGGAATGTTTGTCTTCAAATTCTCATTACTTTTTTTCCACATACGTTTCCATTCCATAGCATCTTCCAATTTCAATTATTTTATCAATCATGTTTTGTAGCACCTTTTCTTCCTTCGAAAGTGACACAAGACCACCTGCTTATTTCACAGTGAGAATGATTTGTCATCCTATTATGAAGTCCTTGGTAAGGCATTCGCTGTACAAGTTGAACAGAATTGGTGACAAGCAGCATCCATGTCTAACTCCTTTTCCAGTCTTCACTCTTGTCTCCCCTCGGTTAATTCGTACTTTAACGTACTAGGCAATGTACAAGTTACTAATCAATCTTCTTTGACGCTTGTCAATACCAGTTACCATTAGGGTCTGAATTAATTTGGTCCAGTTGACTCGGCCAAACGCCTTTTGCCAGTCTGTGAAGGAAACAGGTAGTTCTTTATCCATATTCAAGGTTCGTTCTGACATTATTCTCAGAATCCCAATTGCATCCCTAGTTCCTCTTCCTCTTCTAAATTTACAATGATATTCTCCGAGTATATCCTCAATTTTCTTTTCAATCCTTTTTCTGAGTACCTTTCTATTATCTTTGATGTGTGTACGATAAGGTTGACTGTGCGATATTTGCCACATTTTGTAGCTTGCGGCTTCTTCTTTAAGGCAATCACTGTTACTTCTGTGGAGTCCTTTGCCACTCCCCAGTTTCGTAAATGTTATTGATCAATTTCTTTATTATTTTCTAACTAACTTCTCCCAATAATTTGAGCACATCTCGATGTACAACATCATCTTCTGTAGCCTTCTTACTCCTCATTTCCTTGACGTATTTTTCCATCTCACTTGGCAAAATATATGGGCCTTTCTCGTCTGTATCTAGTTCATCTGCATATTCGTCTTCTAGGGTTTTCGGTCGATTAGGTCGATCGTATAGTTCTATAATATAATTCTCCCAAATTTTCAGCTTGACTTTGCAGTACTATGCTATTCCCTTGGGAGTCTTCGATGCCAATATTTTGAATTCCTTGGGGGTCTCCTTCCAGCCTAGTTCTTTTGTCTTCATGTACATCAAATCATAACGCCCTGTCTTTGAAATTCCATACTATCGTTACATATATTCTCAAGATATTCCTATTTGGCATTATCTGTGGCTCTTTTCAATTCGTTCCTCAGCCTCCTGCAGTTCTTCCTGTCTTCTTCAGGGTTAACATTCTTTCATTTCCTTCTTTCATCCACTTACTGATCATTTCCTTGTAATCCATGGTTTTCTTTCTCTCTTGTCGACTTTCTCAACCAGATCACTGATATTATCTAACACGCGTTCCTTTATATTGTTCTACTGCATTTCGACATTCCCACTGTCGCATCCAATTTCTCTTCTAGAGTATCCTTCGTTCTTTGTCGTTGAGCATATAATTTCTCCACATACCAATGTGGTATTCTCTTTTGGAACCTTATATTTTTACTCAGTCTGGTGTAGATCTTGGCAAACCCTTAAGCTGTGGTCAGAGTCAATATCTGCCCCAGGCAGTTTCTGCACATCCTTCACGCTGTTTCTGAATCGATGTTTCAGAAATATGTCGTCCAGCTGATGCCGACTCCGATCTCCTAGTGCCTTCCATGTGTAGCGTCTTCTTTTAGGTTTCCTGAACCATATGTTGATGACAATCAATCCATTTATTTCACAAAAGTTAATAAGCATTTGACCTCCGTGATTCTTTCTTCCTTGGCCATGTGGTCCAACAATGTTCCTATATGAGTCATTTCCAACAACATTCTTCCAGTCCCCTATTATGATTATGTTTGTGTCACCCTTTCCATCTTCTTCAAGAATTTCTTCAACTGTGTCATACAACTCTTCCACTTCATCATCTTCATGCCCCAATATGGCATATGGAATTGCGTCATCAAAATACTTATCGGCTCTTCCTGTAATTAAATAGCAATGATTCTGTCACAAACAGTCTTCTTAAAAACACTTCTCACTATACTTTCATGCACCACTATTGCCACACCTATTTCAGCCCGTTCACCTCGGGAATAACACACTCTATAATCACCTCTCCTTATTTCACCTTGTCCTTCGCATCGAACTTCACTGACACTTAGAACAGACACCTCCTCCTTCTGCATTTTCTTTTTCAAATTTTCCAATTTGCCTCCTCGATTCAAGGTTCTTACATTCCACGTTCCAATCTTGTAGCTGTGATGTTCCTTCTTCATTTATTTGTAATCCTTCTTGCTCTAGCGCCTGCTGCTGGATATTTCCCTTAGAAACGCCCCCCCCCCCAACCCCCAGAGATCAGAATAGCTGAGTAGTTTACCTCCGGATTGTTTTGTCTCCAGAGTAAGCATCTCGCATATATATTATCTGTTTTTGGAAAGGGACTATCTAGGAAAAGAAATAATATCGTAGTTTTTCCACTTGCTTTCCACATCGCAGTACAGCAGCCGTTGAAACTACCCTGGTCGCGCCTGTTGCTATACGATCTTGAACCATCTCATGCATCATTTGCACGGCCCTGCAAGTCGTTACTGATGACGCTGCCTTCGGCATCAGAGGAATTTCATTGAAATACCCTTCTTACACGTATCTCTCTTCGTTTGGTTCATACCCACTTGACCTGTCCGGCTTTTGAGAACCTGTTTGTAGCAATGCTACCGCCGGCTTAGCTCTCAGGGTCACTGGAACTAACAAGCCCCTCCACCACCTCACGGTGTTGATACCATCGGAGGGAAAAGCGTGTATACTATATGGAAAACCACAGAAGTTTGAGTAGTTGGTGGTAAGGAGGTTGGACTAGAACTAAACACTGATAAAACTAAATGCATGGTCATGTCTCTAGATTAGAATGCAGGACTAAGTCACAGTATAAATTTTTATAATAGTTCCTTTGAAAGGGTTGAAGAGTTCAAATATTTCGGAATAGTCTTAATAAAATGAAATTTCATTCAAGATGAAATTAAGAGCAGATTGAAGTCGGGGAATAGTTGCTATCATTCGGTGCAAAAGCTTGTGTATTCCACTTCCAGTCTGCTATGCAAAAATTTAAAAATCAAGATACACAGAACTATAATTTTTGCCTGTTGTTCTGTATAGGTGTGAAACTTGATCGCTCACGTGGAGGGAGGAACTAGGCTGAGAGTGTTGGAAAATAGGTTGTTAAGGTGAATATTTCGGGCCTAAGAGGGATAAGGTAACAAGGGAGTGGAAAAAAAATTACATAATAAGGGGCTTAATGATCTGTACTTGTCATTCAATATTGTTCGGTTGATAAAATCGAGAAGAATGAGATGGGCGGGACATGTAGCTCGTATGGTGGATAGGAGAGGAGCATAGAGGGTTTTGGTGGCGAAACCTGAGGAAAAGAGACCACTTGGGAGTCCCAGGCGTAAGTGGGTGGACAATATTACGATGAATCTTCAGGATGTGCGACTTGGCGGTATGGACTGGATCGAGCTGCGCAGGATATGGACAGGTGGCGGGCACTTGGGAATGCCGTAATGAACCTTCGGGTTCCAATAAATGCGGGTAATTTCTTATCTAGCTGAAAACCGTTTAGCTTCTCAAGAAGGAATCTGCTCCATGGAGTAAGTAAGTAAATAACGAAGTGAATAGCACAAGTGGTGCAAATGAAATGGATCTGTTGAAATAAGGGCTTTTAGCAACCCAAGTGGCGTGTCCGTGCGTTTGTAATTCTTTACTGCTATATATATGTGGCAGAGTAAGGAGGTAGTCTGTTGTGAGTGATAAGCATAGATTGCATGTTGTATGGTTGCCGTATAATTACGACACCCCGCGGGAAGATGTCGCTGTCGTTCTGTATCTCAAGGCGCAGGTGTTTGGTAGGGGTTTCCAGGTTTTGCTGTAGAAGGAAATATCATCTTTGAGGAAAACAGTGGTTACACGTGAATTTTGACTTGGCAGGTCGCTTACACAGTTGGTCGCGTGTAAAGCTGTAAGTAGTTGTTGAAGTGGAAAGTTCTGTAGATAATGTGCATGTGTCCCGTTTTTCAACTGCAACGTTGCGTGTGGTGAATGGTAAATGATGAAATGCTTTAAACTTTTGTTAGCTTGTTTAAAACATATAGGATTGCAATGTTTGTAGTGGAACATAGCCCACATTTTCAGTAGGCAGGTAGGGGTTGGAATCTACAATGGGCGTCATTGTTTCCAGGTAGTTATTGCAAAAGTTGTGCAATAGTTCTAAGGCAGCCGTTGGAATAGCCACCAAATTTTTATGTTATAACCATTCGTCAATGCACTTTTGAAACCGGGAATATCCTGGAATTATAGAAACACTTCCTTTCGCCATTATATTAATTTTTGTGATTATCAGACTGTGAAAATAATATGCATGATACGTTCAGTACAGTTGGATCTACGTGCTGATATTTGCATGATACAGCGTTTTAAAATAGGCAGAAGCGGAGTAGAGAGAAATGAGTACGTAGAGAATCCTGTGGCAATTTTTTGTGTGTAGATCGTTTTTTGGAGCTCTTTAAGCAGTGTATTTTGAGACGTTGTGTTAAATAAATATGTAATTTGACTAAAATGCAATGGAGATGTGTTACCTAAAGTTCATGAGCAGTATTTGCTGTTCATCATTTCCTGTTCCCATTTCGTATATAGCCACTAAAGAGTCCGTTTTTATGATTTCTGTGAATATTATACCATTGGAAGCAAACTACACTCAATACATTTTGTTTCATTGCCCCATGGTGTTGTGAAAGTCACTTTAACAAGACCGTACTCATGTTCCAGAGAAATATTGCTTTATTCACAACCGGCCATTAGCAAAAAGTGACAATGAGATGTTGATCTAATAGTAACAAAAGCTGGTGTAACTACAAAATTACCAGGTTTTGCAAAAAAACTGAATGAAAGTAAAAGTGATCATAGTTAAGCACTTTGCTATCTCAGGACAGCAACTTTTAGGACACCTGGTATATATATCTAGCTTACATACCTTGACTGTGACTTGGAATGTAATTAGAGGTTATGGAAGCTAAATTGACTGATGGTTGCCGGTGCTAATAGTTACAGTAATATATGTTATGGTTGTGAATATAAAGAAGATGCACATGAATGTTTGGCATTTTAACTCCTTTTCCAGCAGGTTAGCGTGGGTGTCGGGTCTTGATTTTAATTTCTGTCTGTGAAATTAAACCCAAGAGGTCTCTGTGTCACTACTATGAAACCTTGAAGCCTAACCTTGGTAGATTAAGTGTTGCTGTTTTTGCTTGCATGTTGGCTATTTTCACTGCAGTGAGACCTTAGAGGTTAACTTTGGTGTATTAGATGTTGATATTCTTTTTTCTGATGATTTCCTGTCAGTGTATTGAAACCAAAACAATACCTTGGTGGATCAGTTTTTTCTCATTATGTTAATAATCTGTCGCTTAAATCTCACATCATAACATTAATGGATGAAATGGATTATATATATATTTCTGGCAAAAAAATGAAACCTCAAATCCTAACATTGCATCAGATGCTTTTTTATGTTGGTTGGATGATTGTCACTACAATGAAACCTGAAAACCAAATCTTCACAGAAGGAAATCTCCTTTTCACTGGTGTTTCTGGCACAAAAACAGACCCTCCGAGTTTAATGTTGGTGGAGTGGTTTTAGTTTTGTTTGATTTGAATTTTTGTCATAAAAAACTCGAAGCCTAATTTTGGTGAACTGTTGTTTTTTCATGTCTGTAGGGTAGCTGTCACTAAAATGAAAACTCATAGCCTACCATTTTTTGATAACATAAAAGACTAGCCTCACATGAATACACTGTCTGTTTTAAATGTATGGTGGCAATCATAAATTGAATTTCTCTTACAAAAATTAAATTTTTAAATCTCAGTTCGTGGATTAACTTTTTGGGGCAGAGGAGAGGTGTTTTTTCATATATGTTGGGTACAGTGACTGTTGCGTTGGCCACTGGCATCTAATACAGTGTCAGATGTATCAGATCAAGAAGGACTGAAGAGACATAAAGCCACATATTACATTTGCATTATCAGTGTAATTAAAATATGTTGATGTGAGTACAGACGTGAAGAACAATTTCGTCATGTTAGCGAATGAAGATCTGTAAAAAATTTGTCTTAGATGTGTAAGAATTTGGGTTTCTCTTCTGTATTAGTGTATAAGTTTTGTGTGAAAATGTTCAGTGAGCAGTTACCTTGATATATACAGTGGAACTTTGTAACTCGAGTTAAATTTCTATAATGATCTGTTACAAATTCTTGTAGAGGTATGTTATGGTTCAATTTGAGCATTTTAGCACACCCTTTACACTCTTGTCTGTTAGCTATAGAAAATTTTTTGAATGAAAGAATCGTAAAATTCACCATTACAGTATGAAGTGCTTGTTTTGTGAATTGAATATCATAAGTCTCTGCCAACAGTGTTACCCACAGCAACAGAATCTATATGCAACAACAACAACAACAAATAATAATAATAATAATAATAATAATAATGCCACAGCTACTACTACTACTATTACTACTACCACCACCACCAATACTACTACTACTACTACTACTACTGTACCAGCATTCATGTGAACATTGTATATAGTATCAGTTCGTATCTGCTTCTTTGCTTACTTTTGTCATATGTGCTTGGATTGTTTAAGCTGTGCTGCTTAGACAGCACATTTTTAAGCATCAGCTGATTTCTATTCAATTTGCCTTCTGTGTCAGCTTTTCATCAAAGCTATTTTATTGTAAGTTTTTTATCCTTTGTGTGTGTTATATAGTTGTATTGTCATGTATTGATGTGCTGTTTGTATAATTGGCCATTGTGCTGTTACACTAGCGCATTAATAAATACAATTGGACTGTTAGCAGCAGCATCATCACCACCACGACTATAATAATAATAATAATAATAATAATAATCAAAGCAAAATGCATGTAGGAAGCACATTTGACAACGACATTAAAGAACTGGACCCGAGAAAAGCATATAAGTATTTAGGTATAGAAGAGAGTTTTGATATACAGCATAAGAATGAGAAAGA
>Ga0136643_10006337_pt1 | contig 16927 bp, 8 predicted proteins | sample TergutLab28metaG_FD_96883 | JGI IMG/M metagenome (GOLD analysis project Ga0136643, IMG submission 96883) | Labiotermes labralis P1 segment gut microbial communities from Petit-Saut dam, French Guiana - Lab288 P1 (version 3) (version 3) | ecosystem: Host-associated > Arthropoda: Insects >... | reverse complement strand
TCAGTCTGCCTTGATGGCAAGGGGCGGTTGAAGGAAAGGTGCGTATTAGAACAGCGAACTAACTTCTTTTTCGTTTAAGAAATCGGCAAAAACTAGTGCGGATTAGATTCGAGAATATATGGTATATATATATATATATATATATATATATATATATATGGTATATTATTGGCGAAAGCAGTAACTTGTTATAAGAACAATTTAAAGAATAAATTTTAGTCTTAGTTCTGTTTTATGTTGATACAAACTGTTATTGAAAATTTATACCTTATATGGTTCATTCATTGTTTTATTAAGTCTTAATGCGATTTACATACTTTATACTTCTCAGCTGAACCTCTATAATACCGTAGGCACTGCAAAAAATTTCATATGCCTTATTATGTTGCTTTGGCTCCTTGATGGTAGTCCGGCTGGGCGAAAACATGTTTTAGACATATTAAAAACGGCTGGGGTTTAGCCTCCACTGTAGCGTATTCTTTGCTTCTCTAAACCTGAATGATATGTCATAAATATTCAACAGATTTATAATATTATAGGACGATGTTAACATTTTTTGGACTTTTAAATAATACAATTAAAGTAAATTGTGAATCTTGATAATATCGACAGCCTGCGACGATTTTCATCTTGATTTGTTCACTAATTTAAATTTTTTACGTCGTCAAATGACGTGAAACTTCAAACAGTCAGACGTCTTCAGAAGAATGCACACCGACTTTCATATCTTGTTGAAGTTACCCATTACATTCGCGTTCTTAGTTCTACTGATAACCTTTAATATTGCGTCTTTCAGCTCTGCTACTAACTACTTATCTCACCAGTCTTTCAGCTGTGCTGCTGCTCACATATCTCACCTATCTTCCAGTCTCTGCTACTGTGTATTTATCTCACCAATCTTCCAGCTGTGCTACTGCATACTTATCTCACCAATTCTTCAAGCACCTCCCCATAATCTGCATATGCTATATATTTTCCTTATTCTTTAAAATATCCCCATGTTTAATTTTAATTTTTATTACAATTATCTCCTGAGCATGATTAACCATGAATATTCACTTTGCAGCCTAATTCTTATAATAATTTCTTTCACCAGATTAATCAGTTTCTTATGCAATTCAAATTTCCTTAAACTTTTCTATTTGTGTCTTTTAAGCATGCTTAAAATCAGAAATATAATAATGTATATTCAGTAAATACCAAATTTATCGTCCTTCTTCATTACCAGTCTCAGTTCCAGGAAGTGACCTTTTGTTGTTCGTCCATTTCTATACTAATAATGGTAGACCCAAAACATCTGTAATAGAAAGTATGTGGAGTGGAGCGAGGCGTTTGTGTAAAAATGGTATTCAGAATTTTGTAACTTTCATTTAATAGCGATATTCTTGTACAGATATTGAATTCTAGTTTAATTCCATTTTTTTTTTTTGTAAAATGGACATATTATTCCAGTGCGTTTTTCTTTTCAGAATATCTTACTTACACAGAGTGTTATCTATATTGAAGGATGCTTCTCCTACCTTCCATGCAAAATTAAGATTGTAATTATTAATATCTTGGAGTTTCGTAATTTTTAGGCCTCTTAGTCCGTCAAGAATTTACTGTCTGTTTTTGTTTAAATGTTTGCGTTAGTTTGTTCTTTTCTACTTCCGTTTCATTGCTGTTAATACGCGTTTTAAAAAACGTGACATCAGCCTCTCAATTACTCCCGAATCTTGCCACTAATACTACAAAATTTTAACGATTGCCCATGTAGGATATTGCCTGAGAACAAGCTTCCTGCTCTTTTTATCGCCACCTTATGATACTTGCTACGTCACAAAATACTCTGTGCCCCCATATCAACAGTATGTGATACTTAATATTTATAAAAGCTCTCTTTCCCCTCATCAAATGTATGTGATGTTTAATACGTCACAAAATGCTGTGTTGCCCCCACATGAAAAGTGTGTGATTCTTCATGCGTATCATAATGCTGTCTGCACTTCGCGTCTCCACTGTGTGGTATTCGTATTTCGTCTCTCAACATAGTCAGTTCGAGTCACGGTAATTCTATCGTAATGGCGTCACTTTTCCTGATCTCTCTCTTTACAGGAAGAATATTTACCGATAAGAGCCATATTACTAACGATGGCAAAATCAAGAACGCCCAAATAATTACTGCTGCTCTCTCACACGCTATCCACCATAGAATGTCTAGCCACAATATTTTCCCTTCACAAACTTGTCTATTTTCATATCCTGTAACCCGAAGTTCGTTTTTTATAGACCTGAAAAAGTTTATAATTAAAGGAATATCGTTTACGTGTTACATGTTATATGTTTCCCGCTTCCAGCTGCTGCAGTAACATTCATTATCGTTGTGTTGTTCATACTTTAACTTACAGTGATTATTTTATTTCATACAAAGTTTTACATTCAGTAATTCCGCTTCCTGCTCACAGGGCACATTTCTCTCTTTCATGCGGTTCTCGGAAGAAACTGTATTAACTGACGGTTTTTGTGACAGATATCAAGCTTATGTTCGCTGCTCGGTACAAGATGTTCCTTTCAATGCAATTAGTTTTAACCTTAGCTCTCCAGATTTAAATTTAGCAAAATTAATCTACTTGCCCTAAAGTAAAAGATTATTAGAATGAATTTAAAAATTATGGCCTTTAGCATTAATGAGAAATTAAAATTCCTCGGCCCTTATTACAAGATACAACTGTCACCATTCCTATACCTTCTTCTTCACCTAATTTCAGAATTCATACCACTCTTACCAGAAGAACGATCGAGCCGATGTTTGGAATCTTCTAACAGGGCTATTACTCTCCCCATTTTAAAGTGACACTAACTGTTCCATTCTTCTTCTTCTTCTTCCTCTTCTTCTTCTTCTTCCTCTTCTTCTTCTTCTTCTTCTTCTTCACTCTTACATTTAGTGGGATGTGCCATGGTTTACCACGCAGGACCGTTTTCGATCCTAGTTCAGACCATGTAAGATTTATTGGGGACGAATTGACACTGGGCAAGTTTCTCTCCCATTACTTCGGTTTTCCCCTCTCAGTATCATTCCACCAATGCTGGTCACTCATCTCTAACTACATGTTTCTTGTACCAGAAGGACGAACGGGCGAAGCTGCGGAACTTTCCAAAAAGTAATGCTCTTTCGGAGATCGGGGAGAATTGAGAGAAAAGTACTTTCACTTAGCCTTAAAGGATTCAAGATCTATAGACTCTCCTCCATTGATAAACCAGCAACAACATTTTTATATTTTGTGAAACAAGGAACTTTTGCTAGATGTACTTTACTCATTTTCGCCATATTTATAGCAAATGAAAATCGCACTTGTCCGTCTTCTCCTCACACTTCCATCGAATGCTCTAAGCACTGCAGTTACATTACATATTTCAGTGTCCGTGTCGTGACCACACGCGAAACCCCATCTCATTGTCCACATAACTGTTACCTATTTTCCAAATCATGAGCCCGAAATTCGCCATTGATTCTCTGGAATGATATTGTTAGCCCCATCTCCAATCCGTAACCCCAAACCTGGGAATGAAAGGTCAGGCTTCAGCCCGTTTAGGATGCGAGTCCTGGATGTTTGATGACGCATTAACTGAGAGATCTCCAGGTGACCAGGGCATGAAACATAACTCCCCAGCCTTAGGCCGGCGGAATGAGGAGAGGGGAGAGGGTAAGGGTTAGATTTTAAGGCTAAGAAACAGATTAGCATTACAGCAAGCATACCTTCCTCTCGTCCGCATACGTGTGACTAATAACACTAAAATATTTTTAAATCAGAGAGGAAGAGTTTGGCGGGGAACACAGCACGCATACAAAAACAGAAAATACTTATAAATATTTGGTCGAGAACATGAGGAGAGAAGTGATTTAGAAGAACTAGGCTTGGACGCAAGGATAATGTTGAAATATACCTTGAGAGAGCTTTAAATATTTCTATTCTCCTCAGCATATAGATCAGTGACCAGCGCCGGGTATTTGTCATCAGAGTTGTGAGAGAGAAATTTACGTATAGTGAAAGGTAGGAGACATTCTTGATTAGATAAACGACCGTTAGCTTCTAAAAAGAATTTTTTCCACAGAATTAGTTAATTTAATAAAATGAGTCAGTAGAACTCCACTTATCCGGTCGCTGGCTATCTGGATTGGCTTGTCCCTTCCGGTAAGCATTTTGTAATTGATCTACATCTTTTTATGGCTTAAAATTTTCCCTCAATTTTCGAATACAAATAAAGAATAATGCATTTAAATTTTATTTGTGCGTAAATAAATATTCGACCTAAACCACTCGTTTGTAGATTTTTTTTTCCACTCCAATCTGCCGATGTAGCCTGTTTTCCAAGAAAAGACGAATTATCCGGATTTTCTGCATATCCGGATGGCCCTCCGTCCCAATTAACGCGGATATGGCGCTCTACTGTAATTAAAATACTTTCTTTTAGGTTTTAAGACAAATGATGATATAGGACTACATTTAATGTTTTGATTTTGGAGCTCTGTATAAAATATTTCATTGCCGGAGAGACAGAGAGAGAGAGAGAGAGAGAGAGAGAAAGCCTTAACTGAATTGAGTGAAGAGACAAAAGCTCTGAAAATATCCCGCGATATAATATGCAGCTATTACACCCTGATTAAGGCGTATGTTTCTTTTACTGAATATCGTAGGAAATCAGAGAATGAAACGTAAATTTTAATTCTAATTTACGTGTAGTTCGGCAGGTAGAAGAAGCTAATGATTCGAGACACAACTTGTAACATTGGCAGAACAGACATCACTATGTGCAAGATGTACAAGTTCTTTGATTCAAACAAAACTTTTCAAGCATTCGACCATTATGTATACGTTATTGAAATTTCTTTCCCTGTCACTTTTATAAATTTAGTATAATAAGTACATGGTTACAGAATATACGAGTATTTTAAAATTTCAAGTAACAAGGAATGTAGTTGCTCATTTAGGAGCGGGTGGTATAGGGGCTTTAATGGGCAACATACTGGTGAGGAAATAAGAAATGCTATCCTTGTCTGGAATGGAAATCCTACCGTCACCTGACGGATTCTGCTGTGTAAACCTTCTGTTGCATCTTAGGTACTTGATGGGACTTTTAATTTTTACATAGAACTTCTCAAGAAATGTTAAAATATTCGGGTACTCTTTTGGTATTTCTATTGCATTTGCATCTGAGAAAAACCTTGGAAACTCTTCCTATCAGCTGGAAATTTTAGTGTTGTAATACCTGTGCTTGATTAATAATTTCAGTTCTTATACTGTTTCATACATCAACACATCCTGGAGGCTTTTCACACACACACACACACACACACACACACACACACATCTTGCACTGACTTTTCTTGGTCTATAAACTGTATCATTATTGTTTTCTTTCGCACTTTACAATTAATTATTAATCTATCACTTCTACGAGCAAAGGTCAAACAAGTAAACAAAGAGCAGGCATTTTAAAGACCCTTATTTCCTGTGACGTCACAGCCCCACTCGGACCTTGGCAACCTCATTGTTGACGTTTCCAGATAACACATAATTAGACACAGCACAATCGCTAGGACTCTTCTGGACGAGGGAAAGGTCCTTTTCAGAGGCCTCTACCTGACAACACACAACATTCAAAGAAGACAGACATCCATGTCCCTGACGGGATTCGAACCCTCAATCGCAACAAGCGAGTAGCCACAGACCTGCCGGGATCGTTATGTTAAAGAGTTATTTCAGTAAGTAACTAATCCTCTGGCAGCGTAAGCTCACACTCCAATTTCTTCCTTAGAGCCTCTACCAGAAAGAACTTCGCCGTACAGTGGCTATCAGTGTTTCGATTATACGAGTAGGACTCCCATTTTCAGTTTTGGTCAAGATAGGGCTTTATTATGCAAGCAGTTAAAGTCGTCGTTAATTGTTAGTCCTCTTAGAGTGCTACTGTTTGTGCTGCTATTGCATTCACGGACTCTGGTTTTCCTAATGTTTAGTTTTACGGTTGGAATTGGAAATCCATAAAGAGCTATATTCGTGCTGTAAGCCAACCACAACAACGAACGTATCAGAGCCCTCTCAAATGTAGCAGGCTCGTTACACGATAACAGTAAAGTGAAGTCTAAAGGTGAAAGGTTGCAGTCAGCCCGCAGTCTATGCAGGCTTACCTGAGTTGGCAGTGCTGTACGCGTGATCTATGTCAGCGCGTCTGCAACAATTTTCTTTGTCTAGCCGATATGTCTGGTTAGATATTGATGAGGAGTGGGCAGAATTTGTAATTGTTCGATACGTAAAGAAAATCTGAACTTCCTGGGAATTGAAATCAAGAAACCCAGGTTTTAGCCAATAACTTCATTGCCTGACAAATATTAAATAACTGTTGTTAATTTTTTGCATTAAAAAATGGGAAAGGTGTTAGAATTTTGATGTTTTGCTGACCGTGCATCTCAGTATAATCTTAGCAATAGACAAACGTAATGCACAAATTCCTTTTATAATAAGTTTATTATATTCCTCTACATGTTTTGAGCACTGTTGTGCTCATCATCAGGAGGTCAAATTGTATTATACAGCATCTGGTATCGTCGCACTCTGTGGGTGGCCGTCCGGTGCGCAGGTTGGGAGAGGCTCCCAACCTGTTCACCGGACGGCCACCTACTGAGTGTGATGATACCAGATGCTGTATAATACAATTTGACCTTCTGATGATGAGCACAAGAGTGCTCGAAACATGCAGAGGAATATAATAAACTTATTATAAAAAAGAATTTGTACAATAAGTTGGTCAATTGCTAAGAAGGTGTTAGAATGTTTTCCTTATTTTGAATAATGGCGATGAAATTCTAACTTCTGCTGCCATGTGTTTGTTGAAGTTTTGTAAATAACATAAGCTAAATTTATCAATAAATACTTCAGCCCACGTTCTGAACTCGTCCTTTGCATTTAGAAGCTAAAGGTTTCATATTTCGGAGCTAAAACGGTTACCATGGCCAATTTTCGCGCTGAACCTCTCTTCTTCCTAACAACAGGAAGCATTGTGAGTCAAATTGGACTGTGGTACCTTTCTTGCCAGTAATATTCAGAACTGTCTATTATCTGAGCTACTTATATTGACATTAATTAATAAAAAAAATAATAAGTTTTTACCGTCAGTACTCGCTGTTACGAAACAAGGAATGAATTCAATGTCTCAGAAATCTCTGTGAGAAACCAATAGTGAACAAAGTAGTAGATTTTATGGAACCCAAAAATTTGCTGCTCTGATCACGAGCGAGATAAGCCCAGGTACAAAGTGAAGTCATATTTCTTTACGAAAAAGTTTGGTATCAGCCTCCTATGCCCCAACATTTTGTATGCAGTCTTATCTTTCATATGCAGTCTAAATGTCCCCTCGCCTATTCTTTTCCTTTATTAGTTTATCCAAATAATATTTGGTGAGCAATGTACACAAGTGCCGATCCCAGCAGCCGGCGGTCTAAGGCGTGGGTCTGCGGTAGTTTGCTTGCAGCGACTGCGTGTTGGAATCTCGCTGGGGGGCATGAAGCTTTGTCTGTTTTGTGTCTGGAGCGCTTTCAGGTAGAGGTCTCTGCGTCGGGCCGATCACTCATCCAGAGGAGTCCTACCGTATTCGGTGTCCAATCAGTGTGATCGCAGAGCCCAGTAAGAGGAGGCCATGACCCAGAATTGGGTCAAAGCGCCACAGGGAAAAATATATTAAGTGGCTTGTTTCTTCTACACTCTTTCCAGTTGCCACTCTCAATCAAAATATTTCCCTCATAACAATATTCTCGAGTGAGACGGGTCAAGACGGAACAATCGATGGTTGATTCCTGACAGAAAAAAGGCTTTATCTGTTCTGCACAGCATCCAAATATAGCCTCTTGTCGGCTGTGTGCTTGGCTCTCATTTTCTGGGGTAAACGGACGGAGCGTCACGCTTTTATTCGCCTCCATCTAGTGCTGAAGATTAAATTGTGGCGCTGTAGTTCCGCAAGGAGCCCAAAGACTGCATTACCACACCGTCACATCGTTGACCTGCTTTCAAACACACTACATTTCTGTTCTCTTGCTGTGAGAGCGCAGAAGAATGATGAATCACCGACAGCCTGCAGTTTTTACAATGTGTTTCGCACTGCGTGAGAGTACTGGCTTATTGCAAAATGTATGAGACGCCTCAGATTGCAATGAGAGCTTTGTCACGGCATTCTGGCAGCACAGTAAACTAACGAACTCTTTTCCAGTTGAAATTAGCACTAAAATATGTGCCTCTCACATTGCACTAACCTTTAAATTAACAATTTGCTGTCAGTTTGTTCCAAATATTAATCACATGCCTCTCAGTTGACACTATATTATCCACCTGTGTCGTGGTTGACAATGCTAATCAAGAGCCTGTCTCTAATTTGACGCTCTGTTTGTGTGTGTATATATACACACACACATACGTATGTATATGACCTCTTTACAGTTCCAGAGAATGGCATCAGGATGTACATTACATATTTCCCTACCATACGCCAAAAACTCTAACTTTCTGTCATCCTGTTTGTACTACTGTCAGGCTTGAAACTTATTCTTATGTAACAACAGTTGTTTGCAAATCGTACTGAATTATATGAACGGTCTATGTACCATAAATTTTATGACTAAACAGAGAAAAATTCTTACCCCTAAAGAAAATCAACTTCCAGTGGTCTCCTAGCTTTTAACATTTCACTATACTAACTGAATTTTCTTGGCTCTTGAAATGTTGGGGCGAAATGTGAATTATGACTGAAAGAGGAATTTTGTACTGCAGGGAGTAGGGTCGCCGTGCAACGTAACGTTTTGGAGAGAAGTTATTTATAGTGATTAATGCAAACCGTCATCAGACACAACTATATTTATTCTGTAACCGTAGATTATTAGCAATAGATTGTTAACAATAGATTGTCAACAGATGATTAACAATTCAGTTTTTGATGTTCTGCTGACCGTGCTGCATCTCAGTATATTTATCTCAGTAATTAACCAACTTGATGCACAAAATGTTTTGTAAAACAAAACTTTTTGTACATCAAGTTGGTTCATTTCTAAGACAAATAACAATTCATTGTTACACAATGTGTATGGCTGTGTTTGATTGTGGTTTATATTAATAATTAACCGTTTAAATGCACAATAGATTGTCTTCTGCTAAATTAATTAATTGTTTTTTTATGTCTGATTACTCTTGTGAAAACCTCAGTTAATGATAACTGTCTCTTAGAACACATAAAGAAATTTTTACCGCCCTTCGTTACAAACTGTATCGCGTATTAATCTTTAATCCCTCTGAATGTGACCGAATTTTGGTAGGAATATGCAAAGAATTGCTGGTAACATTTTGTTTAGTTAGTACACTACAGCGATATGTATGAAATAAAATAAAGTTATTCGTTGAACAGGAGTTAATCCTGGTCGTTTCTATCCAACTCGTCAGTATTACAAATAGTCGCTTTCGAAAAGCACCCTCCCCCGAAAAGAGGATTATAGATTTATATTTATTATACCAGATATTAGAGCTGGGCTCCTCAGAACAGTGTACACCGCCATGTCGGGGGCTCAGTCGGGTTTAATGGGTATCGAGAGAGTTTTTCTAGAAAGTAAATCGGTCGCAGTTCCATGCTGGCCAGTTCGTTAACGGCATACAGATTTATTTGCAGTTATTTCACAGTTCTTACTCGGAAGGTTAAGATTGATTGTGGCGTATTCTGGGAACTGGTTTGTGCTCCCGTACGTTAGAAGACCGTGAGACTGAAGTTTCACTATTGTTTGTTATTAACTGAGGTGGGTCGAATTATATTTTAGTGTTACAACAGAAATAAATAATCGTTTTTATACAAATTTTTCCTTTACGTCACAATTTTGAAGCCATTTGTGTTAGAAATACACATTTTGATCTTTGCTAATGACACAGTTAAGTAAATTTGTATTTTCTTAAACTTACTAGAAAGTCGACATTTTTTTAATCCATTTTATCATTAACGGTGCCTTTTTTATCAAAGAAATTCCCTACTAATAGGTGGAATAAACTACAAATATTTTCCCCACTTCGTTTTTTATGTAAAGATATAGGACAGCATTTTTCAAAATTTAATTCTGCAGTAAGTGCCAGCGAAATAATGGAGAATTTTAAACTGACCCAAATAGCTTAAGTTGGATATTTTTCAACGTCTATTTTTTGGGGGAAAATTTTCTATCCCACTTCGGGGAAGCAGATTGACTCTTGGCTAAGACGAGGTCACACTTTATTTGGAGACTGATGCAAAATCAGCTTCAGAAACTCCACGTTTCTCTTAAGAAAATTACGTGGTGGGCAATCGGGACCGACCGTATGTGTCACGAAACGTTACTGATTGTCACAATCTGTGCCCTAGGGAGATGTGAAGTTGATCCGAACTGTGACGTAATTGGTGACGACACAAAAATGTTGCCGTGACGAAAACGAACATAGGAACTTGTGTTGAATTTCCATTACTAAACCTACTAAAGTGAGGAAACAGTAGCCATGACATCAGGAACGCCATCCCCTGCCGACTCACCATCCCTCGCCCAAAGACCACTACTGTCATCTGCTGCTATTGTAACGACCGAGTCGTCTGTAGTCAGCACTTTGTCGCCATCTTGTGCATCAGAGCAGGTGTGCGTTCCTGTAGCAAGACACGCAACACCCGCACCACCAAGACGTACGGAGACCGTCCGCTTTGAGATTGCAGAAGATGTAGCCGGCGTCTCAGCTGTAGACAGATCTAACTGGGACTTCCCCGAACGGTGAGTAAGATGATTAATTTCGTAGTTTCTTTCTTAACAGGTTCACCAAGAAACATTCCAGCTCTTGAATCGTCCTTTTGCAACTCCGTGTGATGTACGGTGACTGTTTTCGGGCTGCCGTATTCTACCGCTTAAAAAGTTCTTCTTATAAAACACCGTAATTTTAGGTTCCATAATACAGTACAAAATATCTTCGAAGGGTTTTTTTTGCAGTTTTTTAAGTTTACTTTCTGCCCATCTACAAAACATTTTATAAATTAAAAATTCTATATATGACCTTACATGAAGCAGATTTTAATATGGATTAAAAACTAGTACTGCGCAATAATTTTCAGAGAAAATGTCCTATATCGAATTTAAGTAGAAATGTCCAAAGGCTGAGCGCTGATACTAGGTCGCGGACAGACGTACGGTTGGACGCAAGGACAAGCACCATTTCCATATACAGAGTTCAGTATTTTCTCGTAAGGAACGCCTAATAGACGTATATTTCAGAGATGATAGATATAGTCCATGGCCCGAGCAGGCTTCGAACTGCGATCTAAGTATTAAGGCGGTTCATATTGTGATATCGCCTAGCCAACCAGATCACTGAAATGGTACAGCAGTAGCCAGTTGGTCTTTATGAAGGATATGCGTCCGTTTCTGTCACGTACAGACAGAATTTGAAATATTAATTTCAGATATTTCATGCTTTAAAAGGTTTTCTGTGGTTTTCAACAACTCTGCAGCAAATGTTGAATTGGTACCTAGTTTCGCGTTAATATTGGTGTATATATATATATATATACACCAATATTAACGCGACACACACACACACACACACTTATCGTCCATCACAACAAAGTTTAATAAAGTTAAAAATATAATCAATAAATTTCTTCACTGTTGATAGTGAAAATTTGTTTTAATGGACGGTAATATATATACTCCATTATTAACATGTCACAGCACAGAGATAATTTCCTTTTAAATTGTTACAGTTATTCATCGTCGGCCTGTACAAGAACTTAAAACATAAAGTACTAAGATGCAATGCAAACGTATAGTTTAACAATATTTAAACTTTCACATAATTTCAAGTTTCTGAGACTTCAAGATTAGAAATACTTCCTCCTGAGTCCAAATGCACACGCACAAGAAAACAATTACGCATCAAAACGAAATACGATTCCTTTCCATCAAACAAGCATTCATTCATGATATTATTAAAATCTATTTGCGATTGACGGTAGTATATATATATACCACAATTAGCATGTCACAGCACTACAGGATGAATTCTATTTAAACAACTGTATTGTCACGTTGCACTGCCTGCTTCTTACGCAGTTCTTTCAACGCCAAGATTACAGTTCGGCCATAATGCAGCATATCACTGTCACTCCCCAAAGCCTTACCTTGTCTACGGCCTACATTTACGAGAAGAACGAGCGGGTACGGTCTAGAAACTACTAGAGACCTGAATTTTACTACAAATTTACCCCAATAAAAACAGCGTCTTGAAATATCTTTACCGTTTCTGCCCCCCCCCCTCTGTTCCTGTAATTCATGCTTTAAAATTTTAAGTAACTCTAGAATCGTCCATTCATTCTACATTCGCTGTGAGAGTCTGTATTTACAAATAAGCCAACTTCATTACCATCACTCTAGTTGCGTTTATGTCGGCAGTAAAAAAGCTTCACGCGATAAAAGTGCCGAAGACATTAGCGGACTTTAACTTTACAGAAGGCACGGGATTGACTGCTACATCCACAGATGCCGTAATTGTAAAGAATACATCTATTTTATTATATTTTATTGCTCGCGCATGCTCGGGGATATTCGTCTGTTTTCGCGTGTGACGTAGACGCTAGGTACCGAAAATTACGCATGCTTTTACGTTACTCCAAGACATCTGTAGCATCAGCCAGTCTGGCCTGTGGCGTCAGCTCAATGGGGTGTGTAGCGGCCGTGTTGGCGTGCCTGTGTTTCGTGTGATTGCAATGTTATTCTTGTGGTGTACGTAATCAGAAATCTGACATATTTGGTTTCCCAGCAGCAAATAAGATGAACTGGTAGATGTCTTGCCGGTTCGTTCGTGCGGTCAGCATAACCTCACTTATATCTGTTGTAAGTTGACCGGAATATTTGATAAAACAGGACAAATTTATTCTAAAGCTTTGCGTATGATTTTGAATACTTATGTATCTGTAGTCACTAAATTATGAGGTTTTTAATTCAAACTAAAATAAGCTGTTCTCAAAACTTGCAAAGTAAGTTTAATTGGTTAAATGTGGTCTACGATCTCAACATTACAGAGAAGCCTAATACATAATATCATTCCCGTTGTCAAGGAAATAAACCTTTAAAATTATTCGTGAATTCAAAATTGCTTAGCCAATGGACACATTAGGACTAACAAGTATTTAAAAACGAATGATAAATATGTATAAATAATGACGTAGTTTTACAGTCCTATAGATATATTTAACGACTGCATTGAGGATAATTTTGAATTTTTGCGTTTTTGCGTTTATCTGTTCTTTATTCTCATATCTTACGGCAGTGACCAGTTCTTTTTTTTCTTCATTATTTATTCTACTGTATTTTAAAACTTCCGCAAAGAAATTTAATTTAATACTCGCTTTAAAACGTCAGCACGATATTCAACTTTGACATCTATGAGACTACATTGCCACCTTTTCGTGTCCTATTCAAGATTTCATACATCATCACGTCTTTAAAATACTCAATATAACAAAGTTCCCTTTAGTGAAAAGTGAAATGTCACTGGATAAAATAGATTCTATAATGAAAATTTAGGTGTTACAAAGTTTATACTTCACAATTTTGGATTACTATGTGTTGGAAATTTTACTCTACTTTACTCAGCCTATGTTTCTTTAGTGATGTAAATAGTAGCTGTCAGGTTAAGCTACACAGAGTGTTCGAGAACACGGTGCTGATAGAAATAGCTGAATGTGAAAGGGAAGCATAGAAGGTGGATGAAGAGAATTGCATAGTGAGGGGCTTTACGATACATGCGCTCCTCCAGTCTTGATGACAGTGATAGATCAAAGATTGGTGCGATATGTAGCACGCATGGGGCGAATGTTTGGTTTAAAACCTGGAAGAAAGTGGACACTTGCAAGTTGGAGGCTTGGGTGGGAGAGTAATATTAAAATGGAGCTATAAGAAATTATTTGGTGGTCGTGGAATGAGTGATGTTTGGGCCGGAAATGGGACAGAGGACGTAATGAATCTTCGCGTTTCATGAAAGCTGGAAACGTCTTTGACTGAGGGTCTAGAGATTGTGGTCCACGATACTGGGTAGGCACGTTGTTATTTGACGGCGGGTTTCACAGTGGACACTGTGAAAAAGAAACCTCTTTTGTGTTGTGAAGCCGTTTGGTCTGGTAAGCGGGTTTCGACGTTTCGGAAAAACCTGCTGCCTCCGTAGTCAGGTCAGATGAAGTGATCGTTCTGATGACAGGAGATACGTCGGTAAGAAATCAAAATATCCGTAATTATTACAGGCGGTTACAGTTATTTCAGATCGACACCAGATGGATATCAGTGGTGAAATTCACACCCAGTACGCTTCACGTCTGTGTAAAGAGCCCCGGTACCCACAGAGTAGAGGCTAGATGGCCCGGAGGGGCTGTATGGACGTTTCGGAGAAGAGATTTTTCTGTTTTCAAAAAAAGTATAGACAGGTTCTGGGGCCCATCCCGCCGCTTATTTAACAGAAACGGGTGGCAATTCCGCAGTGGACATGGTGAACAGGACGTGAAGCTGACCACTCGCCTGTATCTAGTGCCGAGGTTAGGAATGAATGGAGCCATACCTACATTCACTCAGATGCTTTCATATCGTGCGCAGGTTGAATTTTGCGTTTACTTACAGACGGTCACCGAAGTTAAACTGTGAAAAATAAATGGATGAAAATGGGACACGAAGTGTAATTACATTACGCAGTTACATTTCACTTAATGGCATTTTTTAAAACTAAATTACTGCAGCAGCAGCGGCGTAGTGTAGGACGTGCTGGTATCGCTGTTTCATTAACGGGTCTTGTTTATACAAGCTAACCTTTTTAAGTGTACTTTTGAATTTTGTGTTTTAAAGCCATCAAATGACCAGTACGACGTGTACAAACTAGGGTCAGTTCATCTCGCTCAAGTGTTTTAAATAAACCGGAATAGCTTAGTAATAGGGCGTTGGCTGGATGACAGGGGATATGTCCTCGAGAATAGGGGACTTGCTTGCCATCGCGTCTTACTCACATTTGGGGCCCAAAAATTTTGTCTCAAATTGGTACCGTTGGCTTCTCGGTTGTTACAACGTGATTGGATTGTGGAGCTGACCATTCACGTACGTCTGGTGCCAAGGTTAAGAAAGCGTCGAGTTTTACCTCTGTTTCAACATACCGCATTACAGCATAAGGGCTAACCTGTTTTTATTGATTTTAACCTTAGTTAATGAGACGTAATTCCGATATATTCGCCACAGTAAGCTAGTAAAAACATATTATGTTATTGTACGTAATATTATACTTTTAATTCTTGTTTACTGTACCACAGCCACGGAAAGAAATCCCACATATCGACCCCTCTCTTCTCTATCAAGACGGTACGCTTCCCCCTCCAAAATACTTCCGCATGTTCCCCTCCAGTCGTTCGTCTGTGCTGTTCACACGAATGGTAATAATATTCACCACCTTTGCTAACAAACACTTTTTAAACCTAACAAATTGACGTTCCTTGTTCAGGTTTCCTTTATTTTACTTAGTCCCTTCAACTAAATACCAGTACAGAACCCACATGTATGCCACGAATATTTCCTTGTACGTACTTCCTAGTTTATTAATCACCAAAATCCTATCACTTGACGTTTTGTGTTCTGAAGTACTGCGAAAGTCCTCAAATGAACCGTAAAATAAAGAATTCCGTAACTGAGGTACTCCACAAAGGGCTGGAAAGGGGTCTGATATGATTTGATACGTTGTTTATTTACTGCTGTTGGTTTTCCATCCTGTGGCAGTGATCGGTAAACTTGATAAAAATAGGAAAGAGACATCTATATACAAAAGGGGAACAAATACAAAAAACAATGCAAAAAAAGAATACACAAAACAGAAAACAAACATACAAAACTGGAAAACAAACATAAAAAATATTTAAAAACATAACTCGAGTAGTTAGAAAATAATAAATAGAAGTAAATAATAATTAGACAATGTGCTGCACAAAACCTCCATACAGCTACATATTATATATCAATGATAATATATTTCACCCAACATCATCACTTCACTTCCCTTCACTTCAGATCACTTTACATCACATCACTTCATTTCACTACACTTCACTACCCATTTTTCACTTCCCTGCACTTTTGGACGTTTCGTTACCACGCCACAAAACCCTTCTCCTCACTTATAATTACTTTCCTAACCTTCTTTCTAAAAAATGTGACTTAGAGGGGGTCGTCGCTAGCGCCTCTACCGGCAGTTGTGTCACAGTTTGATTGTCATATTTACGAAGGAGTATTTACCGATGTCTCCTCTTTGTTTCCTGGCCCTAATTTTACGATCGTGATCGTCCCTGCTCAGGTAGCAAGGTTCTCTTAACCTCTCCCCTATGGATTTGCATACCCATTCTCCGGTGTGTGCTTTGAACGCCCTGTTCAAAGTAGACAAAGAGCGGGATACTGCGAGCATTGTTATCCCCACCATTAGGGAGACGCCTTTCCGTGGCCACAGTGTAGAGTTTAAATGGTTCCGCCTGCGTCCCATACGATACCTCTATATTACGTTCTGTGTTCGTTTAAAGCCGCCTTCAAAACCGTTGGGCTGGCATCACAAGACTTGTGTGCTGTGTCTGACATGTGTTCGGTTTTGGACTCTCCCCATTTCAGCCGGTCATCCATCATAGCGCGGTCACAGCTCTCGGCCGTTGACATCAGAGCAGATATATTGAAGCTGATGTCTAAGCCAAGGAATCCTACGAATCCTACCCCATACGGTAAACACTGTGTGAGACACTTGAAATATCAGCGGAAACCCTCTTCAGTTTTTTGTCGCCATTACTGCAATCATAAGAAGAAAATTCCGCACGAGAATGGTTTTACACACACACACACACACACACACAC
>Ga0136643_10006334_pt1 | contig 16929 bp, 18 predicted proteins | sample TergutLab28metaG_FD_96883 | JGI IMG/M metagenome (GOLD analysis project Ga0136643, IMG submission 96883) | Labiotermes labralis P1 segment gut microbial communities from Petit-Saut dam, French Guiana - Lab288 P1 (version 3) (version 3) | ecosystem: Host-associated > Arthropoda: Insects >... | reverse complement strand
CCGGTTACGAATTTTACTGTATTATTATGTTATTCCACTCTTTGTTGGAAGTGTCTGTTGAGTGCTGCAGATAAAAACACTGCTTAGTTGTGAGCTACTGTGATCAGATGCCTTGCAATGTACTGTGTTGTATAAGTGTCACAAGGTGCTACTGCAAGCCAACTGGTACAAACACTGCTTAGTTGTGAGCTACTGTGGTCAGCTGCCTTGCAACGTATTGTATTGTACTGTACTGTACTGTCCAACTGTCACAAGGTCCCGCCTCAAGCCAATTGATACAAACACTGCTCATTTGTGAGCTACTCTGATCAACTGCCTTGCAATGTAATGTAATGTACTGTACTGTACAAGTGTCACAAGGACCTGCCTCAAGCCAATTGATACAAACACTGCTTATTTGTGAGCTACTGTGATCAACTGCCTTGCAATGTAATGTAATGTACTGTACTGTAAAAGTGTCACAAGGTCCTGCCTCAAGCCAATTGATACAAACACTGCTTATTTGTGAGCTACTGTGATCAACTGCCTTGTAATGTAATGTAATCTACTGTACTGTACAAGTGTCACAAGGACCTGCCTCAAGCCAATTGATACAAACACTGCTTAGTTTTCAGCTACTGTGATTAGCTACCTTGCAATGTAATATACTGTACTGTACTATAGAAGTGTCACAAGGTGCTACTTCAAGCCAACTGGTACAAACACTGCTTATTTGTGAGCTACTGTGATCAGCTGCCTTGCAATGTAATATACTGTACAAGTGTCACAAGGTGCTACTGCAAGCCAACTGGTACAATCACTGCTTAATTGTGAGCTACTGTGATCAGCTGCCTTGCAATATAATATACTGTACTGTACAAGTGTCACAAGGTGCTATTGCAAGCCAACTGGTACAAACACTGCTTACTTGTGAGCTACTGTGATCAGCTGCCTTGCAATTTAATATACTGTACAATTGTCACAACGTCCTTCCTCAATTCAACTGGTACAAACACAGCTTTTTTGTGAGCTACTGTGATCAGCTGCCTTGCAGTTTACTGTACTGTACAAATGTCACAAGGTGCTGCTGCAAGCCAACTGATACCCTCAGCAGTCCGAATTAACAAAGGAAACAGCCTTTGTTCAGGGATAAGTTAGCTGTTCATGTAGCATGATTAGTAATTCCTGCATTTGGTGTGATGTCGTAAAGACGGTTACGGCTTTGCAGTGTATTTTAACATTTACCTGTGTTTTGCATTTTTCCCTCGAGTGGCTTTTTTGTACGCTCAGGATGTAAAAATGTGAGTCGATAAGTAGCTGCAAGGGTAGAGAGTAATCAGATATAAGGGCAAAGAAATCTGCACAGCTGCCGCTATGAAAACCTTAAACATTTCGCTTTGAATAAGCTTAACACACTTTTGAATAATAACAGAGCTACATAAGCAAAACATTCGACATATCACAAGAAAATTAATCAAATTGATTGTATAAAAACAAGCTGACAATTAAGTACAACAATTTCCATTTCTTTGCCAAAATGCTCAACTCGAAATGAAGTAAATTTTCAATACCAGACAATATGACTTACCTTGCATAAACAGTAGTCGGTGCAGCATCGTAGTATTGTTACAACAAACTTTGAAATAACTATATTCAATCGTAGATCCGTGATGGCCGGTGACTAATTTGTTAGCGAGTGAGGGTGTTTACCGGGTCGCGCTAAGCTTTATAGAGAAGAGCTGACAATCATGCATTCTTAAATGTATAATGATCTGATCAAGTCACTGCCGGTTTCAAGCTGATTGTTATAGCTGATTTTATCGGTTGTGGCTAAACGAAAACTTCCTGAATTTAAAGTATTAAAATTTCGAAGTTTCAATTTAGTACGTATGATTATGTGAATTTAACATGCATTACATATTCAAATATCTGATTGGTGTTATATACCAATACCGGCCTTTGTCACAAAAGTGTGTTTATTGCAATCGTGTTTCAAAATAATGTATATAAAGAAACTGTGATAACTCTGTGACATAGAGTTGACGTACTGCGGGTTGAGGCACCTCGCACTGCGTTGTTTGCAGACAAATGTACTACCAGACTGTCTGGTAAGCAGTACTCTGCAGTGTATTCCCTTGCATCATTAAGTGTGTGGTTATGGAGGAATTATTAGTGACATTCTGACAGTGTATTGATTTCTGATAAGCCTCCCTTTCAGCAGCATTGAAATGATGCTTCAAAGCACAATCCAAATATTTTGGTGACGAATTGTTCTATGTTTAAAGCAGCGACAAATGTGTATGATTTTATGTAAAATGGTAAAGGTAAAGTAATCCCTTTACAGACCTGGTGTGGCCCAGATTGTAAGTAGAGGTATAGCTCTACTCTTCCACGACCGCGTCAATAGAAGGGGATGAGTGGTCAGCAGCAAGCCGATACCACAATTTATCGCCAGGAAAGACGTGGTACCCAATTCACAGGAGGCTGGAGGGGCCTAAGGGCAGGTCTGGAAGGGCGGGAAATCTCGCCTCCACCGGGATTTTTTTTAATGTATCCTTATTAGTCTCCTGTGTTATACATAGTTTGACAGGTGGACGAGATAGACCGTGGGACTGTGTTAGGAAGTGACTAAGCCTATTTTGTGTCCGTTGCCTCTATCGCTCAAGGGGAAGGCTGTAGGTAACAACATTTTTCCTCGCAGTCGGATCGGATGTGCCCCTTCCAGTTCGTAGCATCATACATACGTCGAATCGAGTACTTCCAGGTAACGGCCTTGTTTGTGGCGTGTGCGGGTTTGCCTTTAGTTCTTCCAAAGCGAATTCTGGAGAAATTCCATATAGTTGCGAAGTGAGAGACGGCGGTGTGCCTGCAGGCGATAGTGGACGATATGGTTCAGGATCCATTGAATAATAGCTTGCCTTTGCGGCGGCAAATGAAGGTAGGTTCTCGTAAGATACACTCTTGCGGAATGAACTTGTGGTCCATACGAAGTATGATTCACATTTTGTGCCTCGTGCAATTCCTTATTAGAGAAACCTTCGCCACATTAAATTATACGGTGTAACAGCGAGACGGGTGCCCATATTCGAAAATGCCACAGAGTGAGTCAGACGAATGGCGGCCACAAGTTATTTGTGTGTATGATATCATGTATCGCGGCACACCATTTTGACTTTGTGGTGTCAAGGAACCCGCTGGCGTGCAGATTTTTCCATACACTTTCCGGATCTACTCCGGGTTAGAAGTAACCGAGCGCGGATAGCCCACATTATTAAAAAGGATCGGCTTTCGACTTGTTTTCGTAGGTATGTTATCAGGTTGGCAGCCGCCGTCCAGCTTGGCATTGCAGTACCTCCGTTGCCCTCTCTACGCCACGGGACGTCCAGGTGCCCGTGCAAGAAGGTCGTAAATCCACCTGGTAGGCAAGAAGGTCCTAAGTACAGTCCAGGCACTACTCTTTCTTTAGTCTAGATTCTTAAAAAAGATCGGCTTTCGACTTTTGTTCCTAGGTATTTTATCAGGGTGGAAGTCGTTGATCTGTTTGGTATTACGGTTCCTCCGTAGCCCTCCCTACGCCCCGGCTTGTCTGGGGGCCTCGTGCAAGAAGGTCGTAAGTCCCGCTAGGTGTTTAAGTTGACAAGGGATGTGGATAGTGCAGGAAGGTCCTAAGTACGGTCCGAGTCGAACTCGTTCCTTAGCTTCGTATTGCGCCCCCGTTTAGCTGCGTATTGCGGTCCCTTCGTTGCCACCCCTACGCATATTAAAAAAAAGATTGGCCTTCTGAGGTACGTTATCAGGGTGGAAGCCGCCTTTCAGTTTGCTATCGTGGTCCCCCCACCAATGGCTCCGTCCGTGTTTAACATGAACGTCCGTGGGGATTGGTAGAGGCATGCCCCCCTCCCGCCGCAGACAGACGTAAGGCTCCTTCCGTGTTGAACTAGGTAATGGCATAGCCCGTCCTAGGCCCCGATGACATATCACCGTAAAAATCTTCAACTATCATACCTGATATGTGTACGTAAGAGAAGAGCGCCGCCGCCGCCATGTGGATTGGAGCATTGCCCCCATACAGACGGTGACCGTGAAGGACCGCAACGTATGTGTGGTGAGGAGGAGAGGAAAGCCCGTGTGCGTGACATCGTCAGTATAAGTATTAAAACTGGATGAAATCAAACATGAATGCATGATAAGGTCGAATGCTGACGTGATAGACATTATAAAAATTCAAAAAATTAAATATGTCCCAAAAAGTGTGATGTCATATTTCGCGCCTGCCTAGGAGAAAATTTGGGTATATGGGTGTCAAGAGGCGGAAGGCAAGTGTGTTGGCCACCCCTTTTCTCAGCCCGTGAGTACTGTAACGCATCGGTGGTCGGGGAAAACTGTTGCCAGCGCAGGACATCTCGTCTCTAAGCCGCAATATGTCACGCGCAGGGTCCCGGTACAGTTAGAATAGTAATTGAACACGTGCAAGAGCGTGATGTTTCCAGCCATAGCAGCAAGTCACACACATTTCGGGCTACAGGTACGAAAGCGATAACACGTGCTGGGCAGACATCTTTGCTAAGCCACTGAACGCAACATAGGCCAATCAGGGTCTAGGGAATATGGAAAGAAGGAGGGGGAACAGACGCCTAGGTGTTGGTATAAAACGTAGCCCTATAGGAACCATTCCCCATCATAGCATTGTTGTGGTGGACGCCTGTGTGCTTCGTGAAGCAGAAGGAAGGAAGATGCTACTGTGAAGATAGGAGGTGTGTTAGAAGCTGCGAAGAAGAAGTGTGCTGGAAGTAGATGAAATTTGTACATGAAACCTCATTGCAATTAGTTGAATTTAAAGGCCGCGCACATATTCCAGCATGATCATTACGAATGCACCTGCGCAACATCGCTTTAGTTCGCACACGGAAAATTTATTTGCGGCTCTATGCTTATGGTTAACGAAACACGTACAGTTTCCAAAATGCCTGTTGCATTCGGCGCAGGAGATTCGAACGTCGGAGAAAGCGAACGTCTGCGACCAGACATGTAGCGATAGCATGGCCAGTCCGCCGTGCACGTTCTCCAACGTTCGAATCCCCTGCGCCTAATGCAATAAGACATTTTAGAAGCCGCACGTATTTCGACAACCATAAGCAGAGCACCTCAAACACAGGTCTGTATGTGAACGTAAGCGATGTTGCTCATTTCCATTCCTGAGATCATCATCCTGGAATATGGGCGTAACCCTTTGAGAGTATTAATGTAAGGCTTCATCTAGGTCGTCGTTGCAGCTGCATCATTGACATTTGCTTCTGCTGCTGCTGCTGCTGCTGCTGCTGCTGCTGCAGCTGCTGCTGCTCCTTTGTGAAAAGGCGTTCCGCAGGGGTGTGTCGAGAAGAAGAAAAAACACAGGTATATTCAGTGATTTTTTTTATTAATATATGCAGTGATCCATGGTCGCGAAAGAAAACACACAATTTAGCTCAATGAAGCGTTCATACAGCTAAGCGGTAGTGATACATAGATTTATACAGGTGTCACAAGTTCGTCAAACCGATGACGATAGTCTATGGGGTCACTGGCGTTAGGCACCGGTTCGGCCAACGTCACTGAAGTTAAGGACGATGCCACATAACACAGTACGTCTGACAAAGCTGGTGTGTTGCTGTACGATGTGAAACTTTCGGACAAGATATTGTAGGTCTAGTATCGTCAGGCTTATGTACTGCGTGCCGAAATACATTACTGCTGATCCGTAGTTTTTCGGCGGTGATAGGCGGAAGGCACCAATCTCGCACCCTACCGCTGCCGCTGCAACGGTCCCTCCATTGCAGATTGAAACGAGCATCTTGGCTAGACAGTCAGCCAGCGTGTCGATATGCTCGTCTGTGAGAAGTATGGATTTCGACTCGCCCCTCCGTAAGGCGGCGAATTCCACCAGCGGCTAATAGTCGCGTGCGAGGTACAAACCGACAGACACGTACTTGTTCCTGTCCGAGTTGATGACGAACAGGCGTCTGAGCAACACTCTCTAGGGATAGAATGCGGGAATGACAGGCCAGTAGTGTCCGATGTCAGACGAGGCGTCAGGCAGCGGCTGTTGCTCCAAGGGCACGACACCTCTTCTTAGCAGGTTGTAGAATTGTTGCCCTCGCAGCAGCAAGGAGCAGACTGATGTGGGGCGTGCTCGATCGGTTTTTATTGGGTTGCAACAAATTCGGCAGTATGACGTGTCGTGTCAGCTGGACATTGGACAAAATCTTTCTTCTGCAGATAGTACATTAACCAATCGTAGAGAGAATGCGCGGTTTGGTTACGCAAGCAAATCTGGGAAACTTTGACATTGCAATGTACACCAGTGGTTATGAATGAAAGAGGCGGGTAGAGGCACTCAAGATACTCTATGTTATGGATCTACCGTCCCGTCAATCCTGCGAGGAATGTACACTTCGAGACGCCGTAGGGGTAGAGGTGCGCAAATCCGGCCACGGCTACTGTAAGGACCGTGTGTAATTCTTTATATTCAATATGTCCGTCGACCTATTGAGGCCGTTCTCTGATTAGCCAAGACACCGCCATCTTGTAGGGGCTTTTGAAACGGAACGTCACGAAAACGGCGGCGCTGGCCACGCACAGTTCGTTGACGACCGTCTCATTCTGCCGCCCCCGCAAGAATTCGTAATCAATGACGACCTCCCTACATTGTTCTCCAGCAATGTTAGAGTAGAAATTATAAGAATCGGTAAAAGGTACCTGCCTTTTATAGGCAGCTGTGGCAACATTGACCCCAATCGCCACGTCACATTTGGGCCCCGAATTCGCTAGCGAACAACCCCTCCACCTGAATAGTTTCGAGGTGTAGCCGCGATCAATGTAGAGGGCGAATAGACAGCACTACTTCCCGCAGACGTCAGTCGTCAGGCCTTGCAGCTGTCGTCTGCTATAATCCCAGGTCGTGCAGCTACGTTTAACAAAGGCTTGAATTGAGGGTACGAGCGGTACGATGCCAAACGAATCGAAGTAGTATGCACTGAAAGATTCCGGTCAGAAGTGCACGGCTGGCCAGTGTGAACCTCTCTGCGTGTGGGGACCGTCAATGATCATGACGGTGGAGGTTTGCGCGATTGATTTTGGTTGGAGATCAGAGAAGAAAACTTCGAGGAATGAGCCTACATCACGCATTGTACACATTATTTGCACACTGTTCATCGCTGTTTTTTAAGAAGTCGGTCGAGAGGTTACGCGCAAAATCTACGAAGACTGAATTGTCGAATTCTGGGTACAGGAGACACGTGATCTTCTCGGGCTATGGCTAATTGAATTTCAATTCGATTCTGATATTGCCGTTCTCGGGGTGGGACGTATGACCCTCCGACGAGCCCCTATCAAATAGTAACATGAAATAGCCTCTTTATATACATATTGTGTGATATCGGCAGTCGACAGTTCGAGTGATGTACGCACGACGCTTCGAAAAGCGTCCTGTAGATAATGACGGAAGTATTTTTATGATCCATGCCAAGAGATGGGTACTCGTTAGGGAAATGTTTACCGTTCACAAACAGCGAAAAATCGCTGATGTACTAATGCTGTCCAACGAACCGAAATAATCGATGTTCTTAACCATGGTGAACAAGACAAGTTTCGGGATGTGACCCAGCACGGCCGAGAATGTGAACGTTTTGATTTCGACTCTCGTCAGGATATAGGGCGCGAGAATCCCCTTGCTCAGTATCGAATTCTGAGCCAGCAACATGGCGGCGTTTGGCCTAACGCGTCTGACCAGTAGTTGGGAGTACAACATTTTGAAAACGGTTTTTCAATCGACACTCTTATTCATCAGATAGTAGCTCGGTCGGGCTTTCGTCAATCTGATCTCTAACCTGACACCTGGCACTAAGTATAGGGGCTCGTCGCGTATGTCACTAAGTAATCGACGAAAGAGCTGGACTTCCCTACTCGCGCAAAGTCTGTTCCAACGAATAATCAATCCCCGGTTCGCCGTGACGGTTAGATTCTCGACCGAGGAGTCGCTATGCTGCATGTCGCCGGTGTCGAGGTAACACTACTCGTGCGAGAGATGCGTGGCTACGGCATCTGTGCCGTAGGTCATAGGAGTTTCCAGATATGATAATTAAAGATAATGCTCAATCGCCTACGTGTTTGTGATGCTATTGGGAGTGAATTAAATCGACTGAACAGAGAGTGGACGAAATTATTGGTCACGCCCGTGAGGTCCGTAAACACCACATCCCTTCCCGAGGCCCAAATCAATTTAGTTTGATATCTAGATCAATGTACGTATCGTTATCGGCAGGTATAAAAAATTCCTGAACGTTTTAATCGACGGGGGCGATGGGTTTGTACGTCGTCTCTATCGTCCCGAACACAAACCTCTCTATAGGCCTGTAAGCAAAGATGTCAAACTCCATACTTACAGACGCTATCTCCGCCGCGGCACACATGATGCTGATGCCGGCTGTTGAAGTGTGACTGAAGTAAACTAGGAAAAGATTGGACTTTTTATTATTTTTCTCGGGTCACGCTTAGTCTTTTTTATATACCGTGCCCTCTTAACTCCTTCCACCACGGTCTGAGTGTGGTGAGCGCTTTTGCGTCCCCGGCCATGCAATTTACTAATCAAATATCGCGCGGATTCAGTCGCTTGTTTAGACATTATATCTCCAGCACTCGGTGCGTTATTGGTTGACTTGCGCTCCGCGATATCGGTCAGAATCTTGCCACCGGTTCGCAACGTCTCGCGGCCTACTCATTTGGCCCCGCTCCACAGCTTTGGGCGGAGCCAGCGAAAGAGAATGCCGAAAAAATTCCCGATTCTGTGTACTCGCTGAAGGTAGAACGCGGCGGACTAGACGGGACAGATCCCCGGAGTAGTAAGCAGGCGACCTGCCTGATTTCGGTAGTATACGTCTAGTGGATCCATCGTTATAAATGTCCTATTAGAGATGGCGACACCCCGTTTTATACAATTTTTTCACTACTTGTAATTCTTGCGAAAATGAATCACCACCTTAGTGGAGGTCGTGGTGTCCTCGAAGGGGATGTGCAGCTCCTCGGTTGTCAGGAACCCGATTCGAATGTACTGAAATCTCCCCTGCTCGACGGGGACATAACACACGTTTCGGAACTCGTGCTGATTAATGATGATGATGATGAAGGAAAGACGATGGTCCGCATGCTGCGGACGGTGCTGTCGCCCACAAATTGCGGCGATATAAGGTTACAGTACATTAGAGCGGTGCAATACGAAATTTCACACAGCCCCGCTTCCAATTGGAGGTCGAACCCAGGTCTATGGGTTGCGCCAGTCTTACCGAGAAATCGGCGTGCGTATTCTATTCATAGGTATCTCGCGAGGCGTTGATGAACATAGTGACGTAAACGTGGCTCGTTGTCGCCATATATGTTATAATATTCTTCACGCTAGTTTCAGGCACCCAAGAGTCGAAGTACTGACTGTAACCTCTCAAGCGGAAGAGATATTCACGAATGCCTCGTCTAACACCATTTTCCAGTATTGTGTCTATTTTATAGGCAGTTATGCGTACGGGGATCATTCCTTGCGGTAAAACTGGCCGTCTATAGATGTACCGTTCAAATCCTCGAGTTCGTAAACGACTCGCGGCCGCCTCTCGATTACTTTCCCGACCCTGAAAATCTCGGTGATGAAGTTCTGTTTGGCAGCCTTGCCAAAACGCATCTTCTCCTTACTGATGCGCACGTGCTGACCCACACGAAACGTCGCTGGTTTCGCGACACGAAAGCGCCCCCGACTCTGAGACTCCATCCTCTTCCATATCGCTAGCACGTCTGAATTGGTGACTCGCGAAGACACCATGCCAGTCGTCCAGTTAACAGTTTCATTGTAGGCCCTGACAAATTTAGGTAGAACATCGACACAGCTGTATGCATTTTTATATGTAAAATATTTGTGGAGTGCGATGCACACATTCCACGACCGCACATTTCAAGTCGGGATTCCGAAACACCTGAAACTGAATGCCCACTCGTCCCATTACATTTCCTGAATACGTTTATTTAGAAGTTCCTTGCCCTTATCAGTACCTACCCATATTGGGCTGCGCAGGCTACAATATTTAGAGTCATCGACCTGCTCTTTGTCTTCGCGGGGATCATGTGTAGTAATTTCGAGAACACATCTATAACCGATAGAATGTATCTGTGAATATCGTTGTATTTTGCGTAGGCTTGTACATCCGGCAGATCGCATTCTCACACGTCAATCACGTTAGTCACTGTATAGGGATTATGTGCGAAACGCTTCCTCATAGGCCCATGAAGTGTACAGGCATCCTGTTTCTATAACCAGGCTCTGATGGCGTCCAAAGATTTTTTCGAATGTTTACCTTTCTTCTTCGCCGCCGACGTCATAGACAGAAGGTTCCGCAGGGTCGAGAAAGCCGACGATCTGGCGTGGTCGTAATATAATCTCCTAGTAGTAGCAGCAGAAAATTTTTAGTACTTTATCCACTCACGACGTAACGCTGATTCGACATCCTGTCCCTTCGTTTTTGCAAAGAGGGGCGCAATGACATCACGAAATTACTTTCCTCGCGTTATATTAATGTAATCGCCAGGCTGAAATCTGGTCAAATGAGCGTTGGTCTTTACCAATATTTTTTATACTTCTTTAGATCGGCCTTGTTGAGAACTTCCGTATTCACGTTCTTACACGTCAATAGTTCCCTTAAAGCTTCCGTCCTTCTGAACGCGGTTCTCTTAATTGTGAAATTGTCATCTGTATCTATAAACACCGGAGAATCACCTATCATAAATTGCTCCACAAACTTGCGGATACCGTACTGTGTGTCGAGAAAACGTCTCCCCCTCTCCATGTATGATGGAATAGCTATGCTTCTGACATCTTCTTCTTTACCTACGTCTCCTCCTCCTCCTCTTTGCAGAATCATCATCAAATTCATCTTCAATTCCGGGAAAAATAGTTGTTCAGGGGTCTCGATCTCTTTAGATTTCGCAGGAATTGCCGGAGGAGACCTCCTAAGCCCCGTGTTGAGCGTTTTCGCCGCCTCAAATTTAGGAAATTCAACTGTTTTACTAGCTCGGGCTCGGGGGAGGAGGTTGCCCTGTTAGAAGTTGACGACGTCGTGTCAGGCATTACTCGTCTTAGAAAATCGGAGATCGCTTTCTTTTGCGTCTACGTCTGATATCGGCCTCGCGATACTTATGGCGCATCTTAACCCACTCTTCATACGGACGGTGTTTGCTGCCTCTACTACTACGTTTCCGCTCGCGAAGCAAGGAACAACGGCTTCGTTTGTCCCTATGGTAATGGTCGACATGGACGAGGTAATCTTTCGTAACATCATGCACGCTTGGAGATAAGGCTGCCGATCGTTGGCAGAATGGAACTCATTAACGGCACCAGAAATCCCCCGCGCTGAACTATGAGTCTCTTCTTTCCCGAGAGTGACACGTTCCTATCAGCGACCTTGCGAAACGCGGACATGTATTTTTTAAGCTTTGGCATGTTACAACCTAACAATTTTATATTGCCGTTCAGGACGTTCAACACACACTCGCTAATACATTTCACGAGTTCCTTGTTACAGTTGTATATTAGGGCTTTACACAATCTCTGTTCGGCTACATTAAGCACGTGAAGGGCGTGAAAATTCGATCTCACAAGCATCATCGCCTATATCGGAGTAGACCACAGAAGGATATTCTTGCGGAATATGTTGATTGGAAACCGCAGACCGACATTTGTATCTTGTGTCAGAGCCAAGATGAGGTAACCGTGCTGTCGTTGTGTCCCATCCAGGTAGGCTTTATACAAACCAAGACGATCTTCGGAATATGCCTGTTGGGCCTTGTACATAAACAGCTTCTTATCTCTTACTCTTTTCAACGCAACCAGATAACGGGCATTCAGCGAAATATCTCTACATTAGCGTTCCTAATGAAAGAGATTTTGCGTAATCAAAATCACGCTGATATTTTTCTGATGGCTGCCTCTCGTAAACAAGTCACACAATTGCTTAGAATAGACGTCGTTTAACATATCGCCTAGCATCACGAGGCACGGTTTACCGCCACCACCACCACCAAAACTCTCCGGTACGCCTTCGTTATATTTGACGTTTTTGCAGCGAAACTGCTGGCGCTCCGGAACGGCGGTCTTCTCGCTAAGACACCAGATTATGCCGCTAGCGAATTCGCGTCCGGTACAGAGGGCGTCGAGGTTCTGTAGCAGATGTATGCAAAATGATGTTTTGCTCGAACCGCTAGTTCCGCTCATTATAAACGAGAACGGATGCTTGAATATAGGATCATCACTCATGGATGGTCAGGCTATGACTTGATCCTCTCCCACCCTCCCCTATTTATGCCCAAACGGAACGGGCGTATTCTCATCTAATCGCCGCATTTTGTAAAACGAAATTCTGTATATCTTATCTTCGGCTTCTTACGTTTAATCCTCTTCTCGGTGTGTACATTCACCACGGTAGGTTCATCCCCCACGACCCCTCTCAGAATCATGTCCCTGATGGCTTCAAAATTAACCATTCGCGAGGCATTCTAATTCACGGTTGTGTTCATGACTTTCCAGGCGGCTTTTTCGAAAGTCCTGTTCAGATTATCGAGCATCCTCTACGCGTAGTTCGTTGACCAACCTCTCACTAATTCCGAAATGGCTTCTGAGGTCCTCCCTCAACCTGTGCACAGGACGGCCACCTACAGGTGTCATGGTACCAGATGCTGTATAATACAATTTTGACCTTCTGATAACGAGCACATGGTGCTTGAAACATATGGAGGCATATAATAAATTTACTGTAAAAGGAGAATTTGTACATTAAGTTGGATAATTCCTAAGATTAAATTAACGTGGTATTCACCAAACCCAGCCATTACAAAATGTACTGTGTGATATTTAAACTTTCACTTTGTGAGATTCTTGTTATATCATACCAAAATCCTTAGCCCTTAAACTGATGGCAAGTATCTAATTTATAGTCTATGTGGCATTCACCGAACAAATTTCTTAGAATTTCAGTACATCTTACGATATTCCAACCAATGTTTGATTGATATTTTGTCCTGCTAAAGCATACTGATGCTAACTGAATTACACAATTCCACATTCACACACCAACTGTAACCTGTACATATGTCGCAGTTACTATTGTGAATGTTAGGCTGTTTTAAATTCACCATGACTGTTGTTATGGTACAAGTAGAAGGTTATCATGAGCCCTAACAGATCCAGTTCCTCACCAGTACTACAGGGAATGTATTTAATCTCCATTAGCTGTATGAATTGATTGATTGATTGATTGATTGATTGTAATTGGTTTCAGGACCTCACAGTTCCGTTGCACCTAGCCCCTTCGCTGTATGACAGTTGTTGTCATTTATTGTCTTCTTATTCCAACTCAGTTGAACTGCATCCACTGTTTTTCACATAGCTGGAAGAAGTGAGGAATTGCATTGTTCTTTTCTGAATGTGAATTTGAATTCCTTTCATTTCCTGTAATTTTTAACAACTCTTCTTCCCATACCATCTGTTTTAGTGCCATCAGTATTGCATGCACAATGAGGTACTGCTGTTTCTCATCGAATGTTACAATTATTATCATTGCTGTACATTAGGATTTTGTAGTGCACATTTTTTTGTAGGAGAAGACATTGTGTTTTAATTTATTGTCAATAGATGATAAATGAACTTCATTAAACAAGCATCACTTTGGCTTTGGAAATTCAAATATGTTTGGCTGAATGGAAATATATAAATTTTTGCCATGTTAGTTACAGTGTCACATATCCGTACACAACAGTTACTGAATTGTGCTTAGCTGTAATTTGGTAACAGTGATATTGATATGAAATAGTATGAATGCAGTGAGAGAACACGGTTGATGCTAGGTCTGTGTACTGTGCGGCTGCATCTTTATGTAGAAGCGAACAATGGCAGCAGAAGATCAGAGTGCAGTAAAGAAATAGAATTGTGATGTGATGACTTTTCTGATTTATCAGCACAACATGGACTGCATAAAGACTGAACCTGATCCAGATGCTGAAGAGGCTGCTTCATGCCAATCAGTTAATATCAGCACCTTAGACATGGATAAAAAAATATCGAATTTTCCATGCTAAATGAATTCCACTAAATTTGGACCAACAGATTTAATGACAATTAGAGACTCAGAATTAACCACAATTCAAACCTTTCTACCGAAACGATATAGTGCTGTCGTTTCAGAAGACAATATAGGTAAATAAATACTCATAAATTTTCACTAAATCTTGTTTATAAAGGAATATGTGAAAAATCAATATCATATTTATTAGCAATTGAAAAATAATAAAACATTTTATTACAGGTTCTCTGCTAAAACGAAACCTCAAGGCAGAGATGGACGGATAGGGCAGTCTGTTTGACACACATCAGCTATTAAAAAACTTTGCTGGAAATGACATCTGGTTGACGGAATTTAAACCCATACATCATTAACATCGAAATTTTGTAGAACTGTTACTATATTCATTGGGTACACTAGGTATATGTTGTGTAATATCACAAGCATATCCTGCTTACATAGCAGAATATATTCAGTTCATATTTTGCAGGGACATTATGCATCGCAAAAACCAAGTCCACCAACTTAGACCTCATTTTACGAAGAAACGGAAATCAGAAACAAATGCTTATGACTGGACCTTTTACATTTAAATTAAATGAAGAACAAGTAAATCATTATTATATATTTTATGAAATAACATTTGAACATATTTCGGGTCCTTTCCAAATTATTTTTATTGATAATTCGAAAGAATGTGGAGCACATTCCAATTTAAATTTTGTAAAATTCATTTGGAATTATCTGGGTTTATTTAGATTGAAAATGTATGCCAATTTTGCCGTACATTTCGACAAACCTAGAATTTTATATATATTTTTTTCAATTGGGTTTATTTCATATAGAAATGATCAAAAAGTATAATAGACGTTACAAACAATAGTTAATATTGTTAAAATAATAAAAAATATTATGTACAAGGTTCAAATACAATGAGAAGTGTTTGTTAATAATAAGTACAATTAATACAGTGTATAAAAAATTGTAAATATAGGCCAGATTACAGAAGAGTAGCATTGTTTAAACAGAATTGTAAAATTCATTAAGTGAATAAAAGGTGTGTTGAAGTAAAATCTTCTTCAAAAGGGATTCAAATTTTATTAAATTATTAGACTCCAATTTTATATAGTGGGGAAGAATATTGTATGTTTTTATACCCATATAAAATACTCCTGACTGATACTTTTTTAAATTTGCCGGAGGAAAATGAAGGTTGAGAGTCTGTTGTGTACTATGTTGATGTATCTCATTGTTTTTGGTAAAACGTTCTCTATTTTTCATGACAAAACGAAGGTGTTGAGATGGCTGAATAATTTCCTACATGAATCTTTACTCCTATTCCCTGTCATAATTCTAATTATTCTCTTTTGCATCCTAAAAATTCTAGCACTATGTGCTGAGTTTCCCCAGAACATTAATCCATAAAGGATTATCGAATGGAATTGGGAATAGTATATTGCTTTCAGCATCCGTTGAGATGAGCGGTTTTATTGATTTCATGGCAAAGCATGCAGAGCGTAATTTAGGTAAAATTGTTTCTATATGAGAGTTCCAGGTTAATGTATCATTGATATTTAGCCCCAGGAATTTTAAATTATTCACTTTAGTAATGTAATTATTTTCATAAATAATATTTATGTCTGAGTATGCTACACTTTTACTATGAAAGTGAGTTAAATAAGTTTTGTTAATGTTTAAAGAAAGATAATTTTGTTTAAACCATTCTGATACTTGATTAAAAGTTAATGTGAGATCTTCCTGTAGTTCTTTAGTATCCTGTCTAGTAATCAATATGCTTGTGTCATCAGCAAATATCATCATCGAGCTTCAAGTGAAGGTTGGATAACGATTTTGTTGTCTGATTTATGTTTTGACAAATTTAAAGAAGTACTCGCACAAGTCAGTAATTGTACCATCCAACGTTCCTGCATATGTAACCTATGTCTTTGTCAGCCGCCGTCTCTCAAAGGTTTGGCTTTGTGTGCGGTATTCCATTTTAAATTCAATGTTGATCAATTTAAATTAACCAGTAAAACATTACAGGGTGACCGAAAAGTAACCGTACACCCAGACAATACGCACCTCAGTCTCAATATAAGTTTACTCAACACAGCGCAGCACGCAGTACAATGTAAAATGGTAGGTTGGCAACAGTGTGCAAGATAGTGCACACGTGATTTGCCGCAGCCACAGAATTTAGTTGTGTTTTCCGTATGGCTGACACAAGCAGTTACTCTATGGAGGAGCGCTTGGTGGCAAGTGTGTGGGTGCATGACAGACAGCACACGGGACACACCATGTCCCTAGTGTTGGCTGCGTTCCGGGAACGGTTTAATAAGGCTCCACCACGAAGAGCGAAACTGCTGGATTGGGAATAACGAGCGTTCGCTCTTGGAGGTGTTAAAGACAGGCCGCGGAGTGAGAGAAAAACAACGCGCTTGGAAACGTGCAGCGGTTGTCGCTTCCATTGAACGTTTCCCAAAAAAGTCGACACGGAAACGATCGTCAGAGCTTGGTGTGCCACGGTCAACAATGCAAGACCACATGAAGTAAGACATGAATGTGAGGCCGTATCGACCAACTTTCGTGAATGAACTGTCGGATGGCGACATGGATCGGCGCTATGAATCGTGCCGTGCTGTGCTGGACACATTCTCAGATGCCGTATCCCGCACAAAGGTTCTTTTCAGTGACGAATGTACCATCTATCGCAGTGCGCGCGACAGAAATGTGGTGTTCTGGTCAAAGGAGAATCCCAATTTCACGCAGGAGCTGGAACATAATCCACCACATGTGATGATATGGGCGGGTATGACATCAGATT
>Ga0136643_10006331_pt1 | contig 16935 bp, 7 predicted proteins | sample TergutLab28metaG_FD_96883 | JGI IMG/M metagenome (GOLD analysis project Ga0136643, IMG submission 96883) | Labiotermes labralis P1 segment gut microbial communities from Petit-Saut dam, French Guiana - Lab288 P1 (version 3) (version 3) | ecosystem: Host-associated > Arthropoda: Insects >... | reverse complement strand
GATGGGCTTCAAACGCAAATTTTCTCTTAAGGTTGATTAGCTTGATCTGGAATTTGATAAGTGAGGCAGTGAGAGCTGGTGAGTGTACCTTCTTTACAGAGGAAAAGTGGCATGGCAGAGGCATATTATAGGGAGTTAGCAGTGTGATTTGAACTGAGAGGGCCATTAAGGAGATGGAACCTGGGAGAATTTGTGAACATACTGTCTAGTGGAATCACAGGTCATGATATGGTTCAAGTAGTTTGGCACTGGCCTCATCAAGGAGGCCCAGTCCACGTGGGATTTGTGATCGACAGAGTGACAATGGGACAGGTTTTCTCCAAGTATTTCAGTTTTCCCATCAATATTATTTTGCAGATGTTCAGTATGCACCTTTGCCTGTCAGAGCATTTGAAATCTTGCAGATATCAGTAAAAACTCTTCACTCACTAGATGAGGAAGAGTCCTTATAGGTTTTTAGCTTCCACAAGCAGTGTTTTTACTTACCTTTTACAAAACAACAGGCATATACATCATAATCCCTGAGATATGCAGACAGAACAACCTCTGTCTTCGTTATGACAGCCATGGTCCAAAGTCGGGGGTTTTACATCTGACTCATCACTTGACCAGATCGTAAGGAACAAAACTGATAGAAGCTGACGAAACAAATGTGAGTGTGTTTGCTCTAGCGTAAGGCCATTTTCACTGTGCTAGTGATGTTGTATGAATGTTCTTTGTGAGACCTTGCACATAGCAGTGCATTCTGGCAGTCTCTTTGTGAGGGGTACTTGGGTAATTTTAGTGTTGGTCGTAGGCTATTCTAAAGTGATGACAGTGTCATGAACTTTCATAAATGTTCTGTGGTGCAAAACTGTCAGTTCGCACTGACTGTACATGCCGTGCAGAAGAAAATTATTTGGTAAAGTATCCTAGTCTCTGATGTTAATATGAAGACACATCTTGAACAATATGAAATTGAGGCATACCCTTGTGTATGTAACAGTGAAGTAAAGGACATTGTACAGGGTGATTCAAAAAGATGGACTCATTTGAACAGTAAACGGCGCCTGAACACACGCCAGACGGTTGCGGTATTCCAAGTTCTCTGCTTGCTCTGCGGGTTAACTTGCGTGGGCTACGCTCAAAACTCTCTTGAATTCGTCTCATGTTCTCCTCTGATACTTGCAAAAAATCTTGTGCTGCATAGTAGCCATTTTGCTCTCAACTGATGCTGCTGCATGGCTGTGTGTTAGGTAAGCGTTCTAGCAGTGGTAGTTGAAAATTTAGGACTTCCTGTTTCAAATGTTGTGTAGATCATTCTTATATCATGTATAGTTCAGGAAATATAGACGTATGAAATTCAGTCCATCTTTTTGAATCACTCTGTAGATAAAAAAACAACTAGTTTATTAGCAAGGTGTTAATGAAACAACATGTTTCAGCCTACTCGGAGGCCATCATCAGGTTTACAATGTTGGCTGTAAGGAACTAATAATAATCGAGTGGCAGATGTTGAGATCTCAGTATAATGTAGATCAAAACACAACTAGTTTATTAGCTGGTTGTTATTAGTCTCTTGGAGCCAACATTTTAAACCTGACGATGGCCTGCAAGTAGGCCAAAACATATTGTTTCATTAACACCCAACAAATAGACTATAGTTGTGTTTTGACCTGCATTGTCCTTTACATCTTGAACAAAATCTGTACTAAATCTTACAGGACTTTTTGTACCGATTGTATTTAGCTGAATATAAGATGATCACGCTCTATATAAAGTTCGGTTTTCTGGAAAATGTCTCTCCATTCATTATTGGTTTAACTTAGTGCATGATTGTAAGTTGACCCATCCTTCATTTTTCAAATCACAAACTGGAGGAAAAAATTCTTCGCACTTGGTTCAGTACAATTAATTATACTAATAGCACATATTCAGACCTAGGCGTAGCTGGGTGGATAATATTAGGACAGATCTTCAGGAGGTGGGATGTGGACTGGATTGGGCTGGCCCAGGATAGAGACAGGTGGCGGATGTTTGTGAGTGCGGTAATGAACCTTCGGGTTCCGTAAAATGCAGGGAATTTCTTGACAAGCTGCAAACCAGTTAGCTTCTCAAGAAGGACTCTGCGCCATGGAGTAAGTAAGTAATAGCACATATTCATGATGGCACTGCTTGATGTAAAACTTGCAGTCTATTTACCAGGATTTGTTTCTGTCAGTATAGTATAGTCCTGAATATCCAAGCTTTGGTAATCTAACGTAACCATACGACATTCTGTTTACAATTTTGTGCTGCTCTGACATGCATTCTCACACATCCTACTCCCACTGCTGTTTTGTCTGTCACTGTCTCATACTGCTCTGGATATAGCCATGTGTTTATTGCATTAAAAACAATTTAAAATCCATTGTTCTATTGACATTTGATATTTATTTCCTCAAATAATAGGTCTGTTTTCTGGTTTGTTATCCTGTAGAATAATCATTAGTAAATGAAATTTGTACTTCGCTATGCACCTTCATTAAAAGTACGATTTGTTTCGCATCATACCCATTACTTATTACACGAAATTTTCGGTAATCCCATTTAGGTTGGATAATCGGAACTTTACTGTACAAGACTGACTTTATGTATAATCCCTGAGAAAGTTAAAAATTTATATATTTTATTATATAAACATGGAGTTCAAAAAAGCACACAGAGAACAAACTCCATGCCCATTATAAAGATTCATCAGTTCATGGTGTAGAACAAAATTGCTAGTGTATATTCTGATAGTAGTACACGACACTAACGTGCACTGTATGAGGGAAAAAAGCAGAGGTCTACGAGGTGGAGCAGATGGTACATGTAAAAATGGTGCTCAATGAGTTAGGTTCCCTAAGTCATAAAAACTAAATGACATGTTATTACATTGTTGAATGTATTTCATTTATTCTGCTGAAGTATAATTATTTTTAGCATAATTCCTGAGCACATTGATACATGTGTCTTATCTTGACACGAGTTCCAAAATTCTGTCATTAGAAATTGGGGTTTGTGTATTTGCCCTCAATTATGAATAGCCATTTCCACTTTCATTATTGTGGAATTGGTGATGGGCAAGTACAATGCAGAGGTAAATCTTGAATTGTGACTCATTGGTCTTTCAAAATGTGCCCAACTTCTGCTACATTCACATCCATCTTTGATGTGCTGGGCCACCAGGTCCAATTGTGATGTTGGATGTACATTTGACTATTCCAAATTGCACTGTTATAAGGTGTGCCGTACTTTCCTCACTACAGCCCATCTTCCTATAGACAAAACGCTGAACATGCATTGTAGTTGCCATTGGTCTCCAAGTGCCACTTTGCAACACCTGGGTATTATGTGTAAATAAGCCATGTCCACAAATTTATCATTCATCTTGCTCTTATGATCATCATACAGCAGTACAAATTTTAGTTCCAGTTGCATCTTTTCCCCTAAATGTCGTCGGGATGAGTTTTGTTTCTACAACATAATAATGAAGATGGCCAGTTTTGTGTATCTCCATGGTAGCTGCAGAAAGAATTTTAACCCTGTTGAAACTTGTATAAAGTTCCATATATGGCCAGTCTCCAGCATTGCTTGATTTTGTTTTTATGTGGAATAATTATCATGTAGCATAAATTCCATTGAAAATTTAACAAGAATTTGTTAAGAACAAGCTCCTTCAGAGATGGCAAAATTTAGTTTCTGAACAGCATGAATATGTGGGGTACCATAGTTGGTATGGTGAGTGAGGCTATGGACTGGATTACGCATTTGTGGTTAGATTCCTGGCAGAAGCAAGACATTTTTCTATCCTCCAAGATGTCCAGAACATCTTTGGGACTTGTTCCAGACGCCTATTCACTGCGTACAGGCATTCAGTGCCTATGTGCAATTGGCTGTCGCGTCGCATCGACTATTCATACCCGAATACCGAAAGCGCGGATTATCTGAAGTATGAGAATGCAGGAGGCACGGAATGAAAGCCTGTTCAGTTATCTCAGGCGGTCGATGTTAGAACACACCCGCCAAGAGGGACAAGGCGGCCATTGAGAAATTGTGTTATTAGTAATTTATATCAACATAAAATACCGAATTTATTTGTACGTCTTTTGAATTTTAGATTTTCACAAGCGGTATGAAGTGCAGTTTTTTTTAACTTTTCTTATATGCGGATGTGACATAATAAGATTGTGATGTTCCAGTGGGCAGAACGATATAACGAAAAAGGCGGGCTATTCGAGTAAGTGGTTGTATGCCGGCACATTGTGCTGCTGCTGTGTGTGAATCGGAACCGTGACGCAGAAACACGTAGACAGCAGACCTCTTTTGATATTATCGGGCACAACTTCACGTTTCAAGTACGTAGGAATACATAAACCTACTTTAGTGCGAACGTAATAAAAACAGCATTCTAGTCTCGTCTTTGTACTTGAGCTAACCTCACTAAAAAATTTACGCCCTCGGGGATGTTAAGTCATTGTGATTATTAGTTAATATTTCGAAGTATCTTAGCGCCTTCATTTTCCTTCAAAATCTCGGTAACTGATTAACAATAAATTTTGCATTACTTTTTAATGGCCTTTATAATCAGCAACATTGCTGTGAGAAGGCCATATCTTTCATATGCTAATTTGCCCTGTAATGGTGGAATGCCCCCTGCTCCTGTACACGGAACCAGCCACACATAATATGTAAAAGATGTGTACTTTGTAATGATTTTATCATTGGTGTTGGTTTTAGAAAATATTGAATGAACATCATCATCATCATCATCTACCTAATATGGAGCTGGGCCACTTGTTGACCTGTTTCGGTATGACACATCTGGAAGTCTCTTTAATGGTCTCTTCTGGGTGCTTCTGTCTGTTGATCTGTAGTTTATTAGTATTCTCGGTGATCTGTTATAGGGCATTCTGTTTGTATGTTGAAACCAATTTCATCTGTTTTCCTGTATTTTGTCCAAAACTGGAGTTATTTTGAGTTCTTTTTCAGTCTGTGTGTTTGTTAATCTGTCCAAGTGTATTCTGCTGTTTTTTCAAATATTTCTTCTCTGGTTCTGTTATTCTTCTTACATCTCTTGCTGCAGTGGTCCAGTTTTCACTAACATATAACAGAGCTGGAAAGGCTAATGTGTTGTTTAGTTTTATTCTTGTTTTCTTTAAAGTTTTGGTCTAAACACATTGTGAGTAATGGCTGCTATTTTTTTAATAGTTATTCAATTTGTTTTCAGTGTCCACTTCTTTGTCATAAGGTATTAAATTTTCTAAGTAGTGAAAGGAATTGACTAGTTCTATGATTTTGTTATCTATTACAATTTTACTTCTTGATTTCAAACTTTCACTGTGTTCTGAATGTTGTATGCTTTCTTTTGGGTAATTCTCCGGCATCTGCTTTTCTTTTGAAGTCTTTGTAGTTGGATGTTGTGTCTAGAGCCGTGAGAATTTCTGGAGTTGTCTGGCCTTGCTGTCATCCCTCACACGTGCAGCTTTCTTAAATGTGAGTTGGTCGATCAGTGACCAGTCTGACTTAGAGAGTACACTTGCTAAATGTAGGTGTATTTTCAGCAGTTCTTGAGTTCTCTCAGAGGCTGAGGAATTATCCAGAAGAGAGCATACAGTTTTCCTTCTACCTGGATCTTGTCATTTAAATGCCTTCAGTTTTGTTTTCTGTGCAGATGCATTAAACCATGTTCTGTTATTATTGATTTAATTTATACGCAGATTTCTGCAAGTTATCTTCTGTGTTAGATATTACAACTTGGTCATCGGCAAATAACAACTTTAGCAGTTGTTGTTATAATTTGATAAAAGTAAATTTTGTGGAACATAGAAACACGCTACCCATCGTGTTAAAAATATTGGTATTGACACAAAATGTTTAATTAAGAAAATGTCAGAAATGTGATTCTGTAGGAGGATGTTGTGTTCTTTTGCCTGTGCTTAATGATTCTATCGTACGTACAAAATAAATAAGTGCCATATCTGTGGATGGTTCTAACTCCCTGACACAAATTATTAAATTACACATAGAGCGACGTGGTAAAACTTTTCTGACTTTAGTTTCTGCAAGCAAAATTATAATATTTAAAGTACTTTAGTACTTGAACATGATTTAAATTGCATAAAGTGCATTGTGACTCAAGCTTTGCAAACTGTCTACACCAGTGTGTAAAAGCCATGAAATATTCTGCTTGGAAGCATCTGTATGTATTTTGTACTTTACCTGCCATAGTGTTTCTTAGCTTCATATCTGCCAGCCCAGGGTAATGGGCAGATTCACTTCATTTACTAGATGTCCCTTAACTGTCATTTCTCATCCGCTACAATTGAAAAGAGGAGATAAAGTAGTTGTGTTGGTACTGCCCTTGGAGCATTTGTATTTGCACATAACCTAACTTCTAAGCCAGGATTCACCACTGTTGAAACAAGTCCACACTCCCACACCTCTGTGACAAACATTTTTCTTTCCATTTTGCCCAGGTCTCCCAAGTTTCATCCCTGAACCTTTGTGCATATTTCTCTTTTTCCTGTGTGCTACATTCCTTTCCCATTGCATGTTTTGGTTCATCACCCAAAGAATATTCTCTGATGCTCCTCATTAATGGGTTTTCTCCATCCTCAGACTTCTTGCTTTCCATACAAAGGCATGTATTGGCCTGCCAAGTCATCATCTTCATTCTGTTAGCGAATGTTCTGGGCTTTCATTAAGTTATTACTAAAAGTGTAGATTTTAATTCCTTTTAAGGGGAGACTCTGGAGCCCATTGTTGTAGAAACACAATATGTGAATGGAATAAGAATACAGTGCAACAAAGTTAGAGAGAATTTTGTTTTGAAACCCGTCAAAGTGTGTTCAGCAGTGTGTTAGGTGGCAGTGAACACTCATAATGAATCAGGAGAGTTTAATGCCAGTGTAGTGTGGTAATACTGAAAAGACTTGCAGTGGGTAGGAATGGAAGTATAAATTTAAACATGCTGTGACATTCCTGCATGCTGCTTTGCTGCTGATGGTAAGTACCAGAAAACTTGTATCACCTATTTATTATTTTCATGCGAACTTAATTGTCATGACTGATGTTATGCCGTTCAAAACCTTTGTGTATTGTGATGTTGAGAGAGAGGAGTTAGTTTTCGGCCTGGTTTCTGAGCTGGAACCTTCTTGAACTGGAATTTGGACTGCATTGAAAGTGTAAAAGTTTATGTATGATTTCTGAAAGTTCCAGCCCAAATTTTTTACCCATGGAACTAACAGACTACGACTAGGTCGTTCAGCAGTTTGGCGTTAACATGTGAGGGCTCTTCAGACCCAATGAATAGTCTTCGGTACATTTATTTATACTGTTACTGAGAATTTTACCAGAATGTTGAAAGCACATGCTACATCATAGGTAGTTATTTCAGAGGATATGAAACAGTAGCGCTTGCAGTACTTTTTGCAAGGTTGGGCATCTTACCTATGTGTAAAATGACTGGTTTTTGCAATGTTCAGTGCTGGAAATGATCTTAATTTAGTTGTCATTTAATTAAAACACTTAAATTATCTTTAAACTACAATGGTACGAAGTATATGAAATTTGCTTCTCTTTTTTAGGCCTTTTTTTAGGGGTCTGTGCTTGGAAAATGAATTTAATTGCAGTATACTTTTCTGAAGATTCATTGGATGGTGTAGCGTGCTTGTATGGCCTGAGGTTACAACATAGATCATATTATCTTCATTGTACTTTTTAGAGAATGTTAACGTGAAAGGTCTCTGAAGTGCAACATATATACATCTGTCTAACTTCCCACAAAATTTGATAGTGCTCATGGGGAACCCTTTATGAGATATTAGTGTGTCCAGCTGCCTTGTATGGGGTTTGCATTGCTGTGTGAATGGCAGACCTGCTTATTGTTACTCTTTATAAGCATGTTTGGAGTGTCATAATTCTACAACGTTGTATTTTAGGTAAAGTACAAAGTGTGCAGTGGTTCTTTCAAAGTCGGCTCCGATAAATTGTCCCAGACATGTACTTAGGAGGTTGCTAGCCAGACTCTGCATAACATAAGGTGTCTTTGTCAGCCACTATTTATATCACCTGGCAAGCATCACTCAGACAGTGATCTGGTCAGTAGTTACACAACTTGTTACTATGCAACATCATGCTAGTGATTAATATAAAATATGTGACATGTCATAGTCTTTAGTTTTTAGAATCATAAAGTGTCATGTCTGGCACTGAGTTTCATGTACTTCATTTCGATGTTCAGGTGCCTGATTGTTGCTTATATTGTCTGCAAAGGTTATTGAATATTTGCTGTACATGTGCAGATATTATTTGATTGTTGAGGTGACATGATATAGAGACATTTAATTATGTCAGTTGGCCTACATTTATTATTATTATTTTGGGCACTAAATAGATGTGGTGCCTCAGCTTTTAATGTGTGGAGTTTGGGAGGCAGATGGGATGGTTAGTTACAATTTTTTATTTAAATTATAGACATTCCCAGGGTATATTTTTCCCCATCTTCATTTTGAACCGTGTGTTTCTTTTTGTTGTACCCATAAAATTGTAACTATTGTGAGTTATTAATGATTCTTTTACATTCTGTGCTACATCCAGTCCACTTTCTTTTTGCATGAAGTGCAATAAAGAATGTGTGATGTGAAACAAAGTATGTTATGGTTTAGGAAGTGCTGTATACAGCTATGCCATGTTAATGGTAATGTCGGTTTAATAACAGTTCACACAGTTTTATTAAGTGTTACTGAGAAACTTTGATATTATACATATTTACTGCATACACACAATTATAACTAATATAACACCTTCTCTTTGTGCTTGAGGATTGTATTCAACCTTCCTCTTGTTTACAGTCTTCTTTGTTTTGGGCTTGTGTTCAGTCACCATCAGGGAAATTTCAACACAGGGATGATATATATGTAAAGTGAGTAGTAATAATGATCAGGGTATTCAATTTTATTGTACTAACTGAATGCACAGCGTTAGATATGTATGAACATTAAAGATGTAGCTCTGACATGTTTCGGTACAAGTTTGCCATCTTCAGGTAGCTCAGTATGCAGTGTTTAAAACCAATTGCCAATGATAAGCAATTATTTACAAAGTTCTATAGTCTATAGGCTACACTGTTGATGTCAGTTACATATAAAAGTACAACTTGTTCAGTTTTTAAAAAATCCTTCTACTTAAAATGTGATTTAAAAAAATTCTTATATTTTAAATATAATTTATTCAAATAACATTATTATTATTGTTGCAGCTGGGAGTGGAAACTTATAGTTTGTGTGTGGCATTGTGTGTTCGGGTCTGCAGTACTTATTGAAATGTGAAGTGGAACAGATCCCTGTGCTTATGTTGTGTTGTGTAACAGGGTGAGCACTTGGTTGGCACAACAGAATTGAATACATTGATATAAAAAATGCATGGAATGGACAACTTTAAAGTAATAACCATGTTGTGTATGAGTGATTTCCCAAATAAATGCCAAGCAGGGGCCGCAAAATGTCCGGAATAATGTAGTCTACACATAAAGGAAGTTTTAATACAGATTAGAAGTGGCGTTGTATTGATGCTCTGGATAATTAGTCATGGTAATATAATCATGACACCTTGTGTGCCAAATTTTATATTAAGTGAGAATGAAGTTTAGTTTTAATTATGCCTGTGCTTACAGTTTTGAACAATCAGTACATTTGAGTTGATCAGAAGCTCATTAATCAGTAGATACTTACATTCCTTCATCCATTCATGAAACCACTAATTCATCCACTAAATCAATAACTGAAATGAAGTGGCTCGTTATCAAGAGGGTTTCCCTTCAAAATTCTGTGTATTTGCCTTGTTACAACCACCAGAGCTACGCTGTAATATAGCCAAAATATGTCTACCTCAGTTCGGGCTGTTTGATTGCCTAACCGTACTGTGTGCTGTAAAAAACGTAAAGTTAGAGTTGTCCTTGTCGACACCGTGAAGGGATAAAGGGGGAGTAGAGGTATAGCTCCTATCATTCTTCACCACGGCAGTAGGTGAAGGTGAGTTGTCAGCATTATTCCCCGGCCGGCCGCTTCATCCCCGATGAAGAACCGGGGCAGACATTGTATTATCAGGTTGGGTGGGTCCTAGACCCGGTAAAAAGTATAAGGAATGTTAAAGTTGTGAAAGGATGATGTATGCCGGGTTATAGACATTTGTGTAGACGCTCATTTTTATTGCTGTTTACAACACAATATTACTACAGTCAAATTTTGAGAACAAACGTGACGTGTGAACCGATGCGTGTAAAGTTTAAATGTCCGCTGTGTCTATGAACGAAGCCATGAAGTTGTAAAAGTTCTTTGTGTCTATTTTTATTGTTACACTATGTATGTTGTCGAGTTACTCAATTATTACACCAACCAATGCACATATATAAAATTTATAAAATTTACACATTAAAACATTAAAAACGGTCCGACATGTTTCGGTCCTAAGACCATCCTCAGGGAGCTATATCTCCCTTGCTAAAGTCACACTAGAAATTGTCACTGATTAATTTCGTTGTACAAGTTGGGTGTTGTGGCAGCATGCCGTGTTGTGTAATGTTATGTTGCGAAGAGTGCCCTGCTACGGATGTGCATTCTGTGCGAAGCATAGAATGCACATCCGTAATCTGTGACTATTTCTAGTGTGACTTTAGCAAGGAATTTGTAGCTCCCTGATGATGGTCTTAGGACCGAAACAAGTCGGAGCGTTTTTAATGTTTTAATGTGTAAATTTTATAAATTTTATATATATGCAGTGGTTGGTGTAATAATTGAATAGTCCTTTGTGTCTGTGGACCAAGCCACAAATTTTAAATGTCCTCAGTGCGTAAGGACCAGCCATAACGTTATTTAAACAGGATGTTGTTAGAAGACCACATATTCTATAGCCCTCCTTACCCCTCCACTACATGGAGGTGGCCCACTTGGTGACGAAGTGAAATATCTGCCCGTGCAGGGAATCGCATACTAGTCCGGCGAGCCGCCGACTCGGAAATCGTGTGCGAAAGTTCGACATTGAACAAGCGCCTGCCAAGTTGAACTGAGCGAGGAACTCGGTGCTTTCGAAGAAATGGAGATTAGGAAGTGGGTGGGGGAAGTTTGAGATGGGAAAAAGCCAGGAAGGATTGGGGTGAGGGAGGAAGTGTAATTTTCTGTCTTGTATAGTGGGATGATGAAAATTGGAATCCATCCGCCATTGTGTTCAGGTAGGAAGACCTTTATATATATATATATATATATAAACCCATGATAATCCGATCAGCAGGTGGGCTTAAAGAAGACGTCATCTTGGATGTCAGTGTTCTCACACGTACGTCATGTTGCGAGTCGGTGTTACACCTGTCTAATTCAGTGGTTTGTTTTGAAAGTTGATAGCTGCTCATACGGTCCAGTAGTTCCCAGCCGGTCATTACCACGTTCGTTAAGGTGGTCACAAGACCCTGTCACTGGACCCTGTCCTGAGCTAGTCCAATTTAGTCCACATCCTCACCCTACTTCGTGAGGCCGCGTCTCTCATTCACGCTTAGTGCTGACAACTTGTGCGTGAATGTCGGTACACGTGATGCTAGCGAGCGGATAGTGTGAGAGTTTCGCGAAAATTGCTGCAGGGAAAGCCTTTCCTTGTTTAGGGCGTAAATTAAATCTTGAAATATTGTCCACATTTGTATAGTCCGATTTGGATAAAATATGGCACAAGAGATGTTCATAGGCATTTATTGGGTGATTATGAGTTTCATGAAAATCGCCGCATTGAAAGTTTTGTTTTACATACGGCTACAAATGAATGCATTTTTTGCGTTTTTCACAATTATCGTCTGAATTTCTTGGGATTTGGTATAAGAGTTCTGCACGTAATGTTGCTGAGAACTGGAGAGTTTGGTGAAAATCGGCACAGGAAAGGCCGTACTTTTGTATTGGGTGTAAATGAAATTACATTTACTGGAGTTTCGTGAGCCCGCATGACTTTTGAAAACAAAGAACGCTTCGGTAGTGTCTGTGTATGACGTCACGGAGTGCCTAATTTGCAATCTTATTAATTGGCGTGTTGCCGCGGCTTCGCTGGATGTATTTTTTTTTTCCCCGTTGTACGTATTTAAATCTACATCTGAAGTGCAATTTTGTTAGGCATTTTGTCTTAGAAAATTGCTTTGTCTCTGGAAGTGTAAAAAGCGACGCGGTGGGTCAGATCACTGACACAAGGAACGAATGTAGTGTATCAATTTTTTTTTTCAATACTCTCATTCCACTGCCGGTACGATAATTACTTCATGGAGCAGCTCTAGTTTTGTGACGTAATTCAATTTTGGCATTACAGTACATTAAAGCGAGGCTAAATGAAGCAGACGTCGAGATTACGAGGCGGACATCGCTCCGAACACTTGCCCAAACTGCGAAGCACAACGGGCTGGAAGACGTATTGAATCGCTATGGCAGTCAGACGTCTCTCGTCTTAAGTGCGCCTCCCAACAAAGTCTATTGGGACAAATAATTATTGTCCTTTATACGTTGGCTACAAAAAGCAGCAAAACGTGAACTAAGGATCTTCTTCACGAGTCTTTTTGACTTATACGTGGTAAAGGAATTCCTTACTTTATGGGGACGTGAGTGGCCCTATTGTTGACTGCAGCTTGCCAATGGTCTCTTCCTGGTTCAGCTCAACCGATAGCAAAATATGCCTCAAATATTCATTTTGACCTTGTCCACAAAGTTATGTCTAGGTCTACCGAGTGATCTGTTCCCTTCAGGTTTTCCGATGAAAATTTTGTATTTATTTCTTATTTTCTTAATAGTGGTATGTGTTCCGCATATCTCAAACTCCTTCGGTTAATCACCCTAGCGGTTTTAGTCGAATAATAGGCTTACACATTATGTGTGTCTTTATTACGTAATTATTTCGAGTTATTTGATCGGCGTAGTCCATCTCTGTTAGGTTAAAATATTCCTTCTTGTACTTGGCTGCCTAACACATCCAGTCTGTCTTCTTCCATTCATATTTCTTAACCAAACAACGCATATTTTGTAGATGGGTCTCTGTCACTTTGTACGGTTTTCCATTTGTATACACTTTTACCAAGAACGGTGTGTAATTTGACCCTGTTTTTCTGTATTATCATTGACCTGTTTTCTGTTTTATTTTATTCAATTATTTATTCATTTATGTATTTACTTACTTGCGGACTCAGCTGCTAAATGACTAATTAAAAAGTCAAAACGAATACTCAAAACAACGTAAAAACAGAAATTCGTCTCATCTTTCACGTCACGTAGTGTTGTTGGGCGTTTCGAAAGATCGGAGTACCGTAGAAACGTCGGAAGTTACTCGCCCAGCGACATATACTTACGCCCCAGAAGACTTGAATCTTCAGTGTCACCACTGTGATAGCTATCGTGAGTGGGGTCCGCTGTGTTCACTTGACACTTCAAAATGTTTCGAGGGCTAGGCTGTCGGATAGAATCTCATATTTCGAAGAGAGGAAAGGGAAGTGGCACATGGACTTGAGTTGGCTTCAGGATGTGCATTTAAAGGTTAAGCCCCCCGGTGGTGGTGCGGTCGGAATGAGATATTAGCCCGGTTTAGCTTCCCGAATTACAATGCACTAATAACACTGTGTCTGGCCGGGAAAGAAAACTGTAGTTGTCTTTGGCTTCGTAACGGAATTTGTCATTTGGAGGCTTGGTACGTTTTACGGCTGATTACTGCACTGTTTAGTTAGGGGGGGGGGGGTTTGCTTGTGAAAATTAAACTTAAATCTATGCACGTAAAAATATACGTTCAGTTTTACCTGTTGCTTTGTGTGTTGTGCGTAAGGAAGGAAGCAGATCCGGGCTACTGGAACACATCTTAATATCTGCACGGAATAGGCGATTTGTGGATTGAATTGAAATATTTGAAGTAAGTCGAATATTTCAACTGTAGATGTCAGAGAAGTACTTGTGATCCGTAGAAACATTAATGTTCGTTTGAGGGCTTATCTGTAAACGTTTTTCCTACTTAAGGAGCGCTTCATACGGTCCCAGTTTGATGCCGTCGAGTGTCAGTAAATGTTTAAAGTGACTGAACTCCTTCAAGATCCCAAAGGCATGCTCCTCATGAAGTGATTGGACGAAATATTTGGTTCCTTCTCGGATGTCAGTCAAATTCCGTGGCTTTATAGGATACATACGTTATTTGACAGTACCTCACAGTTACAAATCACACTGCAGTGCAGACGCCCTCTCTTCTAATCCACCTCTTTGGGAAAATACTGTCAAAATAGGCATGCGTGATAGTTCTGTGGCCAGGCTGTGGGTGTTGAGAGCAGTCGTGTCTGATGAATGAAGGAAAGGCTCCAGTTGTGTAGGCCTGTAACACTGTATGTGTGTAACCTTCCGCTACCTTATGTGACTGGGCAAAATGTACATCTAGTGATCTGACGCTGGTGCTTTCGTATTGAAATAGCATATGGCATTGTTGTCATTATTAAAGATAGTAAGTTGTGAAGGTGTAGGTTGGATCGCATTAGCCGAGGATGCATTCCTTTAGTGGGTTTTGTCTACAAGGCAGTGAAAGAGTACAGTATGTTTGGTTGCGTGATTTCAGGCTTCAGCCTCGACGTAGGTGAGATCTGCGCTCTTTTGCCTTATTACGCAGCGTTCAGTGGCGATTCCTTACCGACGTTTCGGGACAACCTTTCGGTCCCATCTTCAAGGGTCAAGATGGGGCAGACAGGTTGTGCCGAATTGTCGGTAAGGAATCTGCTCTAAACGCTGCGTAATAAGGCAGAAGAGCCCAATATATTTGGTGGCTGGATAAATAATTTTAATGACAGTGTTCATTGAAAGATACACGTGTTTTCTTATATTTTCATGGTCTGTATATTTTTTGGTATCGAAGAGCTACATTGCGTAGCGTTAATGTTGGAGGCATGACGAGACAAATCTTGTGAGTAGAATAGAAAGGGATGATTTGTAAGTGGATATGTTTACGGTTAACTGAATAATGATTAAATATTAACCAGTATTGCGAAATTAAGATACGTTAAGTTAAAAAATTGTCGCTTTTCCGCCTGGAGTTTTGCATACAGCATGAATTTTTTGGTCTCTGTGTGATACAAATATTGGCTACAGTCTGTAAGTCTGACGTGTAATTTTGTTGAATTAATTGAAAGTGCTGCATTTCAAAGCGCCTTGAAATAGAATTCGTTGAACTCGGCACTGGGATTCTGACATAATTAAAGAGTAAGTCCGTGGTATAACCTGTGTATTACGTCTCAGGTGTGGTAGGAAACAGGGGCTAAGACACGGCGCATTTCGCGTCGCCCCGTTTATGTTTCAGCTAGGCATTTAGCCTGGCCGGACGTGTCAGCTTTTATCTCTCTTCTGTTTAGTTCAACCATGAGTTGCCTGTGTGGGCAGGCACTGAAGCGCGCACGTACGGCGTACATACTTGGTTACCGAAGATTTAATATCGTGGCTATTTCCAGAAATGCTGTTGACAAAATCTGTAGTTTGTTGTAGCCACAGGTAGGTTGTATTGCTGATATAAATTGTGATGATATCGAGCCTATAATGGACGTTACCTCCTGGGTTTGTCTTAACCTTAATGTGCTACAGTCCATTCACTCTACTCCCGACTTCGGTAACTGTGGTCATACAAATTATTTGCCACATTTTTAGAAGCTTTTTTTGTACGCTGTTCTTAAAGAGATATCAAAGGTAAAGGTAAAGGTATCTCATTACAGGCCTGGACAGGCCCAGAGGGTTCCAGGAGATTGAGGCTCCCGGATTTCAGGACAGTCGGCACATGAAGGTGCTAAGGTTTTCAGCCCTACGCACCGGCCGCCTTTACCTTCCGGGAAAAATTCCTGGTATTCATTTCTGTTAGAGGCTGAGACGACCCCAGGGTCATAGTTCGGCAGGAAGGTTTACGTCAATAAAAATTCCAATGACACCATCAGGAATCGAACCCGCGACCTTCCGACTTGCAGCTCGGTGCCTCAACCAACAGCGCTACGGGTGCACCAAGACAGATATCAACACCATGACAAAATCAAGGGGAATTATATTTGCGGGGCATTTAGGATACACGTGGGAGACGGGAGATGAAAATAGAATTTTAGTCTGAAAATATGACAGAGATCGCAGATGGGATGATCCCAGTTATCCGCCACTGTTGAGAGAAGGAGGGAGAGGTTGCCTTCAGAGATCTGAACCTCTACGGCAGATAAGAAGCTTAGTATTTTAAAGCGAAATGTCTCATGTATAGCGACTTGTTTAATGATTTGGAGGCGACGAACTGGAAATAATGAGCATTTTTATATGATCTCGCTTGAGAATAGTATTGTGAAGCTCAGGATGTTGCGTAACGGAGAGCTTTGTGATGAGTGTAGGCCACCTGGTGTTGCTAGGGTAGTGACGTATTGGAGACAGCGATAGGGCTGATGTGGACATAGAAAGCGAGAAATGCTTGTAACATTCTGGGAGAAAAGTTTTTGAATGTCGTCCACGCGGAAGACAATGGACAGCGAATGAGTGCAATAGGTTGTGAGAATTCACACTATGCGTCACGTTTCAGTTCCGTCACCGTTCCATCTTCGTTCCGTCAGAATGGTCTGTGTTCACACTGTCCGTCGTGTTCAGTCACCTTCCAGAACAGAACATGATAGAAGGCCTGCGATTATTTCCATCAAATATGCAGCCCACTGCCACGGAGTGCGTTTTCTGTTATTTGCTAATTATCAGAACTTCTGTTATAATAGAATGATATAACTTCAAAATGCGCAATAAAAAAAACATTGAAATGTACCTGATTTTTCAGTTATTCACCTACTTGTCCCCACAATTTTTCTTCCCAGACACTTTCACTATAATTCTTATTTGATATAATTCCTCACATTTATGCACCAATTCTATTAATTTTTTATCCATTTCT
>Ga0136643_10006330_pt1 | contig 16936 bp, 12 predicted proteins | sample TergutLab28metaG_FD_96883 | JGI IMG/M metagenome (GOLD analysis project Ga0136643, IMG submission 96883) | Labiotermes labralis P1 segment gut microbial communities from Petit-Saut dam, French Guiana - Lab288 P1 (version 3) (version 3) | ecosystem: Host-associated > Arthropoda: Insects >... | reverse complement strand
TCCTTGTAGTTCTCTCTTAATGTCATTTCTTTGATGTATGTGAAACACCACACCACTTCCTTCATCTCCTCTCGGCTCCATCGGATTCATTTGTTCAATTCCTTTCCATTTTCTTGCCCGTTTCCGATGTGAGATGGACTTTGAGATGGTCCGTGTTGAGTTTCCTCATTCCAGTTACCATTCTCTTCAGTGCTGTCAGAGGACCTCTGCTCTTTCCTTCTTCCTGGTTGTGTATTACAATTTTGTTTTCTAATCATCATCACTGTCCCATGAGTAGCTAGGGATGTCTTCTGTCCACTGCAGTATAGCCCCGCCTGCTGCAGTAAAGCTGCTTGAATCCGAGGGTCGCCACTTCTCAGAGTTCACCATTCTCGGTTTTTACCCTCCACCACAGATGCATCTGTAGTGCCTCGGCACGGTAGCGTACACCTTGGACTAGGGGATTTTTTTTCAAGGTTTAGTCCTCTAGATCCGCCATATTCCACTTAAACAGGCTCACCTCTGGTCGGATGTAGTTACTCACTACGCATGGACAGTCTTGTGTGCAGGGAAGTGAGTGGCTGGTGCCTCAAGCTGCACACCTGGGCTGGTGAGGACCAGTGCAGGGTCAACCCCTTACAAAGGTACTACCGCTCCCATACCCATTGAGCCCTTATTATTATTATTATTTGAATGTGCATGGTATTTCCCCACAAGACTTTTTCAACAGATCAATGAAAACTAACTAACGTAAGAATTGGGCTCATTTTTTGGTCCACTTTTGTGTTCTCATCCCAAGCAGCTGTTTCATAATACTTATTTTATAAACATATATTATTAGGGCAACTTGAGTATACAGTTAATTTAGGGATAAAAAAATCCATAAACCACACAGTAATATAGACCGCCTAAAACTGTAGGTATGAAGTCCACTAATAGTTGGCAGAGGTGTACTTTTCTCATGTGCCTCACTTTTGTCCTCCACCTTGCGGATCTCATTACACAAGTCATCAATGATCAGCAAATCACAGCAAATTATCATGTACAGCAACCAAGTCCTCCAAAACTGTAACTGAAATTCAAACCTTGCTGCAACATCTTTAGGATATTCTTCAGTTAGTAAAAATAAATAACAACGAGACAGGCAATGTACATATAATGTTACAATGTGGCACATTCGCAGAACCACTGTCGCAGTGGAAATGCAGTAAGTATTACATATTATGAATTTGTTCCTGTATTCTTTCCTTAGTTATCTGGCATGCAAATCACATATTTTAGCACCATATTATACTGTCATCTGTGGCCTCTATGGCTCTACCATATTTTTTCACATTGTCTCACATGGCAGATTTTCAGGTCAATTTTATTCAACCTAAAATCTGTGTTTTGATTACCTCTACAGCTTTTCCATGAAACATTTCATTCCAAGAATTCAGCAAGATATTATGATAAATGTGCATGTCTACACGTAAAATACCCATTTATTCTTACCAGATTTTAATCTAACTCTAATTTTCTTGGCCGATTTCCAAATAATCCTCAAATATCAAATTTAATGAAAATCCCTTCAGTGATAGCTGAGTTGTTCCATTTGGACAGATGGGCATGACAAAGCTAATAGTTGCTTTTTGCAATGCTGCAAACGTGTCTAAAAACCATGGAATCAGGAAAAGTCAATAAGTCAAACACAACTGATGAAGTGGTCTGCAGTTGATTACAATCTGCAGTCGACCATCAAGAATGAATAATGAATGTAGAGCCTTTAAACAAATGAAATGGGAAACTTCTGTGTAAATATCCAGAAAAATGAGCTTCTAAAGTGTGGAAAACCTTTTACATGAGAATTGTATATGTGGGAAAATGTTAACATTCTTATGTAAGTTATGACAAGACTTAAAAAAAATCTGGCATCATATATGGGCAAACTTTGTATTGTGAAACTTCTTACATGGGAAACAATGTATGACAAGAAAGAGTAATTTCATAATCACAGTAATGTACATGCATTAACATAATCATAAACTTTTAACCTATTTATGATAATCTGTGAAAATAAAACCCTGAAGATTATCACTTCATGCCAAAACACAATGGGTAGGAATATACTTCACAATGAGCATATCATCCTATCTCTAATACTGTATCAGATAGCACCAGAACTATGATAGTAACACATCTGTGATCATTAACTTGCACAGAGACTCGACCAATTGAAGGAAAGTAGATATCACAGAATTCCCTCCAACATTTCTTGTTATTTACTGTTCCACATTCAAAGTAATATACTGGTCTGTTTTCTCACCTACTATTCACAGCAACAATTCTCAATTTTATGTTTATCTCCTGCCTCAGGTTCTTCCCCTAATATTAAATAATATCACTGTAAATTTAACTTTACTACGATTATGACGACGGACAATATAAAAAAAAATCAGTCACATCTTTTAAATTGAAAATTCTTATTACCTGTTGGATTTCTGAAACCTCTTCTTCGCTGACATTGCTTACAACAAATGGCAATGAAAGGAGACATGCCACATACTCCACAACCCGACAACTGGCCCCAGGGTTACGGAGTGGTGACACCACCACACCAACAAAACTACACTGCAGCATTGCTTCGACATCCCCATCCATTACTTCTTCCATGGTGCGTTGTAGAAATGCCAACCACTCATCACTTTCAATTGGATGTGTACTTACAGCAGAATCCCAACTGTGAAGAGTGAATACACCAAGACTCTGGCGTATGCTTGATGTGTGTTTTGGCTTAAACTTAGCACCACTGCATTCATGGCTTAAATCTGAAGTCAAACCAGTGGGTTCCATCTTCTCTGTGTCTGATTTAACACATTTTAAATTGCTCTGAGGTTTAAGTCCATTATCACAAGCATTTTTCTCGCCATTTATAATCAGTCTATCGAAATGTCCAGCAATTGAAGCACCAGTAAAACTGAGTTCATTGGACAGTGACACACTTCTTTTATTACGTGTGCCCCTTAATGATACGTTACTTCGCTTATTAGCATAACGCAATTTGGATACATTTTTCAATGAGTTCTGGGAATTGACAGCTACAATTACATAAGAGTCTGAGCTACATTTATTCAATTTATTTTTTTCACCAATGCAAACAGGATCAGAACTGCTACCAATTATGTTACAACTCCTAGTTCTCAATGACTTGCAATGAAACAATTTGTTTCCTCCCAAAACTAAAGATTTCTTTGCACTTTCACTAAACTTAGCTGCACTAACATCTGAAACACTTCTGTTCCTTTGCTGCAAGAGTTTCAGCTTTTTCTCATGTTCTTCTATTTTTTGTACTGCTTGATAAAAGATTCTGTAAATCATAAACATAAGTTAATAAGTTATGTAAAAAGTGCCAAACATTAATTTTTTCAAGAAAGTATGTGAGAAACAAGGATAGCTTTCATACATGACGTGCTCCTGCAGATAATTTTCCCCTGGCTAATGATCTCAATATAAATTCAATTGATCTCAATATAAATTCAATAACATTTAAAGTCATGTGTGTAAATTTTACTTTAGAACATACCAGTTCCTCAATAAATAAAATTTTTCTTCTCCTTCTGCTGCAAGTAGAGTCTGGCAGATCTCTTCTAATAAATTTTAATTTCTGTAATAACTACTTAACAACAAACTCATAATTATTAACCCATCAGGGCCTTGTTACAAAATTAATTTTACTACATATGCATTGGAATCAAACAGTTCTACAAAACAGTATGTCAGAAAAGCATAACAGAGTTTTATTCAAATTTAAAAAATCATATTAATTTTACTAAACACTAGCACTGACCACTTTACGAGTCAATACTAAACATTCCAGCATTTCCATTTCAATTTCCATTCATTTATTTTCTGTTCATCCATTTACAGGTACAACCTAAGGATGTGGAAATAGTCATAATGTCCGAAATAACTGCAGCGTCCACTTGGTAACAAGTATTCAGATACTAAACTTATACCTACCTATCACAGAAAACTGTTCATGATAGGACAGATATAAATCAATTACAATAAGGAATGTTCTCTTACTTGGATTGACCTGCTGTCTGAGTCACCAAATCTTGCTTCTGAGTTTCTTTTGCTGCAGCCTGCGAAGCAGTCAGAGGGTTGGTAAGTGGAGTTGCTGTGCCTAAGGATCAAACAGTGATGAAAATATGATGTAAAAAAGATCTTGCAGAAGCTCTTTTTGAAAGTAAAGACTTTACATTCAATATAATACACATGTCTTTAAATGAAAAATCATGTCAAGTTATTTTTTATTGCTTGTAATTCTAAATAGTATTAATACTATTGCTCACGCACTGTTGTTGTTAGTGGTTGTGGTGGAGGTAGCAATTAAAGCAGTATTGTCTATTCAGAAAGAAATCAAGCCCTTTGCTCTTCTGGGATGTTAGATGGTGTAGGTTGGTAGCTGAAAACTGATATTTTGAAACAACCTACTGATCCCACTTTCAAGGGTCATGCTTGAGCCTTACAGATTGAACTGATTGGTTGTTCAAAACATTGGTAACCAACTACCAACATAAGACACATAACAACTCAGGACAGCGAAGTGCTCAACTGCACTTTGGCACAAGCCTGAAGGAAATCACTGATTACTTAAGAAGAGACGCTGTGTTAAATTTATCAGGAGAGTCACTGTAATGTTGGTACTGCAAACAGCATTTTATGCACAATTTATAAGAATCTCCATAATCTATGATCACACAACTTTTGAAATACTTAGCTTCAATAGTCTACCAGTTAACAGAGTCCAACTGCAAGCTACATGAAGATTTTCATATAGCTGCCACAGAAGTTCAGATTGTTTCCTATGGAATAATGTTGTGAAAAATCAATTAAACATGAAACAGGAAAACACACACTTGTAAACAGAATACATTGATTTCACAAGGACCTAGATTTCTTTCCCTTGCAAAAGGAGAGTATTCACACAACAAATACATTATTATAATGGCAAAATTAAAAACATTCATGTATACATGACCTATAAATTGTGTCCACTCCCATCTTACGGAGGGGACCACAGCAGCGCAGTGGTTAAGGTGCTGTGCTTCAAATGGGAAGGTTGCTGGTTCGATTCCAGTTGGTGTCATTGGAATTTTTCATTGACATAAAATCCTTCCGATTGCACTGTGGCCCTGGGGTCTGCTCAGCCTCTAACAGAAATGAGTACCAGGAGTATTTCCTGGGTGTAAAGACAGCCGGTGCGTAAGGCTGACAACCTTACCACCATCTTGTGCTGTTGTCATGTAATCTGTGAACATTAACTTCCTGGAACCCTCTGGGCCACTCCAGGCCTGTAACGGGACAGCTTTACCCTTTTTTTACCCATCTTATGTAAGAAATGTAATATATGAGTATTACGCCCCAGTGTGCAAAGAAGTTTCATTGAATGGGTAACATTATTGAATGTAAAAGTTTATGAAACCTGTAGACTTTTGTGAAGTCAGATAAATCATTTAATGTACGTTACAGTGTTAACTTACCTTCACCTTTAAGAATCAACACACCATTTTGCACAAACGGATGTTCTAGCAACAGTGGCCATGTCAGTCGCTGTCTTGGATCCTTCTGAAGTAAACCCTATTAAAAAAAACAATAAAATGTAAAAGAGTTATTAAATGTAGAATATTCATACATACAGATTAACCAAGAAGCCAAAGCACAAAAAAGTGAATCACTTACTTGAATAAAACTCTGACACACAGGTGATATAAAATCAGGCCACTTAACTGCTTCATGACGAATTAACCGTACCAAGTGCAGAATGGATGAAGTACAAAATGGTGGTGTACCCACAAGCAACTCATAAACAATACATCCCAAAGACCTGTGAAATTATTATATTCATGGCATAAGCTAAGGTACTCATTTATCAATACCTTTAATGATCAAGCTACAAGTGTTTTTCTAAGAAAGGTACATCTTTACTGAAAGAAACTGTCTGCTCCATCTGTTTGTACATTTCTTACAAATCTCTGTGACTATTTCATCTGTCTGCCACAACTGAATTCATGACAGAAGATAATGATGTCAATCTACCTACACATCTGCCCACCTTATTTCAAAAGCCTCTGTGGGAGCTGCTGCATTTAGCTACATCAAAACCCTGAAGCTGGTTATAGTAGGTGTACCAGTGATTTAATTGTGGTAACATTATAGTTTTTAAAGCAGAATGGCTACTACAAAGTAAAGTAGCAAAAGAAAATAATTTGGATTTTTTAAAATACAGATTATGTTCTCCGTTGCAGACAGTTACTTAAATAAGGTAAACAGTTTTTACTTGTGTGCATATTACTTCACAATTTATATATTTTCACAGAATGTGTTTCCTCTTCTCTTCACGTAACTTACACTGCAGCATGGAAGAACAATTTTTATACCCTATATACTTATTAAAGATTTGGCATGCTGTACATTTTTCTTTCTGTGTCTGGGATGGGTCTAATGCATTTGCATGATATCAGTCTTCTGCCATGGTCTAAATGAGGTCTTTGCACTTCTGGGATTTTACGCAGCACAGATAGGTAGTTAGTTACTGACATTTCAGGACACCCTACTGAGCCCATCTTCAAGGGCCAAGCAGTCCAAAAGAAGAATGCCAGGAACATTTAGGTATACAGTTATATAGGGGATGGTGTGGGCTGTAACTGATTCTCAGAAATGTGATGCTAGCCAAAAGGGTTAGTGGTGGAGTGTGAAGGAGGGGGGAGGAAGAAATCAAGTTGCCTAGGAGCTGCTCAGAAGGAAAGTGGCTATGCATTTTGTTGGCTTCTGCATATACTAGATGGATGTTGAATTTACATGCAATGAAGGGTTATGTAGTTAAGTACAATGAAAGTTTAGCTAGATTAGCAACAAGATAAATTTCAGAATAATATAGTGTGCAAATGCATCGATTCCTAACATCTACACATCCCAACATGTTTCTACAGAACAGTTAATGCAAGATATGGGTACAATGGTTTTGTTTATGTGCTTACCAAAGGTCAGCATTGTGATCATAAGGTTTCTCTTCTATGAGTTCTGGGGCCATGTACAGGGGTGTACCCTTGATGGATGTTAAAACATAAGTACCTGTACTCATGCTACGAGCAAATCCAAAGTCACATAACTTGGCCACTCCACTGGCTTCAATTAAAATGTTCTGAGGTTTTAAATCCCTTTGAAAGACAAAAATTAATATTAGAATTAGTCAGCATAAAACCAGAGTGTATGTACCAACACACAAGCATACACACAAACACATTCACACAACCTTACACACATGCCTGCATCCACGCGCGCACGCACACACATACACAGAAAGGACACCATGAATACACTTACTTCAATCAATATATGAGATATGAGGTCCATATGCACTATATATAATTTCACAGAACACAAATCTGTGAAGTTATAATGTGTATGTTACAAATCTAACATCCTACTGTAACTGTTTCATTCTCTGACCAATGTTATCCTCTCCACAGTTTAAAATGAAACCAAACATGATATAATCAATTCTTAACTATGTATGGTGATGAGTATGCACATAGTTGGCATCACAGAAATATACATACGATGACATACAGACTAATCCCGACTGGGCGTTTATTAAAAAATCACAAGCTATAACTGCCTGGTTACCACAGTGTCAACTAATTCTTGAATTCTTGTACTTTTAAAAACTTCCATCTATCATTACAGTGTGATCATTACATTGTCTGACAACGCCAACAATATCGCAACCTAGCATCCACCAAGTTTTATGTGATAAATGACACTATGTGGATTTTATTGTGAGTGCACAAAAAGACAATTATTTTTAACAGTGGTGTTTTGGCTTACAAGGTGAATTCCCTGATGATGGTGGTCACCACAACCAAAACTTGTTGGAAAAGGGAATGACTGTGTGAGAACTTTAGTATCATTAAGTGTATGGTGCATACTGTTGGAAATCTTTAGAAAAATAATTATGAATATATCACATGTAAAAATCTGTCACAGTAATAAACTTTTAACAGAAATACATCATAAGACACAAGAGTAGTGCAGGAATGAAACTCTGTCCTTCCATAACGAAGAGGAGGCAAGCAACCAACACTGGTCAATAGAAAAGATATACGAAGAAACATAATTTGCAGCAAGATACATGGTCCATATCCACATCAAAGTTTACATGCACAGTCAGAATACTTCATCTGTTACAACAAACAGTGGAACAGTTAATACAAATTTCCTGTATTTGCCATGTTACTTCATACTATGCCCAAAAATGGCCTTCAAAACATTTCCTTATTTTCTGAAGACCTATCACTACCTAAAATTTAAGGACCAAGGACAGAGTATTATATTACTTGGCTTTCATATCACTTTCATCTGGGAAATTCCATGTTTGTATAAAACATATATATATATATATATATATATATATATATATATATATATATATGGATTGTACTCCAACAGCCAGATATGGACAAAGACTGGTAAAATTGTTCAAAAGCCACTTGTGGGACTCATACACAAACACACACACACACAGACATGACAATACCAATAGCCTATCTTTATGTATAGAATAAGGGCAGCAGGTCAATAAAAAGTGACAAATGTAATGAACAGACAGCCAAGCCATTTATTTACAGTGGAATCAAATTAAAGAAAAAATAAAGAGTAAAGCAACAAAAAATGAGATGGTAGCAGAAAAGGAGAACATAGGGCGAACAAAATAGTTAGTACTGTCATTTGTGTTCATTGTGATTAACTTCTTTTTTCTGATGTGTATTTCTTCCTTCACAAAGTAGGTCTCATGGACCAATTCAGTAATATTCAAGAAAAATGGCATAAGAGAAAACTAATACATAGTATTTACTGGAGTTACGAAAACCCACACAGAATGATAAAAGAAGAGTGTAATGTTCAAAGAGTGAAAGTCTGGGTAGGCACCTGGGCAATGGTGCTTGTACCTCTCTTTATTAAAACTGCTGAAATTTCTACAAAGCACAGGAAACAGACAGAACAACACCATGAATAGAAGTGTGGTTTGGCAGCAGGATGGACCTCCATCACATTTTGGACGCACTGTTTGTGCTTTTCTGAATGATAAATATCCAGCGTGGTTTGGTGGCTGTGGATCAGCTGAATGGCCCCCCAGTGTCTGCTGATCTTACACCAAATTGGGGTATAACCAATAACAAAATGTAGAGCAAGAAACCTGCTCATATTTTTTAAATAAAGGAACAAATGCATGTAGAATATAACAGTTCAAATGTAAACAACTTCGTACAGAACGTTGTAAATAAGGGCTTTGATACTTGAAATGTGAGTTGAATATAGTGGACAACAACTTGGACAATTTCTGTAGTTTGTTACTGTCACTTGGCTGGTGGTGGTTGTAAATCAAGTATTATTTCACTGAATTATGAGTATATATATATATATATATATTGGGAATATTATGGAAGCCTGCCATATGAGGCACAAATGGCCAGTAATTCATATATCATAAAAGAGAAACAATATCTGTCAAAACTGTATCAAATGGGTAAAATTAAGAAATCTAACTAAAACACCATAAAATAATAAATTACATACCTATGAAGAACTCTGTGTGAATGCAAATAATAAAGTGCTGACACTAAATCGCAAACAATCTTATGCACTCGATTTTCTGGCAAATAGCCTTCTTCTCCTAAAATTTCATATAGTTCCTTTTCAGCATATTCAGTTACCACAACAATCTAAAATTAAACAATGCAAAGTCATTCAATGAATGTAAAAAAGATAAAGTCAAGTTCATAACCAAGAAATCAAAAAAATGTTTTTGAACTGATACTGCATATTACCTCATTCTCAGTTTCAAATGAATCTAGCATCTGTATAATATTTGGATGGTGTAGATGTTGTTGAATCTCAAATTCCTGTCTCAAACTCCTCAATTCTTTTTCAGAGCGTCCTCGCTGTAAAAGAAATATCTGTCTTAATTTCACAAATGCAAGTCCGTAAGTGTATTACTCTAACACAGTAAAAAAAATTTCATTCAGAAAATGCAATGGCTACATAATTTTGATGGTGACTGTCAGGTTCACTAAACTGCTATGATTAAAACCTGGAATAAAAAAAAAAATAGGAACAAGCAGTTTAAAAAAATCCAATTTTTATATGCAAAACTACGTTCAACAAACGATAACATTGCTTCAATTTTTTTGTAGTCGATTTAGTGACACTGCCAGGAACTCAGGCTGTATAATGTAAAATGATTGGATGACAGTGAATATTCAATTAGAAAGGATAGAGAATGTAGCATCCACAGGCCAATCTAAGGTACTGTGCTGTCAATGGCCTAGAGGAACTGAGGAAAGCAATGAAAAATCTGTTAGGATTGTTTGTGTTCTTGCAAAGACTGAAAACAAGCACCTCTGGAACACAAGAAGCTTTACTGTTTCAGGCAACATGCTTGGTATGTTTATTTGTAGGATTGATATTCATTGCTTGAGAACATATTTAGTGGTTACATTTTTTAAGTGCAAAGGTCATATTGAATCCCACACTTTAGGATAGATTTGGATCACATATATGTGCTACTTGTTGGGTAATTTTAGTTCAGTTAGGTTAGACTAGTTTACCGGAAGACAGCCTTAACCCAATCGGCACTTTTACCTGCAGACAAGTACAAATATAATTTACATCCTTCTACTACAAGGAAACCACTTATGTGTGCATTATGCCAACTGTAGAGGGTGGATTACGTCAACTGCACCAAATATTGGTCCCTATTATGCATACCCCGGAAAAAGTTAGTATTTCTTCAGGACTACTATATTAATTATAGGTCACAATAATCTACTCGTTTGTATAGGTTATGTTCATACCGATTCCTTCAAACAAAAGAGACAAGAAGTGTTATAGCACACACCTTCCGTATAATTTTAAAAGCCACTATTTCCTCTGTTCTAAGACATTTTGCTTTATATACTCGCCCAAAAGAGCCTTCGCCAATCAAACCTAAAACGTGGTACTTTTCCATTGTTCTGGCACTTCACGTTTCCGTACTTCGAAGAGGCCGCTGTTTCACTACATCTCACTGTTACGCATTTGACTATGCTGTTTATTCTGTGTTAGTGTCACTCGATCGCACGTGATAGCCGTTGTTTGCTACAGTGTAGCACGTTACTTAACAGTAAGTCATTAAGATTACACGTCACGCAGTATTTCGTATATGACCCTAATAACGACACAAAGCTTCTGTCGTTTCATAAAGGAGAATCTGAATTACAGGGAGAGTATTTCGTTTTCCCGAAATTTAATTTCATAAAGAACTGGTATACCACATAAATGCAGCAGTTTGGGTTTTTAATGTAAATACGACCCGTTTGTGGCAGAGAATGGAATAGTTAAAATGCCCACCATTAATAGAATTTACACAAAAGGAAGCTGAATGAATAGGGCCTACAGCCACACTACCTAATAGTACACAACAAAATTTCGCCATATGTCTTAAGTTTGTCGGTTCGCGAGAGTTTAGTACTGTAGTAATCTGAATAGGTTCAGAAGAGGTGAGTGTGCTGTTAAATTTGCTCACAAATCTTGTATATGTGGAAGAAGCACCTGATTGTAGGCTGCGTATACCATTTCCACCAAGAGTAATAAAACTCTGCCCCTGCCCAATGAGGTTTGAGGTTCTGACCGCAGTGGCACAGACAGGCTGTAGGTACTGTCATTGGGAGGATCCCGCCTTCCCATTCTTCATGATAAAAAAAAAAACATTTAAACCCAAGTGCCAAACAGTGTGGAGTCACATTCCAGAAGATGCCTCTCACTATGTGTGACATCTTGCTGTCCAACAGAGAAGGATAAAAATTTATACATAAGCTAAGTAATGGAAATAGTCTTAAGTGAAACACTCTTCAGGAAAATGTGTTGGGTGTAATATTGTTCCTGTGACTGTAATGTACCAACACAATATTTTCTTAGTCTTATTACTTTCTGATAATCCTGTGCATAAAAATCCATTCTGCAATTCCTAAGTCATTATGTGTACAGACAGACTGAGGAGTTTTTAATAGAGACTCACGTGGATGTGAATAACACTCAGAATGGGATGTTTTGCTTCCCCCTGCTTGCTGTGCATTTTTGTGTTTAGTCATCTGTGAATTTCTGCTACAAAGCATGTTGTTACCTCTCAAAATCCCATCTGTGTTCCAGACCATATACAGATTTATCACCATTCCATCAGTGCTTTGTCTCTTTATTTGTTTTTTAACAAGCTTTGTACAGAACTTATACCATAGGAGCCCACAGCACTGTAATGCATGTGAAGTACACAGCCATCAATACATTGAAATTTCTGTGGGACTGTTTATAGAAGTGTATACAGAGTTCACATTAAACATTTTCATGGTGTATGAAAATTATCTTCACGGTAATTGCAAGAACTTTGTGAATTAAGCTGTAAAACTTAGAGTACAATAGTAATAGACATTAAATCTACAAGATGAGTTCCTGATGCTGTATGTATTTCTGAGTTTTGCTGGACATTCTTTTGCAGCTGAAAGGAAGAAAATGTGCCAGTGGATGCTTGTTGTTTTCATATGTGTTGTTACATTGCGAGTTCTGTTATCTGAGACTTGCCTTAGCAGAAGCCAGAAAACACACCTGCATCTTTCAGCTAAAACACCTTACCGTTACTTAGTGAATAAAAATGACTCACTTGTTCACTATCCAGGTAAAATTTTAAATTTTGTGATATTAAATATTCCAATTAGTAAACTCACGGCACATACTTTATTAACTTTTTCTTGTTATAGGTTGTAGTGTGCTTCGGATATGGATGCTTGTTCGCCATGGAACACGTTACCCTGGTTCTGAAATTATACGAAAGATGAAGGAGAGATTGCCTGTATTACGTGATTCTGTGATACAGAATCATAAATTAAAACGAGGTAACAATTGTCTCAGACCTATACAGAGTATAACTTTTAATATTTTTTTGTTAGTATGGTGTATGGTTTTATTATTTGTTATTAAGCAGTATTCCTATTGCATGTTTTTCCAGTTGTTGGGTTTGATCAGTTTCTGGATTCTTATATTAATAATTATGCAGGGCAGTACAGGAATGACTTAGTGTACCCATGTTTACTGCAAAACTGCATGAATTCATTTGCATATTAGTTATTTTATATAAACAATGAAACTAATTTTGATTCCTCCTCATAAAGTTTTATCAGCTGTGACTTGTGTATCGATGAATCATAAAAAAAGTTTTCCACATTGTTAATTATGTGACTGTGTATTTACTTAATGAAGTAGAAGGAAATGTTTTTTATGATCATCTAGTACCTAACTTATCACCACAAGTTTTGCAGTAATAGGCATGTGCCTACAATAAATGGACATGAAGGCCAACACAGAGTGCAAAGAATACATTTTGAAAATAATTGTATCACTGGAGGACACCTTTAAACTTTACTTTGATGTGGTAGTGGCTTATAAAGTTCAAAGTATGATGGTGGCAAGCCAAGAAACCTGTTAAAAATTGCAGCCACAAGTAAGCATGTTTTAGAAACAACATACACCATACATATCATGCTTATTTTGTGTACTTACTGTATCTTCATCAACACTGAGCATAACTCAGACCTGGCAGTGTGAAATAACACTCAGATTTAAACTCATGGCTCTAACAAAAATCTGTTAATTCATCTCCATAGCAAAATATTTAGTTTACAGAATAATTCACATAATTTTAACTTTATGAAGTTAGTATATGAAGGACAGAATCACGAAAATGTTATGTCTCATGAAAAGTCCAACTCATTAAAACTGACAGCTTTCACCTCGGAGTTTCTGTTGTGTGTGTACTCAGTACTGACACACTGGTTTCTTTAAATGCATGTAGATCTATGTTATAAATGATCATGCAGTACAGTAGTTCAAGCTTTACAGTTTAGTAAAATAGTACATCGTAATAAAGACTATACAAATTTCATCAAATTCCATTTATGCAGATTATAGTTATTGTGTAGAGACATGGCATTCACATACTATTATAATATTTGTGCCAGAAAAAATTAAACAAGTGGGGAATGCACACGTAATGTAACAGTTGTGGTTTATTATATCTTTTGTCTGTAGGTTATCAGTTTCTAAGCGTGAACATCAAATTATTTTATGCAGAACACTGGAAAATGTGTTTAAAATGTGTCTTTCCACTTTTTGCAGAACACACACTAAGTTTTCTCCATATATTAGGAGCAAAATTTACCTTTTCAATTGGAGTGCTGTTGCTACAGTATGGAGAAAACTTACAGTGTGTTTAGTAACAGGAAAGAATGAAGCTTGAAAGTCTTATTTTAGTAGAATACTGCATGAAGAGAAGGTAACAAAAGTGTCTTTTGAATGCATTCTAAATGCAGTCAAGGCTTTCTTTGGTTGCCTGCATGGGATGTTCGGTGTACCTCATTACACTGGAGGCGTGAATGGAAAATACATGTAGGTCTTTATATAAAGTGTCCATTGTATTTACTGTAAGCGATTTTAACCAACACTAATGTGGCTTCAAAATTTCTCATAACCTAGTGCAGTATCAAATTTTATGAAGAGTGTTTTGGCATTTTTGAGGTTGTTGGAGACAGATGAATGAACAGAGCAGTTTAAAAAGGCATTCCACAGGAATGTGAACATATCTAAAATGTTTTCGTTATTGCTTCTATGTACTGAATATAATGAAATTATGTGTTCTGTACTGGAAAATATCAGACTTTGACAGTAAGGAGTTAATTAAAAGAAATTGTTGCATTTTTTTGTGTTCTTGCTGCTGCTGTTATTATTACTATTCCTTCATGCAATCAGGACAGCTTTGTAAGGAAGAAATAGCTGCACTGCAGGCTTGGTCTCCTCATGTGGAAGAGGCTGATGAGAAACGTCTTGCTCATGAGGGTGAAGATGAAATGGTTGAATTAGCAGAGAGGTTTCAGAATCGTTTTCCTCAAATACTACCAGAAGTTTATACAAATTCAACATTTCAGGTATGAAGTCCTAACTAAGGCCATTCTTCTTATAAGTGTATGTTACGAACAAAGATAAGGTACCTCTACTAATAGGTTGTATTCCATTACAGTTCCGATACACTGCAACACAGCGCACTGTTGAAAGTGCTCGTCATTTTAGTGTTGGGCTCTTTGGACGAAGAGTGAGTCGCCATGTTTGGTTTCCAGAGGCCATGTACAGAGATCCAGTTCTCAGGGTAAATTCAAGAGGAGTGTATTTGTGCTTCAGTTTATTTTTTAACATTATCATCCTGTGCAACCATATGCCAGTCTCTAAAATGTACTGGGGAGTGGTCTAGCATGCCATATGCTGGTGTCTGTGTGTTTACTGGGTAGCACTCTCTAGGAAACCTAGTAAAGTAAATATTTGTTTGTTACATACCAATTTATTGAGATGTGTTGTGATTATGAAGACTGACATCACCTGTTGATATATCACAATTGCAATTTAGTATGGTAATCTTCAAAACCCTTGCAAATGTTATTTCTATAGTAAAACCAACTAGATTCATCAATGTTTCAAATTTATTTTATTTTGGAATGGCTCTCTATGTGTTTTGGACGGTCTTTCCTTCCATCATCAGGAGTTCAAGACTGTACATACAGCAACAGGCATTTGTCAAGCAGATACTGCTGTCTGCCTGCTAGCGGGTACCTGCTAGCAGGCAGACATCAGCTTTAAAACTTCCAAATTTTATTGAAAATTTAAACACAATGAAGAAGCATAAACACTCTGGAACAAGGATTTATAAACTATGCAACATGAGGGGAAACAAGTTACAGGCTTGAAGCAAACCTAAGCAGACTTTGGCCTTTGCTTCTTTCAGATTGTAGTGTCCAGCTTCTTGGGTAAAACAAGTTAAAGGTTTGACATTCATAGGGCCATGCGTCGTATTATTTCTATAGTAAAACCAACTAGGTGCACCAATGTACCAAATTCATTTTTTTAAATTTTATTTTAGAATGACACTCTACATGTTTCGGACGGTCATTCTCTACATCATCAGTTCAAGACCATACATACAGCAACAGGAATTTGTCAAGCAGATACTGTTGTCTGCCTGCTAGCAGGCAGACAGCAGTATGATGGAAGGAAAGACTGTCTGAAACATGTAGAGTCATTCCAAAGTAAAAGAAAAAAGCGAATTTGGTACATTGGTACATGTCGTTGGTTTTACTATAGAAATAATACTACGATGCATGGCCCTGTGAATGTCAAACCTTGCAAATGTACAGTCTCACATCACAATTTTTGCACTTTACTTGAACTCTTTTTTTTTTTAACTTGTTTTACCCAAGAAGCTGGACACTACAATCTGAAAGAAGCAAAGGCCAAAGTCTGCTGAGGTTTGCTTCAAGCCTGTAACTTGTTTCCCCTCATTTTGCATAGTTTATAAATCCTTGTTCAGGAGTGTTTGTGCTCCTTCACCATGCTTAAATTTTCAATAAAATTTGGAAATTCTAAAGCTGATGTGGATTTATTGTCCATTTGGCAGTTTTATTTTTCTGTATAAAAAGTTTGTTTTGAAGTCAACAAAAGTTTATATAAAATTTGTTCTTCCCAATCCTTTATATTTCAATTTGTTACGTTTTACATATATACCATTTGAATATCTACAGACATTTATCATCATCATCATATATCTTTCATGGAGTTGGGCCACTTGTTGACCCATTCCATTCTCACCTATCCAGAAGTCTCTTCAAAGGTCTACCATGATTCCTTCTGCCCATTGGGGAGTAGTATTTCATTACCCTGAGTAATCTATTTCGAGGCATTCTATTTACATGTTGTATCCAGCTTCTCTTGTATTCCAGTAATTTGTCCAAAATTGGTGTTATTTTTAACTCCTTTGCAATTTGTGTATTTGTTTTGTAATCTG
>Ga0136643_10006329_pt1 | contig 16936 bp, 11 predicted proteins | sample TergutLab28metaG_FD_96883 | JGI IMG/M metagenome (GOLD analysis project Ga0136643, IMG submission 96883) | Labiotermes labralis P1 segment gut microbial communities from Petit-Saut dam, French Guiana - Lab288 P1 (version 3) (version 3) | ecosystem: Host-associated > Arthropoda: Insects >... | reverse complement strand
GTCAGCCTTACGCACCGGCCGCTTTTTACCCCCAGGAAATACTCCTGGTACTCATTTCTGTTAGAGTCTGAGTCGACCCCAGGGCCATAGTGCGATCGAAAGGATTTTATGTCAATGAAAAATTCTAATGACACCATCTGGAATCGAACTAGCGACCTTCCGATTTGTAGCACAGCACTTTACCCACTGTGCCACCGCCACCCACACCTAGTGCCGCGGTTAAAGAAAGAGTAGAACTATACCTCTACTCCCCCTCTGGGCCTTCGTGGCCTGTACTACGGTGAACTTTTCTTATGCATTTCTGATCTTTCCCCCGTGCTAATGTTTGGTATTTGTGAATACAACAAAAGAATCCCAGCCGACTTAACTCATATTTTGTCACTCTAAGGCTCCGATCTTCATCTGCCCGCGGCTTGTTCCTACTTCCGTCCTCACTGTCATGTCCCTGTACTTACTGCACTTTTCACCACTTTTCATGCGCCTTCGCACAATTGCGTAGAACGACTATTAGCTTCGTCGTATCTCTCCGTTTGTTCGCCCAAATCGAACAACCCGGCTTTCACTGAACGGATTTTCATGAAATTTGATATTTGGGTATTTTAAAAAAATCTATCGAATAATTTAAAGTTCAATTTAAATAGGACGACGACAACAACAACTACAACAACAACAACAACGGGTACTTCACATGAAGACCTATGTACATTTATGATAACATCTCGTTCAGTTCTTCTTACAATGAAAAATGTTCCATACAAAAGTTATAGAGAAAATCAAAACACACGTTTTATGTTCGATAACTATTTCCGAAAATCGTGCCTTTTATGACATAATGTAGAAAAATATAGTTCAGCTGGACATGCCACAGATTACAATATAATACGACGCATGCGCTTTGCATGCCGGATAACTAAGGTACATGTAAATTCTGCCCTCGAATAAGCCACGAAAACCCAGAAGGGGAGTACAGGTATAGCTCTACGCTTTCTTTAACCTCGGCGATAGATGGGGGAGGGTGGTCAACGCCACGCCCCGGCCGTTTTAGCCCCGGGAAAGACCCGCTACCCATTGTACAGGAGGCTGGGAGAGCCCAAGGGCCGGTCTGGGCGGGTGCGGAAAATCTCGCCCCCACCGGGATTCGATCTCCGCACCGTCCAGCCCGTTGTCAGTCGCTATACCGACTGAGCTACCCGGCCCACAATCCCTCCATAATAATGTGACAAAATATTTACCCTCTGCCTCCTTCATATTCTGACAGATATATTTTTCCCTTCTTGTGTTGGTTTTAAATCGTTTTTGAACTGTTTGTGTAGAGAAGCAAATGATTTAGACGCTGCCACACCTCTGAATTCACCCACACATTCCAACAGTTGTGTGTATGCATGCTCCACCGATCTCTTTCTAAAATATTCACCAACACCTGAAGAAGTGCAAAAAAAAAATTAAAGCTACTGGAGTAAGTAGGTCCCCAGGGAATTCTGACTCATCGATTGTTCTGTTAATTGGTCAGTTCACACGTTATTTGCCAAAGTGAATCAATTAACGATATCAAATTCAAGCTAATGAGAGTAGCCCTGAACTAACCTGAACCAAACAATTGTAATGACACTTCCTGCAAAGTAATGGACATGTTCACGCCGCCGTCTTTAATTATTCCTACAGCATTTAATCCAGCAACTGCCCAGTCAACAAGAAACAATCGTTTGCCACTTTAAGATGTGCCTCCTGCATGATTCGGCCTCTACATGGCCATCCTCAGAGAGGCCTCTTGTAAACTAATATCATAATGGTAGATTTCGTCATCCAATATGATATAAGTATTCACCGACAATACAGGCGTATTCTTGTAATAAAACCAATGAGATGCACTAATTTTTCAAATTTATTTTTGAATAGAACTCTACATTTTTCGGACAGGTTTTCTCCCCATCACCAGGAGTCTAGTACTGTATACACAGCAGTGTGCTAGTGGGATCAGGATCCTGACCAGGAAGGAAACAAGCTAATGTTTCTGTAAGAATGGTGTGAACTTCCTTCGACGTCTTGCCTTGCAGAAAAAAAAAACTTGATGACAGCTCGCGTCTCTATGTTGTTGAAATTGCACACGTCCCTGACATGCTTCCGAACTCCTTTCCTTCCTGGTCGGGCTAAGGACTTATCAGCATCCCGGTAAGTTGGAAGAAAATGTTTATAGTGTGTGACCGTGACGCAGTGTGAATTTTTAAAAAAAATCGTCTTTTAAACGGAAGGCTGCTATACACACCAAGAGTGAAAACCACTATTACTTTACTTATAGTAAATTTTGTGTAGCCCACTTCCATGTTTAAAACGAAAAGTCACATTTCCTGAGCGTAACAAGTGACTACTGTAATTAATTAATTAAAACAATTAAAAAACGTTCAAGTCCTGCAAGTAAATATTAAGAAACTGTAAATACATTGTGTCTCAAATACAAACAAGACGCAACACTTCAGATGGCACTGCAGTGTAATGATTGCATGAAACAAGAAAAGTCACTTCATCTGACAAGGCTATTTCTGACTGACATAGGCAACAGAGTAAGATTTAAAAAAAAGTGTCTCTGCTGTTCTCCCATGTACCTCTCAGCATATTACAAGGGGTAAAGTGGATGAATGCTGTCTAAATAATTGCACGTGCAACTTCAGAATATGTTTTGTCGATTCAAGGCTGCTCTATACAGGAACTTAACGGTAAATAAAGCACAAAAAATAAGTGTGTACTACCACAACATAGGCCTATAAAACAAACAACAAACATTCTTTTTTCTGTCCACTGCCAACTAATTATCAGAAATATTAATCACCCTTGAATGTACTTTCCCCTACTTTAAATACACTTGTTCCAGTGTTCTGGTAAGTCCATATTCGACTGGAAGGTGGAAATAATAGCCAACAACAAGCATCATAATTTTCACTGAACACCAAATATCATTAGGCTGACAAAGTCAAGGACAAGAATGGCAGGACATGCTACACATATGGGAGAGATGAGGAATACTAAATTGCTTTGCTCAGAAAATGTGAAGAGAATCAGAAATTTGGAAGATCATGACACAGATGGAAGACTACTGTTAAAATAGATCTGACATAGAGTAAATAAACTGGCTCAGGGCAGAAACCAGTGGAGGTTCCAACTGAATATGGAAATAAGCTTTCTGGATCTGTGAAATGTGTGGAATTTGTAACATTTTGGTTACAGCTTCAATAACAACAGCAACTATGAAGTACATATTTAAAGAAAGAAATTTGGGCAAAACTATACTCCAGGACAAAAATGAGATATGGTCCTGAATTATAGGAGCTGGTGCTTTATGAAGACTCCACACATTCTGTGCAACATCATTAAGAATTACGAAATGAAGATGATGATCACAATATTGGGTACTGGCTGCATGGAAGTGAACTGCTGCTGACATTTCCTCCAAAATGTCAGTAGAACAGCCCAGTTACACATAGAGCCAACACTGAAAAGTAGTTACCAACATATAACACTTTTAATTACCATTAGAGCCTTACATAAGACACTAAATATGTACTGACAACTAGACAAAGCACCAGCTTGTGGCTTAGTACTGCAGTTAAAAAAGGCTACAAACCCTCCAAATATACAAAAGGACAGCCTATGAATCTAAGAATATTTTATTTTCATAAATATTATGAACTCAGTGCTGAGGAATTTATGTCGTCAGTCACATGACAGGCGACAGTTTACCGAAGATATCTATTTATGTGTCACTCTGTTTTGAATATGGTCAGAATACATCTAACGTGAACATGAAAGTGATGGGTTTCTTGTAAAGGCTAAATTCTCACCACAGATAATATACGTAAGTTCAGTTATATTTTGAGGCTGAACTTTCTTGGTGGAGTTCAGGGAAATAATCTGTTTACCGCAAGAAACGTGGTGCACATACTGACCACTAGGAATTAAAGAATTCATGAGAAGCCTATTTATTCACTATAATTATGCATCTTTCTTGTTTTATGTATTCATTCATAATATTTCTGACACAATGGCATGATCACTTCTTGTACATAAAATGCATATGTTGAGAAAGAACATAAGGTCAAGAAAATATTTCAAATAAATCAGTGCCTATAAATATGGCAACCTATGATGAAGCATTGATTTTACATGATTCTTCAAACAGCAGTTGCTGGATGTTAAAATATGTAGGCTTAAAGACCAAGCCCTCATACATTTTAGCAATTTAATTTCACTTAAATACAAACTAGCAGCTCCCCAAACGAATGCTACAGACAGCAGGGAGTGAAGCTGCATATAAATAAACAAACAAACCTCTTAGAAGTTCTTCATGTGCACTTGCTGAGGTCTATGCTCTTGTTTTGTATAATTAATATTAAAGCTTCTTCATACATTATTCATAAGAATTATGATTAAAATTTGGTAGCATTGTTAACATAACCTGTACGGCTAATCAAAACGAGTATCAGACTACACACACACACACACACAGAAGAGCGCGTGAGCGCGAACGCACATACCAATCATGAGGCGGAGTTGTCCTGACTTTCAGGTTAGATCAGAAAATTCATGCTGAAATCAATTAGTCCTTGACCTTACGTACACTAATACGTTACTTAACAACTTATTTTACCTATCAATATTTTTAAATTAAATATTGTACTATAAGTAATTTTAAATTTCGAAATTAATTTATTGAGAAATTCCCCATACCTGCATCAACACTACAAAGACTCGCAGTAATTAACAGAAGTTGTAGTCAAAGAACATACCTAAAGCTGTACCTTGCTTAATTATCATAAATAACTTAGGCTGCAAAATGCGCGTTTACGTTCGTCTGGAAACTGACACACTACTAAAATGCACAGATCTTCTCTAAAATCATGGATTAGAGTCTAAAACGTATGTCCTATTTCAACGCCATTCTAATTCTAAATTTGCCGCCAGGCTGCAGCATAATGTGAGCATTGAAAAACTGGCCGTCAGATGGCACCACAACGATCTCTTCTTGATTTTGTAATTTACACTGTATTTTCAATTTGAGTGTCTGGCAACATAAGTTATCGTATCACCTTGAAAGCAAAGGATTTAATACGGTGTATCACATGAACGCGTTTTACACACTAGTAAGAGTATTTCATTTTATTGAGACTTTTATGTGGTGCCAGTAGCCAGAACCCCCATCCTGTGCATAAATGACAATTCCACCTTCATAACTACAATTTGTTCAAATTCAATAATGAATTCAATATAAACGGGATGATCTCTTCAAAGATCAAGCATCAACAACATATGAAGTTTCATGAAAAATATTTGTCCAGGTCTGAGGTATCTAAAAGCTTTCTTCTCCTCATGATTGTGTTGCACCTTTTTAGGCTGTTTAATAACACAGGATTCATTATGTTCATATGCCATCATTTTATGCTGTGTGGCACTACCAGTCACATATCTCCCGTTCTGTATGAAGGGCCTAAGCGACACTTGGAGCTAAATAGACACATGCAGCGAATCATTCAACTAACATGCCCCTGTTATGTGTAAAAGATGACAACTCTATCTTCTAGAATACTAAAGATAGGTCTCTCAAAAGCATTTATCATATGCAAAACCAAGCCACCTTCTTGCTTCTGTTAAAATGATATTTTGTGGGTTGTCCCTTTGGTACTAAATACAGGTGACAAGATTCACTCTGTCACCAGCTGGTAACCAGGTTTGTTCGCATAGTATAATTGGCAACTGTTATTAAACATTTCGATGTGGCGGAGGGGGAATCTACTTACAGCAAATGCAGTGAATCTTGTAAGAATCAGCAGTAAATCCTCAATCCACAGGGACCAGTGTTGTGCACTACACCAATACAGCTATTCTGTAAATAATGTCAACTTAAACAATGTTTTAAATGCTACTACTATGAATAAAATTTTATTCTGCAGTAATGTGAATGTATCTGAACATTTTCTTGCTACCTCGCGAATTTTCCTTTACAGTAAAATGCACGATGAAAAAAATTTAATTGAAGTTACAAGCCAGGACTCAAGTTCTGACAGCAGACACTGGGGGAATGTTGGGAAAGTGTGAGTTGGGTAAGTCTACCTCACTTACTTAAACTAGTGCCCCTGAAACTGTGTGATGCAAGCAGTAGCTAGGTGTGTCACAAGAAATTTGACCATCCACAATGTGATTCACTACCTAAATACATACCATGGCACTGTTGATCACTGAATGGAATACCTCCAAACTCACATTTGGATGGACAGTGACAAGCATTCAGCTTGTGCACACAATGCATGAAACGTAGTCAAAGCACTGCACATATCCTGAAGCAACATGATACTTGTCACTGTGAACTGTACATATGAAAATTTTTAGCAATTAAACTGGTTCATTAACCTGTATTTATTACTTCATTAAATCTGTGGTATTTCCATGAAAAAGTATCATAGCCCAAAAAAACTGAGAACTGCTGCCTTAGACAACTGCGAGGTTGCGTCCAAAGCTGTACCCATATGGTTCCTTTTACTACAAAATGTATATGACAACACGGATAAAATTGAACCAAACAAGAAATAAATTTCATATTAAAATTCCATTAATAAAGGTAGTACAAGCCATATAATTAAATCATGTATAAAAATCAAAATAAAATAATAACCACGCAAGTCACAAGCAAAAATTTGGACTATTCTCACTATGTATATCAAGACATTACAACAAAAAGAGATGAAACCTAAACTGCAGTCAATCTAAGGACAGTTTATTGTGTGTGTGTGTGTGTCTACCAACATATAATTCACAAACAAATGTTGTTTAATTAAAATTAATAATGGGACTACAGGATATGAAAAGTTAAGTTACTAGAAAAAAAAAAAGTTACATTTAAATACAAATAGTTTGTAAAAAGTAAAATTTTTGAAGATAAAATCACACGAACATGTACATAAACTTCAATAATTTGGATATTTAAGAATAATTTGGATATTTAAGATGAAATTGATTTCAGTACTAGACTTAGACAAATCTTAAGTGGGAGAATTGAACACTGAGAAGACAGGGACATGAACAGCAGAAAGAGGAAAATCTAAAATTTAGAAATATTTCATTGCAACACAAGCATAGTGAACAAGAGCACAAATGAGCAAATTCAACACACATATCAGGAACTCTCATAGCATATGACCAACCACTACAATCCTTTGCGAGAAGTGTGAAGATAAAGCAACAACAAAATTATCCCTTTGACACTGGAATTAAATCTTTTGATGCCAGAATTAAATCTCCACCCCCCCCCCCCCCCCCCCCCCCCCCTTTATCCTTTTTAAAATAACCCACACCACCAAACAAAAAATTTTTCCCTTTTGACCGGTAATAAAACTTTTCAAGCGAGAATTTAACTTCCCCCCCCCCCCCCCCCCCAGCCACTTTAGTTCAGCTATTTAAAGGGCTCATCGCGTGACATATATATATGTGTCATTCGGCAGCTAAGAGTTAAGTCTGGTCAACATTGCACTTGTCTGCATAACTCCATAATACTAGATTTTATAAGGATGGCCAGAAACCACATTCAGCTACCTGGAAAATCAATCTTGGGCACACAGGACAACCAGCACTGCACAATTCACAAATACCTTTAAATACACAGAATATCAATACCTCACATTAAATAAACGTCATTCTCACTGTACAACATGGCATCTAGTACCATGATGCCATGTCGATTAGAAACAAAGAAACTTGAGAAAAAGACACATTAATACAAAACATGTGCCCATCTTCCCACACAAAATGATGGAAACCCAGACCATTTTTGAGACCCCACATGAAATTATGTCACTACTGATGGCTTTATGATGCTAAACATGGTATTACAGATTTTTCAAAGTTGCCCCTCGATCATCTGTTACAGTGATACCTCGACTAACGAATGACCCTGCTAACGAATGTTTTAGTGGATGCCCGCGCTAACATAAAGCAGCAAACATAAACGGTTGAGCCATTCCAGGAGCTTATCTTTTCCATCTGTATGTGTGTTTCAGCTAACAAATGTGATTCCGGAACGAATTATCTTCGTTAGCCGAGGTATCACTGTACAGATTTTCAAAGTTGCCCCTTGATCATCTGTTATTTGCCATTTCAAAGAAGGGGAGCACAACAAGAAAATGCTTACCTTGTGCTGCTGCTGTCATGTTGCTTCCTGCTGGTTAATAAAAATCAGTTTACTAAACTGCAGTACACCCTACAATATTTTATTTGACATCACACTTGATCAAAAAGTATGATGAAAAGAATTACTGGACATGGAACCCACCATGTCTTTTGGTGTTGTCTTCGTAAACATTTACAGACAGTACCAAATACCACTTTCACAATTTATGCATACAATTTTCCACACCTACCATCATAGATATACATCTTTACTACAAACAAACGTTAGAATATACATCATACACATATAGATATATATGTATTTAAGATTATAAAACACTTATGTGTAAAAGAATTGCCAAGATTATAAAAAAAAATAAGTAAAATTTCATATACTTTGGTGAACATATGTTGCTTTATACTGGAAACTGGAATTAAAATATAGAAAAATAATATTTTACAGCCAGAATTCTGAACATTACGTTGAATATTCATATGAAAAATTCCTTCAGAAAAAAGACTGATCATTTTAAGTAGTAGAATACCACTGCTATATAAAAACATAAGATATTAAATGCTACAATATTCTCCCTTAGTCATTCCACTGAACAAATATACTACATTTTAAAAATCATAGGAATATGAATTCTTATCAACAGCCATATACATATATATATATTCTTCTGTGTGCAATTTTATATATATATATATCGAAGGAATACAACACCCTTGAACTCTCTCTCTATGGACCAGAGAGCTACAGTTTTTGGTGGCCCTGGCAACAATAACCACAGCTGCTACTTGCAGGTCTAGAAGACATCAACTCCCCTACCCAATAAAATAACACATTTTAGTACTCAGAAGTATGTGGAACACAATAACCAGACATCCCACTTGCAACTACTGAACAACAAACACATACCAGTGATGTTCTATTACCTTATGTGGTGTTGACGCATGAAATATTCTGAATTAGCAGCAGACCGCATATTCTGATGATCCATCATACCGGGTATATGTACAATAAAATAGAAGTAATTTTATTTGTAAGAACACAGACAAGATCAATTACGTAGTATTAAGATCAAATGAATAAACATTATTACAAACATCTGGTAGATGAGCAAAGAAAAGGCAAGAAAGATATGGCCGTTCGTGTACAGAATATACTGATTAATTAAGATGTCTCTCATTCAGGAGACTAACCCATTCTCATTTATTTTAGCACCTTGCCTCACTTTCACATAGAAACAATGATTCTACTTTCTGTGATTCAGAATATGGTACACTTACATTTTGACACTGATCACATTCCTGATTAAACATAAATATATGGCTTTCTAAATACCAAGCATCAAGTTCAAGTAACTGATCTCTTTCATGCCAATTACTACTCATAGTTATGGACAGGTTCCTTATGAGAACATTAGACCACACTGATATTTCAGCTGGACATTTTACATCTACATTTTAGCTTAGGTAAGCAAGATTTTAAAGTGTCACTCAGCATGAAATATCAGAGTCCCACCGAGTTCTGCGATTACCTTCAAGTCCTGCCTCTATCTACACACACCTCAATGTTCTCGGTGTTCATTTATTGCAGATAAAAGTAATCTTATATTGTCACAAAGCTATTCACACTACAGGTATGGCAGTATACAGAATCAGAAATTGTGTATACCAACATTCTGTTAAATGACTACACTGAAAACATTTAAAACAGGGCTGTAGACCTTAATAATACCTATTTATTTTGTCAAGTATCAACTTTTCATGTGATGAGCCATTTTTGAGAAAACAATTGTGTTATTTACAGTGAACAAGGAACAGGTTGCACTGGACTGTTAACATACAAGTTGTCCCTGGGCACACCATAACGACATGTAAAGAAAGAAGTACACCTCCACACATTCTTAACCTCAGCGCTATATGAAGGTGAGTGGTATGCTTCAGAGCCTGGCAGTTTTATGCCAGGGAAACAGCTCCCAAATTGCACTGAAATGAAGATTTAATGAGTCCCAGAGCCAGTCCTGACTTTTTGGCGAAATCTCTTGTCCCTTCCAGGTAATGAACAATGATGCTGTTTTTGGAGACCCCTAGCCTAGTCACTATGCTAACAAAATCATCATGGCTCAGACACAGGGCGAAAATAAATTCACAAGATTTGAGGTTCTCAGTCTCCATATTCACAGCCCATGTAGTACTGAGCCTTGGACCCTGATGACTGGAAGAAGTTCCATGGAAATACCAGTATTTTTTCTTACCACTCAATGCAGTGTTCTACCCCACACAACTTTTTTTCTCACAAGCTGCTAACTTCCAGTCCAGATTACAACAGCCATTTAATTTAAAACCCACAAAAAGCTTCAGACAGCTAAAACTGTTCAAAGATGCATGAAGAGACAAATGCCTCTACAGATTTAGGTCAGGTTAGAACTTCCCCATCTCTCTCATAAAACTGACTTCTAATTCCTGGTCACGATGTCAACAAACATGCAATTCATAAACAGTACAAAACAAGCTCCATTAATGGTTCACTGGATTTCTGTTCTGCTGCCTTGAGACTGAAATATGCCAATGGACGTGAAATATTTCTGCAGGCAATAAGAGCAAGCAATGTAAGGATTTTAACTGAAGTACGAGTACAGTGTGTCTACCCTCTATGGCATATTTTATTTAAGACTAATAAATTAAATGTACAGTCAACTTATTACACTCAATAACCGACTCTTCACCGCTTACTTGAATTTAATAAAAAAACATAATCACTTCTCACATGATGATAAACAATGAACTTCAGCTCCACATGAATTTAATGCACTTCAGTTCAAAATGAATTTCTAGTATTTTAGCAGGATGATATGATTGACTACTCGATCTCTGTTTGCAAGTCTCTAAGCAATGAGCACATTACACCGAAGGCAACAAACAATACCTAACACATGAAATGTGGATTTAAAATTTTCCACTTCACAAATTTCATTACAGTATGACTAAAAAAAATGAAACTTGCAACTGGGGTAGACTCCTCAATGATGACTCATCAGTCCTCAAATATTTCTAGTTTTTGGGTTTCAAGCTATAGTAACTAATTTTGTATTTATATACTTAATATTATACAGTTTGGTTCTACGTAGTTTGGCATATTAATGGTAACAAGTAAAATGTCAAAATATAATTACATAAATTGTATTTAATTTTTCAGGGAAAAAATAAACATTCTTAGTAATAAAATGATATAACATTTGTGCTCAAATTAATGGATGCTGCCACAGAAAAACTACTAAAAAGTAGTGATGAACACCAAAAAAGGGAAATACATACAATCAATACTTCCCCATGTTCTCACACTGCTAGTGCGGAAATATAATGTGCCAATTCCTATTTTGCTGAGGACCACAATGTCTTTTGTTCTGTTGTTTAAAACACAACTGGAATACAAAGCTGTAGCATTTCGGGTCAAGTAGCCTTGAATAGTAAGAAGTGTTTTTTGGGGGGCTTGTTTAACACTCTACTCTAATGGGAACTTACTAAGATATTACAAAGAAAGGGAAGTCTGCGGTCTCATCACGAGATTATGACTACCATACCATTACACAAGGGTATATTATGGATCCTTGTGTGCAAAACTGTTATGTTTCATCAGATACCACGAATAAGGAAGCGATATAACACAACTGCATGTGGGGGCTGTAAATTGTAGAGTCACAGAAAACTAAATCATCATCAAACACAATACTTCAGTACCTGTCCAATGCAATGAAATGATAGCACGTTAAATTCATAAATATTACTTCATCAGTCCATACTTTTGATGGGCTCAAAATGCAGGCGATATAAATGTTCACGAAAATCACTGGCCATGAAAAATACAAGTTACCAGGATAACCTGGTTCAAAATAGGTGTACCCTATTTTAAGAGTAAGGAGAAAATTGAAGAATAAGAGACCAACTTGATGTCACTAGTTATTAAGTTTTATTTCACTTCTTCTATGCTCAACATGTTTCGGGCATTAATACATCCATCATCAGGAGCCTGCGACTTTTCTATTGAATCATCACATTGGTCGCGTGTTCTTGTTTCGATGTGGCTAGGTTGGTGTGGTATCCGTGTAGCAGGCTGAAGCAGTGCTTCAGCATGCTACATGGATACCAACACCAACCCAGCCACACTGAAACTCCAACACATTGAAGCAAGAACACATGACCAATGTGGTGATTGAATAGAAAAGTCGCAGGCTCCTGATGATGGATGTATTAATGTTCGAAACATGTTGAGCAAAGAAGAAGTGAAATAAAACATAATAACTAGTGATATCAAGTTGGTCTCTTATTCTTCAACTACCACAATGATGCATGGTCCAATATACATAAGTGGGGAGAAAGATTTAAGACATCAATAGTATAAGGAAAAGCACCATAACAGTGGCAAAACGTCAAATAAGGATGTATGGTGCAGACATTCTTACACCAAACCACTGGAATAGCTATGCTAAAATGTAATACTGTTGCCTAAATGATGAAATGCATCTCTAGGCATTTATATTATTGTCTCTGTCATATCCTTATCTTATAGTGAGTGTTATACATAGAAACTGGTTAGCACAAAAGAGTGCAGCCATTTGCTGTTCAAAAAACATGACATCGAAATTGCAAGCAACATGTACAATCAAACGTCTGCCAATTTGCAATGCCTGCATGCTGCACCTGCACCAAAAAGAATTAATTATAATAAATTAAAAAAATTAACAAAAAATGCATCGTGCAGTACATGCATTCAGCTTTCTTCAGGTTCAACAGAATGTTGACAGGATATCTCTCACACAGTCTTCAAATTTAATTTTCATATCTATGACACAAATTCCCCAAAATTTGTGAGATTCTTCTGTCAGCAATATGCATACCATCCCAAATAAATTAATTCTCATAACTGAGCTATAAGAAATTTATCACATTTCATCGCACATTGTACTGAATTAAGCACTAGCACCAATACATAATAACTAACGCATCAAAATGTAACTTAAAATGACCTAATTACTGTAATAACAGAAATGTTTTCTTCATACATGAGAAGGGAGTTCAGGGGTTATTACCTAAAAGGCCTATTGTATGGATCACATAAATTATATGATACAGGACAGGGAATTACAGAACTATGTATGTAAACACCAAAATGGCAGAACAGTGGATAATGCACTGTGCTAACAGTCTAGTTGGGAAAAGTAGCTCCAAATTATCTACTACAATACTGAGAAAGTTGAGCAAATACAAAACATGTGAGATCAGACCTGCAAAACCTCACTGGAGTGATTATTAATGTTCTGGGATGTGACACCATACTGTCTGGTAGGTTTAATGCCCACATACTGAAAGAGCCTGCAGCCTCCCCACCTTTCACCCCAAAGCAACATCCACCTTCACGGTAGAGGAAAAAGGCGGCAGGTTCTTCTGAAATACCAACATTTATCCACCAGACAACACTCCAGCACGACCAAAAAAATATTAAATTTCAAATATAAATTACTTCAAATACTGAAACACAAACAACTTCTGGCCAAAAAACAAATATGCTACATGCTTCCCCTCAACCGAAACTTTAATTTCGACAAATATGTCACGCCCCAAATATTGTCATGCCAATTTTACAGTGACAGGTAGCCATGGCTTTGACCGACTTGACTATCTCTACTTGAAAAACATATAAAATAACAATGGTACTAAGTCCTACATATTAAAGAAACTGGACTGTCTTCTCTCATGAAGTAAAGGAAATCAAACACATACAACTATTACGAGGGAGGGAGACTTCAGCAGCATCCACAGCATAAACCAAAAAAAATATGAAGACACTTAAGTTCTGAACTGTGTCACCAACAGGCAACACAAATATAATCCTGAACGCGAATCAATCCATTTATAATCCAAACAACAATATTCAAATTCTTTTAGTGGTATTTCATAAAACATTATCCTAGACTTCAAGAAACAAAGACAATTTTATTTTTACAGCTGGCTGACAACAAAAGTGCTTCTGAATACAACTGCTATTCCATCTCAGTTCCATGGTTTACATGAATTTTACACAATGTGATTCACAACTGCATCAGCAGTAATGACGTTGGTAAATGTAATCTACTATGTAAAACAGAACCCCAAAGTAAGTGCTATTTACTAAGAGAGGGGTAGGACAGAAGAACAGGGGATAATGAACAGTGAGCAAAAAGGTACTGAGGGTAAAAGTAAAACAAAAATTAGAAATATTCTTAATTCTGTTATATGCAAATGGTGTTATGTGAATATGTACAACTTAACCCCTGGTCTTTTTGTGACTATGAACGAAAAAGGAGAGAAGATACATACATAGCAAAGACACCTTTCAAACTTACTGTCTGCATGCCGTACAAATTTTTCTTAGGTTTATAAAGCTACCTAACGTACCCTGGTGAATGAATTACCTTCAGTCTTTTGACTGAATGACATATACATTACAACTCTGCCTGATACCAGTAGATCTTAACTGCAAAGCTAAATCACATTTACAGATATTCTACAGAGGACATAAAGTAATAAGACACAAACTTAACATCAAATAAAAAAAAAACAAATATATATATATAATATATACGTACGTACATACCATAAAAGTCTTGTGTTTTAACGATATTTGTGAAAAAAATGTCTGTGTCAATTTCTTTTTACAATGGCATAGCTGCCAATTAATATGGCATAGCATTCTGCGTGCTGCAGACTGCATGTTTAATGCAATCGCTGAGTAAATTAAATTCTGAATGTCACTTCACAATGACGTATGACTTCATTCCTTGTGCAGGAACAGCCTCCAACACAACACAGCTAGTAACTTCAGGCAATTGGGCAAACAGTTGCAAGTACAATCAGCAATGTTGCAACATGCATCATTTCATTATACACTTCTGAACAGCCATTATTATCTGTTTAAACAATTTTATATAGAACTATTAATATCATATATTTCTTCCATGTGCCATGTAACATTAGCAATGTGATATAACACTTTCTCTCTGTATTATACACCCAAACAAAATGGGTATATTGGGATGGCCCAACAAATAACCATATGATTGGAGGGTGGGGGGCATGTGTGTGTGTGTGTGTGTGTGGGGAGGGGGGTGAGGACAGAGGATAAAGGGGTAAAGGAAGGTTACACACAATTGAAGGGCAATATGTTTCATCAATCATCCATCAAAAGGATAGAGTCCATCACGCAGACTAGAACTGATCTGCCAAAAGTTCACATATTTCTTGAGAAACACTTTCTTTGCTTGATCGAACCGTCAGTCTGTACATCTGTAATAAAGAAAACAATAATTACAACCTTTAGCATACAGACTTTTAAATGCCAGGATACTGTTCAATTTAAATGCCCACAGTGGGACAGTGTGTTCCCTTTTGGACAAAGAAGTGAATATTTATGTGTGACTGCAGGCTTCCACCATGGTGTAACTGACATCTGTGGTCTTCTGGGATTTTACACAGTGTAGATGTGTTGTTCGTTACCGACGTTTTGGGAAAACTTGTCGGTCCCATTTTCGAGGGTCAAGCGGGCCGAGACGACTGGAACTGCTTGACCCTTGAAGAAGGGACCAACAGGTTGTTCTGAAACCTCGGTAATAAATTCCCAATCTACACCGCATAAAATCCCAGAAGAGTGCAGATCTTGTGTTCATTTAATGGAACAGAACTGTCCTGTTCGCCCATTAATGGATAAGGTTAAGATGCCCCTGTGCCACCCTAAAATCATGTACGGTGATCAGGTGTATAACTCCACACATGCTTGACTTTGCCACTAGACACCATGCCCCTGATGCTTTATTACTGGTGAAAGAGGTCCCTAGTACCCATCAAGTTGGAGGCTGGGTGGGACTCAGAGCAAGTCTGGACAGTTCTGGAGACGAGAAAATCTCTTGCTCCTGCCAGAAATTGAACGCCAGATCATCCAGCTTCCAGCCTAGTCACTATACCAACTATGGTATCCCAGTTCCTACAGTGATGATTATTATACAACAATGTTACAAACAAGCCTGTAACAACCAAAATATAGGTCCATTTCTTAGGCCTATTCTCTACGAAATATTTATAATGCAATATTTAAAGTTCTCACCGCAGTACAGATGCAGTTTCAAATTTCCTGGGATATGATGATGTCTAAATTGGTACAGTTATGAACATTTCAACAGCACTTGCTGCCTCCATCTTCAGGTCAGTCAAAGAAGAGTGAAGTATTCCTGTACTTATGCCATAAATGAACCTCAAAACTCTCCAACACAAAATTACAATTATTAACAGTAAGTTATTTGTCTATTCTTAAACAAAGAGGCGGAATTACTACACATAAAATAATATTATTTCCCTCTGATTTGTATGGTATTAAATACTGCCTGGCTAGCCATGTCAATGTGGCTAGTCACCAGCTTTGTATCATGAAGGCCCAGGTTCAGTCCCAAACAAACCCACCTACAATTTCTGGTGAACAAAGGGACAATGGAATAGTTTTCCTTCTGGCACTTTAGTGTCCTGCTATCATTATTATTCCACCAGTGCTCCACACTCATATTCCATTCATCAGGCATCAAAACTCAATAATCATAGCAAGTGCCAGTTTTGTTCAATAAAATAAGAACAGTACATATATATATATATATACAGGGTGTTTCACGACTTTAGGGCATAACTGCAGGAGGTGATTTCCTAGGTCTTTGTGATCAAAAAAGTTCATATAAACATGTGTCCGATTTTGGACGGTTAC
>Ga0136643_10006328_pt1 | contig 16937 bp, 14 predicted proteins | sample TergutLab28metaG_FD_96883 | JGI IMG/M metagenome (GOLD analysis project Ga0136643, IMG submission 96883) | Labiotermes labralis P1 segment gut microbial communities from Petit-Saut dam, French Guiana - Lab288 P1 (version 3) (version 3) | ecosystem: Host-associated > Arthropoda: Insects >... | reverse complement strand
TTTCTTTTTTTTTTTTTTTTTTTTGGGTTGTTTGTTTTTGTTTGTTTTTTCAATATTTTTTTGTGTGGGGTGGGGGTTTGTGGGGGGGGGGGGGGAAACTATTGGACAAAATGTGTGTGTTGATATTCTCTACAAACTGTGTCTGATAAATTTCACATTCTAAGAAGAATGCAGTGAAAAAATATCATAACTGTACAAATGTCTTCATGTAAAGTACTCATCAGGCATGTCAGAATTTAATGAAACTTGAATTTTCTTAACAGTTTTTAAAAAAAAATCCTCAAAATATCTGATTTTATGAAATCTGTTGACTATTCATAATTTTGCAAATATACTTAAAGAAGGTAATCACTGACCATATGTCACATGTTTAAACACTGCAATTAATCTAGTATTGGCTGACTCCCAATTGTTGCAGTTGTATATATACATCACAATTTCCTAATCATCACATTACTTACATTTAAATAAGGTCTACTATCATGAGGATAGAATGCATGAGGTTATGTGAGGTTCTCACTATCTTCAGGGACAGGATATTGTGAAGTTCAGTAGGTAGATCCCAACACTGTGGAAGAACATACTGTGCTTTTATGCAGGGTAAAAGAGCAGTTTCTTGTATCCTAGAGGTGAAGGATGCAAGGTCTTCTGAAATGTTGGTACATGTCCACAGAACCACACCATGTCACATCCCTGGAGACCATACTCTCATAGACACTGCACTTAAATGCTTGTGCATAATATCAACCCTTCAAAGCACAGTGGTTACTATATATACCACCTGCAATAACACAGAAAAACTCTGCATATTAACTAAACATATTTACGTTTTTCAAATAATCCTCACAGTAAACATTATTTCCCTACACCACACTGACTAAGAAGTCTTTGTACTGGGGACAGACTGTGTTTTCTGTGAGGTGAACATTGAACATACTGTATATATGTATATATTATTAAGGTTAATTTCATGCTTAAACGGGTTAACTCAATCAACTCACACTAACTGGGACCAAATTTTTTGACTGTAGTTTGGAAATACCTGTGAATACTATCTTCACTGGTCCATGTGATGTCCAAGATCAGGCAATGTAATCCTACTGCTAGATGTAAAAGTTTCTAATTATTTTACAGATGGTACAAACTTGGCACGGAGGATTGATTTGAAGTTGATTATATTCAGAAAAAAACGAGATATATACCCAACAGATTTTCATTCATTCAGCAAATTGCTTGGAAGATGTATATGTTCCTAAAGTAACGGCAGAAGCAAAAGGAAAGTTGTCACTCTTCAAGCCATTCAGGCACAAAAAGGGAGTAGATATATAGTTTCACCAATTCATAACACCAGCAGTAGATAGATATGGGTGGTTAACTTTATGCCCTAGCTGCTTTACTCCCAGGCAAGAACATAGCACTCACTGAGTAGGAGGCTGGGTGGGCCCCAGGTCCAGTCTGAATACTTTTGGGGAAGAGGAAAATTTCTTGCTCTTACCGAGATTCGAACCCGGACTGTCCGGCCTGTAGGCTAGTTACTATACCGACTATGACACCTGGTCCCTTAGGTGCCCATAATGCCAACTATAGTGGCTGTGTGGGTCTACAGCTTGAATGCTGTTTTTGTGTTTAAATCCCACTGAGGCATGGATGTTCATCTCTTGTGTTTGTTTAGTGTTGTGTAGGTGGTGGCTTTTGTGATGAGTTGATCACTCTTTCAGAGGAGTCCTAACTAAGGGGGTGACATATAATTGTGTGTGATCTAGGAACTTCAAAAATGTTGCGGCCCAGGCCTAATTTGGGCTGTAGCCCCTACGGAAAATAATGGGCTCATAACATCATGGATTTAGCATCGTAAGTTTAATGATACAGTTCTTTACCTTCAATTCACTGCCATATTTATTCTTGATCCATTTGATACCTTGCAGCTGTGGATCAATCATTAGTGGCCATCTTTCTGAATTTGTTAGCACAGTAGCATTTTCAGAAGACATCCTATCATTTGGAAGCCCTTCATTATTCCACTGTGCAATTTGTGCATCATCTGTCAGCAGTTCCATGGGGTCCAGATCAGCAGTGACTGGTATGGCAGGGGAAAGCTTCTTGAGGAATGGTTCCCAGTACTTCTTGAGCAGATCGATCCTATACATCCGAGTGAAAGAACCCACATAGGATATGAATGCTGTTACCATCAGAATATCCCCAGGGAGTGTTAATAACTGTGTCCTGAAATTAGCTACGCTTTCCCTCCAACGAACATTCTCTGAGGCCAATCCGTTCACCAGACGGTTGGCCAGGTCTATGCTGTTGGCAGTAGCATCTGCTTCGGCTTGACACTTCAGCTTGGCGTTTGTTGCTTCTCGGAATTCAGCTGTCAATGTGGACAGCTGTTCTTCAAGGGACTCAATCTGATTGTTAAGAAATCTTAAACGATCCTGGGCAGCAGAAAGCTCTGCATTTGCTTGGTTTAGAGCTCGACGTTTTGGTTCTACCACAACAAACACGTCATAGAACTTGATGATATTGATGACCCAGGCACACAGACCTGCTGCTGCAAATGATTTGCTCAGAACCTTCTCTGGTGCAAACTCGGGATCTTTCAAGTATTCCTGGAGGGCAAAAACCACACATAAAATATTGTAAGACACTGGATAGTCATGTTGCTGATTTTGGAGACTGTTGTCTGTGGGATGTGAAGTCATAAAGTTTGGTAAATACATACCAGTGTTTTGGTGAAATCTATGGCCTCCATCTGTAAGACACACTGAGGATGAAGGAAACATGTTACTCCAAAATATATATATATATAAAAAAAAATTATCGGACTATGTAGCATCACATCCTAAAACAAGGTAATGTGCACAAATGCAGATGCTTAAAGTTGTTTAAGCAAGTGCTTTGTTTTCAAGAAAGAAAGGTACTGGTATACAAATATGAGAAAAGAGAGAATAATTTGCAAGTTCCTTTCACAAAAATGAAACACACCAAAATTTCATACTCTTTTATGACCTCTCATCAATTAAGCTCAGCAACTATTAAGTACAACAACAGTTATATAAATGAACAATTAACTAATTATTTTACATATACTACATTGTACTTTGATGGTCTGTGATATAAATTGATAAAAATAAATAATTTGCATGTTGAAATGTTTAGGAAATATAATCTTAATGATTAAAACCCCAAAAATACACATTAAATATGAAGCATCACCTAAGAGTCTACAGTTTACCTACTGCATATTTCAGCTTCTCCTTGGCAGGACTATCAGGGGTTGCTCCCTAATTTAATAGGTATGTGTCTGTTTCAATCACTCTGATTATACATAAAAATACACAGAGATGTGCAACACTATAATATGTTTTAGAACATACAAAAATAAAAGACACACTGCACATGAAGTTACGGTTGAAGATTCAGGCCTTCTGGTATGTGATGCTATGTCAATGGGCAAATAGTTCATTATATTGCAAAGTGTCATATTGCCTTTCCCTTATAGGACAAGCAGTCCCAGAAGAAGTTCCTTTTGGACTGCACGACACCGTACATGAAGGAAATATAAATCAATGGAATACCGCAAGCTACTGAACCAAATGACACCATCCCAGAAGATTTGAATCTTCAACACCACTGCTCTGTAACACCCAAATCTCACGTGGCTACCCCTACTATTTACTAACCTGAACAGCCTTGTATACATCAGGTTGAATTTCTTCTTTAGGATAATGGATAAGGTTCTCTAGGAAGGCATCGACCTTTCCCATCATTGATTTGCATGCCTTCCAGCTTCGATCCTTGGGAATACGGCCCTTATTGGAAAACAAGACAAGCACAGCGGCAGTCACATTCACAACTGCAGGTGGTGGCGATCCAAACGACTTCAGCTCTGTGAGGTTGGTTTTGTTGAGTGTATTGAGTGCATCTTGAGCTGCTATCAGTGACGGCTCGGTTTTACGCAAGTCCTCCTCACACACTTTCTGCTTGATGGAAACGTCTTCTTCAATAACTCGCACTTTTTTCTCTTCCTCTGCTGCATATGCTTTCTCTTTTGATACCTTCTCTGTCTCAATACCAACAACCTTCCATACACAAGAGCGAAAATACAGAATATTACACTCTGAGGCTTGCAGTGGTGAATAATCAGATCACTTATTCTGGGATAAGACATTTTGTGTAATTTGGTAGCTAGGTACCAACGTTTGGATGAAACTGCTGCCTCCTTCCTTTGGAAGGAAACACCGGTACCCATGCACTAAACAACATGGAGTCACATCCCAGAAGATCATTATCTGAATATTATACAATGGTCTCTTACCAGAAATGTAAGTCTTACTTAAATAACTAAACTAAATTAAAATAAGCAGGACAAAAATTTTAATAAATTTGTAATGAAGGTGAAATTGAAACAAAATAATCCATGAATTATGGTGCGTACAAACATTTCCTGAATAAGTTATGCTTCACCTATGATCAAATAATTATTCAAGAATTAAAATACCCTCCAATACACTCCTAACCTACAACTTTGAAGGAAGGAGACACAGCAATAAACTTACAGAAGAGAGCATGAAGAAGAATATTTGAACCTGAGGAAAAAAAGTAACAGAATCCCATAGAAAATGACACAATAAGAAGTTTACAATTCCTACTTTCATTTCATAGTATTCCAAAACTGAAACAAAGATGGATGAAATAGAGATGATAGGCAGCATGCACGTCAGAGATGAGACATGCATATACAGCTTTTAATAGTAAAATTTAATAACATGTGAGTTGCAGGAATAGATGGGAAGATAATATTAAAATGGATATTAGCTTAAAAGATGCCAATTTCATTCAGATGCTATTATGTTTAAATCGACTTTGTTATGTTTAAATAAATTAAATGTCACAACAAACCCTCAGAACAAAATAAGCCATAACATATAACACAATATGTTTTGACTTCCAAAATCTTAATTTTTGAAACATGTCATGTTAATGATCATGTATTTATTGTACTGTAATATTTTAACACATAAACTAATTAACTTGCTAAACTGGCACAATCTAGGGTTCTCCTGTGGATTTTGTAATTGTGGTGATAAACATCTAGTTTCTGTAAATGCAGAACTTTCCTGAAGAGTGAAGTTACATTGTAAATAATAAATACTGAAAAGCAATTCATACCTGAATCAGCTTATCGGCAGCAATGTTCCTCACGTTCAGTTCAATCTCTTGCTCTGCAAGGACCACTTTCAACTGTTCCACTTGTATTGCCGTAGTCTTCAGCTTCTCTAAACCATTTTCTAGTCGTGCAATCCGACCTTTTAAATCTTCTGTCTTTTCAGAAAGAAGTTTCCTGTATAGATTAATCTGCTCCAGAAATGTCTTCGGTGTCGTATAGTTGTAACGTTTCTCATTTTCCAGATATTTCTGTAACAAATAAACAGCTGTTAGGGGCCAATCAAAGAAAATTTTTGTGCCACAGACTTGTAGGTTACAAGTAATTCTTTCTTCTATGGCTGGATATTCCTGATTACAAAATCATGTTGATCAGTATTTTACAATTGACTTTGTAAGTGTCTTCTACAAAGAAAACAATAGAATGCTGTATGTGGTAACCACATCTTTCCATTCATCTGTTTGTAACTTAGTATCGGCAACTAAACTGTTTGTTGGATTGCAATGAAATCTGGTACAGGAGTTCTTCACACACGTGGAGTTTCGTAAAAATTGGCCAAGTTAGTCATTATTTAGTGAAGGGGATACATTATGCCTTATACCCATACTTCACATATTCATTGAACAGTTTGGGTGAAATTCGTTTATAGCAGGTCTACACAATCCTGCTCAGTAGATGGAACATTTGTCCAAATGGGTATGGCAGCCATACTCTACTTATCAGAGCAAAAACGATGTTGCCATTTTTTTGACATTTTATCTAAATTGGAAAAAAAATCTAGTGAATACGTGCACAAAAATTTGCCAAGTGACTGTGAGTTTCATGAAAATTGGCACAGTGAGAGCCATGCTTTACTGACAGGGGTGAATAAATTGGCACAGTGAGAGCCACACTTTACTGACAGGGGTGAATAAATTGGCACAGTGAGAGCCACGCTTTACTGACAGGGGTGAATAAATTGGCACAGTGAGGGCCATGCTTACTGACAGGGGTGAATAAATTTCTACTCATGCTTTTAACAAGTACTGTCCTCCAAATACAGTAAAGACTAGCACAAAAGATCTGCACATAATGCCATTCAGCATTTTGTGATTTTCACAGAAATGGCACCGTGAAGACCGTACGCATCTTTTGGTCATAAATTAAATTTCATTTATGCGTGTACTGTAAAACCATATGATGTTTTAAATGTACAGAATGCCTTGGTAAATTATGTGTACTACATTCTGGAGTACACCATTTACAATAATATTGAGTTATTTATAGATTCTTGGTGTATTTACAGTCAGTTGTGATTTTTAAGATTGTAATTATACTGCCATCAACAACAGGATGATTAGCAAATACTGAATTGGAGACATTGTGAAATTCTGTGGTCATGGCAGCATTACTCCAGCTTTTGTTTTGAAGGACTACATCAAACAATAAGAAAACTATATCAGGACAACTTGTGTTGCCTGGCACTTGCACAAGGTAAAGTACTAGTGCTTATCAGTCAACCATGATGTTTGGCTAAATGATGAGATTTTAAAGTCAACCAGCTCAATTGGCTATTCATGCTAACAGTTTGAACAATTCAAACCAAAACTTACAAAATAAATGTAAAGCAACACAAAATAAACTGCATAATGAGGAACTTCATAATGAAGAAACATACTTTCTTATAATAAAACCAACTAGATGCACAAATTTCTCAAATTTATTTTTGGAATAAAACTCTATATGTTTCAGACAGTTCCTCTGTCCATCATCACGAGTTTTTCACTGTAAACACAGCAATGGTATGTGTCATACAGGTTTGCTGTGTGTACAGTGAAAAACTGACAATGGACAGAGGAACTGTCTGAAACATGTAGAGTTTCATTCCAAAAATAAATTTGACAAAAATGTGCATCTAGTTGGTTTCATGATGCATGGTCACCTGAACGTCAAAGAAGAAACATACATAATTATTTCAGGTATTTTTTTTTTATTTGACAATGTCAGTAGCACATATTGTATGGCATTGAATGCTAGTATGATCAGAGAATAATGAACTGCAAAGGAAGTGGAAGAAAGCGGTAATGGCCCAATTTGTGGTCTTATCCCAGCATATGTCTAAGGGGACAGAGGAAGATCATAAAATGTGTCATCAAGATAAGTGAATGTCCCAACCAAGGTATTAAGCAGGCACTTCCTAGTATATGTCAGAAGCATTCCTGTCTGAACCAGCTTATTCACACATGCAGACAAACATGAACCTCACCTGTGACATAACATTAACGGAAGTATGTACATAAGCCATGAAGAGTGAGACAGATTGTTGAAGTTCTTCAGGAAGATCTTCTGTCTCTTGAAGAAACTGGGCAGACACTGATTCAAGCGCCTCTTGAGGCCATTCATGGAACCAGTCAATAGCAGTGCAATTGGTGAGTGACGGAAACTTCCGGGATCGCACCCGAAGTGTAGATCCAACTGGAGAGAAGCACAGTACTACCTTCATTTGATGACGGACCCGATCAATGAAGAACCTCCAGGAGTTCTCCCTTGTATCTTGCAAACCAATGCTTTTTACTTCATTTCGCAGAGCGGTAACAATGTTTTCAATTTCATCATCAGCAAAAAGATCGGGAATTTCACCAGTTGCCAACATGTCATTGACCAGTACAAGGAAACGTTCCTCTGCTACTTGTGCATCTGTCATTAAGAACACGATTCCAACACTCTTCAGGCCCGCTTTTGTATACAACCCGGTCAGATCGGTTTTCATGTCCTGAAACACATATCATACAAAATAACTATGTGCTATCTGCCAAGTATGTTATAACTTCACGTAGTGACATCCCCATGTAAGATTTCTTAGCATAGCAGTAAATTCCCAACAGTAAGCTGAGGGAAATGTAAAATTTATCCCTGTGGACATCATGAAGGTACACAGGAGGATTAAAAGCATAGTGTCACTCAATTTAAACCTTGGAACTAGTTTTCTGAGGTCAGAACCACACCAGGCACAGCTTTAACACTGGGGAATCAGCCCCTGATGCCCATTGTACAGGAGGATGGGCGAGGCCCTGAACTCATCTAGATGATTTTGAGGAGAAAAAAAATCTCTTGACCCTGCCAGGAATCAAACTCTGGATTATCCAACCCATAGCACACTCACTATACTGACTGCACCGTCCTCAGTTCCTGAGTAAATTCAAAAACGATGAAAGCACAACACTGACATTATTCACTTGGGAGCACTGAAACTGAATGTTAGCATGGGTGGCCTGTCCATATGGCCAAACTAAGCAGCAGCTACAGCACCAAGTTAAGCAGGGAACCAAATTTGAGGTGGAATGTGAAATAAATAAAAAAAAAAAAAACTGTACAATTGTGATTCCCTAGGTCCTGACATCAAGTGTGGTTAAAAACATTTCAGTGTAACCGGCTGCTTCCATCATCATGATCCTCACTACTGGTTCTTTATATGTATGCAAGTGTACATCTACGGAACTAATAAAACAGAGGTAGAGAAACTCTGCAACAGAATGAGCTGACAAATAATCACAGAATATAGAGCTTACCTGTATGGAATACCCCTTTCGTAGCTGAATCTGAAATACTTCGAGTGATGATATGAATGCAGCCAGCCTGGCCAGAGACTGCTTTCCAGAGCCACCTACACCCACCAAAAGAGCATTACCCCGTGGACCTTCCAAGATGCGACTGATACGGCACACATGGTACATTGCATCTTCAAACAGCACCAAATTCATTGCTGCCACAAGGTCATTGTATTGTGATAGAGCTGAAAGGAATGAGATGTTTTGATAAACCATACATATTACATGTAAAAAAAAACAGGGCTGGAAATGTGTGTAGATGTGGATAGATGCCACAGACTTTGTTCTAAGTTGGCATTTTTTCATTCTCTCTGTACTAACCTTGAATATACTTGTTTACAAATTCAGTATTATTTAATATCATTTATTATCAGTACACAAAACTCTCCTACACGAGACATATCAATACAAAGCAAGCGGACTTGGTCCTCTGGATTGAAAACTTTTACACATGTGATATGTTTCTATGCATATAACCACACACAATACAGTGGGACATCAATGAATTGTAGTCAAGAACATGTCAGCATCACATATTTATATTCCTAGCTCTTATTACTTATTCTTAACACTGTATATGTAAATTGGATGTATTAATTTTATACTCTTTTGTATCAATGTCTCCCTGAGAGATGGCAATTTATCATTGAAACATGTAGCAGAGTTTATGTGTGTAGATGATATGTGATTTTATGTAAAATGTGTGCATTTTTTGAGGTATGTGGGTGATTATACTTGTTTACAATTCATTCTTCTTTATTCCTCACAGAAATTATTAGGAAATTCATGGTCTACTTTCTTTGAAAGTCTGGATTTGAATGCCTGTTAAAAAAATGTTAAGGTGAAGAGGTAGTAAGAATCTGAGAGAATGAAAAAAAGTGTAAAATCTCAAATAATAATTCCATTATTTTCAAAAAGTAAGTGTGAACTGGAGAGCACAAAATAGGTTCTTGTGTTTTTTTCAGATAAAATAAATTATTGTGTGATCTGTGTACACAAGCATGAAATTCTAAATATTTGTTGTGTGATATTTGAGGTTCTAGCAGTGGTGCTGCTGAATACTGAAGTCTTTTGGTATATCACACCACGTCACTGAATAAGCAGTTCCAGACGTTTTTATGGACTGTAGCGTCTTCGTCTTCAGTACAAAGCAGTCCAAGAAGTGCTGTTTGGGTGCTCATAGATTGCTTGAACCTGAAGATGAAGGCACTAAGTTCTTTTTAAAAAAAATATGAGTTTCTTACCCAATAATTCAGCATCAGACCCCAGAAGAACTGTATCATGAAATACTGATTATATTACCTCCAGCATTTCCTAAACATGTACACCACATTGACATGCATTTCATCTCATTTTTTACCTACAACCTTACCAGTTCATGACTGTGTACCTTCTCGTAAGATTTTTGTCAGTTGTTCCCATGATCTGACGGGCAGGTACTTGGCCTCACCAATTCCCTCAGCAAAATGACAGTATATGAGTGGTTTTGAAAACAGCTCCCCCTCATCCAAATCTTCAAACCCTCCTTTCTTAATAGTATCAAGAACTAATTTTTCATAGTTTTCTAAATCGTTTCCATCGACTAATTTATCTCCATATACTCTGTTAGCTTCATGCATCCACAATCGTATCAGCTCAGTGTGATTTGTTACGGAATCTGAAGTACTATACAGCATTCCCTGCAAATAATACAGCAATTTAAAATCAAGCAAACTGGTGCACAGCAATATTTTATTCAGTCTCTGGACTTCAATAATAATATTTCATGAAGTGTTCCAATGTCTACTTGGACCATGAACAGCGGACAATATTATAAGGTGTAGCTGTACCTGAAATATATTGGACAGATCTCTCAAATTGAAAATGTAGTGGAATTTTGAAGCAGTTGGCAGAAACTGTTGTGACATCTTTTGATGCAGAGATAATGCTGCAGTGATGAGTAAGGATGCTACTTGTCCGACAGCTGGCTGAAACTTGAGCTGTGGATTTGAAAGGTGTTGTGAGAGGATTTCTGTGTAGATTCTGGTCAGTGATTCACCTGTTGGGAGATTGACTGCAAATACACAAAAGTGTCGCTGTAGACGAGGGTTGATGTTAAAGCTGCCAGCAGTGGGGTTCATACAAGACACATACTGACAGTTATGAATATCCTTTAATTGCAGTTTTACGCGGTCATACCTGAAACAATCCACAAGGGTACAAAGACATACCATTTAAACTGTTTATGGAATGTTTAACGTTTATTAACAGAATCTTATGAAATGGATAAATTAACAGTGTGGGAAAAACACAGCTTTATTTTAACCCCATTACACACAACAGTAACTGTATGTACTGCCTCCACTAATGTCAAAAGTCTGCTTCTGAACCATATATTAGATTTATATGTTATGTATAATTCTCACAATAAACAGTGACAATTTCCCTAAACAGCATTAAGCAACTGGTCTTTACAAATGAGACACAGTGTGTTTTCTGGAGGAATGAATTACATTTTTAAATATTACTTAGATGAGCTAAAGGTAAGCATTCATGTTAAAATACATGGTACACATTGCATTGTGTTTCAAGGGGTTAAATTTTCTGACTTCCAGAGAAAGTTTAAAAAGGAAATTTTGTAATGTGTAAACAATTCAATACACATACCAGTGCCCATAATCCATAAACTGTCTAATCAATGTATGTGGCTGTACTGTTCCATATGCATCAACTTCTGGCATGTTCATGTCATCTATGAAGTAGACCATTGTTTTGTTTCCTGGTGGTCCATAGTTTCTGCCTGCCTTTTTCTCCAAAGGTTTCTCCAGTATTTTTTGCAACATTTCTGAAGTAGTGTAAAAATTGAAAGGAACATTGGTTACCGCATACGAATCGGGCAGGGACAGCAGTTTCTCCGCAACAACAACACTCTTTCCAGCACCTGCTGGTCCAACCAGCATTACAGGGAGCTTCTTTGCTATCAGCAAGTCCATGAAATAGCGAATACACGTTGTATCTGAAGTGGGTACTATAGTAGCCTATACAAATCAGAGAACAAGCATAAATACAGAAATTTGATATTATCCATTCCATGCATTTTGCTTAATATACATTTATAAAACTATCTCAATGCATAAGTTGCACATATAAGAGTATGGTCTTTCACTACTCCTACATGTTTTGGCATGTGTGTGCCGTTGTCAGGGATTCACACACAAAATTTGAACTTGCTGATTTATACCAGATTACATCCATACTACTCATTAGATACAGCATTCAGCAGCTAATGTATGTAATGCTTTATAATGTGTTCTAATATGTTTATGTATTAACCACCTGCACTTAAAACCCAGCTATTAAATGATCTATTTAATGAGTATTATGGATATAGTCTGTTAAAAAACAGCAAGCTTAAAATTTGGTGTATGAATTCCCTGAGGATGGCATGGACGTACAGAAACATGTACGAGTAGGGGAAGACTATGCTTTTAAAAGTGTTTGTAACTTGTTTTATAAATTAATAAATACAGAAGTTTTCACATTTTCCAAAGATCATGCTTCAATATTCGACCCGTTACGTTCCTTTGAAATGCTACAAAATATACACCCTATAACACAGTGTCACATTCCAGGAGACCTGAATCCTCAGCATCACTGTTGTGAGACATCAAATTTCACATTCTATATAAGCAAAGAAGGCTTCATGAAAGTAAAAAAGAAAAAATCCTATTTACAACAGCACACTTTGTCAAGAGTAGCTTAGAATTTGTATCTTTACCTGAAGGGGAACATCATAGTCCAAATCATAGGGCTTGACCATGTCTTTCCACGGCAGAAAGCATTTTGTTTCACGATCTACGTAATAGTTAAACACAGTGCCTTCTGTTGGATACTTCACTGTCTTAAATTCATTCGTCCACCATTTGGAAAATTCAACTCGATAATCTGCCACCTAGAAATAACGATGGATTTACAAAGTGATTACACATGCAATTCAATATTTCCAACCCTCGGGCAGTAATCTGGCTTACAAGTTTCCACAGTTGAATGAAATCTACATTCTTAATCCTTTGGTAAGCACATAACACGCGGAAAACGAATCTGAAACCCTGGAAAAAGTGCGAACCATGAGAGGAAATTTGACTTCTAACCTTGCACTGAGAAGAGCCTGTTTTCCCCTGCCAAGCCACCCTCCTGTCTCTTCTACTGGCAATCAACCTGCGCTTTACACTTATGTTGAAATACAGGGTGGACACAATCCATTGACCATATGTACATATACCTACAAAATAATGGAAGGGGAACCCTCCACAATGCAGTACAGAAATGTGGGCAACATTTTTCTTTGAAGTGTACTATTTCTATAGTACAATGTGTTAAGGTCACATCATGATGGCCTTATGTACAGTACGCTTTGTAATAGGTCCTTATGGATTAATAGTATTTTCAGAGATGTTTTATACCAGATGTAACCACAATCTGATTGACAGTTGCTTGACATACTTCAGCAGTCCCTTTATGGCCTTTAGGGTGTAAAAGTGGAATTTTTATGGATGAGAATGGTTAACATTCTGAACTGTCTGATTACTGATTAAGTGACAGACTCTAATAAAAAATTAAAAAAAAAAAAAACAAACTTAATTTTATAACTGCTAACACTGGGCCAGAAATGGAAAGACAAATACTCTTGATTTACAAATAAGACATTCTTTTAGACTTTGTAAAGGAAGTGTACCATATGCAATGGTTTGTTTCGATAAAGAAAGATACTGGCACTTGAGCATGAAACATGGCACAGAGAAAAAATTCATAATACTTCTAACACATATGATGGAATGATTTATGGACAGGAGTGTGTACACTGTATCACATCCCATTAGACGGTAATCCACGTCATTCTTATTGGGTAGAAATACGCTTCAGGGTCCTCCCATCTCTCAGCAATGGATTTTATGCCACCATAAATGTGGCACAGGTCATAAGGTCAACAATGACCATACCTGCATAAACTACGCACACAGTAACAGGTAAGAAAGGATACACATTACAAATGTATACAAACCTGATCTTGGCACAAGGCAGATCCAAATGCCCATACACAGGCAAACACAAAATATATTTCATACCATTCCTTAGGACATTCAGCTGGGATATTTGCTGGTGTCAGGAGGCAGTCAAGTAGATGACACAGCATGTGGATGTGGGCGATATCAGTAATGGGTGTGATTTTCCTGAATCGTGAACGACACACCTCGAGGCACGGAGGCACATACTTATCAAACAGGACTGTAAGGTTTACCTTTTCAGATTGCTGTTTGCGTCGATCAGTCCAACTGGTTACAAAACTGAAGGATGTAACACATAAGAAAGCTGTTAGTTGCATACAAATGTAATTCACATTTTATCATGAAAATATATGGGGGCAATGTGTTATCTGGAAACAATCCATTTTTTTAAAAAAAAATAAATTTTTTGAAATTTCGATTTAGATAAATAATTTAATCATTTCTTACTCTTCAGTAAAATGAAACAGAAAACAATTGAAGAACACTGTCTTCTGGGATGACCACGTCTATTTATTAATTTATTTATTTATAGTTTATTTAATGTCCTTGCCAGAGGCTAACATTGTGTAGTTTTGACTGGTACCACGGTCACCATGATTAGTGACAAAAGAATTGGAAAGGATATGGAAGGAAGCAGTTGTGGCCCACTTTGAGGTATTTGTCCTGACATTTGCCTGCAGGTACTGAGCTAAATCATAAAAAACTTTGGTAAAGATAACTGGGTTTCAGAATTGAACCTGGCACCTTCAAAATATGAAGCAGGATAACTAGACAGACAACTGCAATGTATGGCATTGCCTTGTTGTCTTTTAGAATTTTAGAGATGTTCTGAAGGAAGTTTGGTAATTTGGTATCATACTACATGGCATCACATTACAGAAAAATGATAGTTTCTGTTACCATGATGAAAACCTCTGATACCACAAAGAAGAATTCATATGAAAGTACAGTGATGTGAAATTCATGTAAGGCGGGGATAAAGGTCTATATGAACTGCCCTTCACACTGACCACATAAATTCTTTTCTATTTCATATAAATGTCACAGTAAAAGACTTCAAAATGTGACAGACAGAATGAAAAAAATAAAGACAGCAAACAGTACTCCATAAAACATTAGGCATCGCAAGTTATAACTGAGGTAACACTACAACCTTATGTGATACGTACGGGTTCCAACCCAAATCCTGAGGGTTGATGTACAGAATACCAGCACGCGATACAGTAGCAGGGGTTGCAGTGCGCAGAGAGGATATCTCAAACATAAGGCGCATCATCTTTGTTAGAGCTATACGCTCGTTACTTGCCAATGTTAACACCTTGTTGTCATCCATCACAGTGTTCAGAGATTCAATCCACATTGGATCAATATCTCCATCTAGTAAAATCCATTTTGGACCATCACCTGTCATATTAGCTTGATCTCGAAATAGGACAGGAATCAAACCTAGAAGTGTTACAGGTATCATTATTAAATATACTTAGAAAACATTAATAGAAATACGAAGAATGGTTCATCTGTAAAGACGAAGGTCAATTTGTCCCTGTACATGTTATAAAAATATATAGTTCCACTCATACTTAACACTTGCATTAGTGACACAGCGGTTGATCTACTCTTGCAAAAAGAGTCTCTGTACCCATTGAACAGCAGGATGTACAGGCCTCAGTGCCAGTTGGGATATTCTGGAGAAGACACAAATCTCTTGACCCTGCCGTATATTGAACCTTGGATTGTCCAGCCCCTAGTCTAGTGATTTTAACAACTATGCTATCCCAGCTTGTTGATTCATCAGTTACTGTTCATGCCTTAGACTATTTAACCATACTTTCCAACTGTATTACAGCTCAGGCAGTCATATAATTCTTACTGCAGAGGCCTGATTTCAGTACCAAGGTGGCGGAAAAAGTTGTGCTGGAAAAGACTTTTCTGAGCACTTTGGTTTTCTCCTACCAGTTACCAGTCCACCTCCATTTCCAAAGTCATGGAAAACGTTATACTGCGGCAGATTGTATTCTGAGCACTTTGGTTTTCCTCTGCCAACTATCAGACCACCATTGCTCCATACTCCTCTGTCATTAGGGACTGCTACAATAGCCTGCAGAAGTCTGGGATTCAAGGTCACCTCACTGCTACAACTTACTGAACCACACAAATTTTTAGAGGGTGAGACAGTAGGATAACCATGAATGACAAAGTGCGAAGAATGTTGAACGAAGCGGACAAGGCACAACTGGAGCTGTTACCATAATATATCTCTAAGGAGATTCAGGAAAGCCTCAAAATACATTAGTAAAAATATCCAGTTTCTAGGCTAAGATTTTAACCTAGGATCTCCTGAATAATGAAGTGCTATTTACTTGACTGCAGCACTCAGTACTGCTGGAAATAAAGAACGCAAAATGACGGTGATGATGATGGTGTTTATGATAATTATGCATATGAAAATGGCTAATATTTATAATAATTACAGAAGATTTGATCACAACCAGCTTACAATAAAATACAAGGAATACTTGAATTCAATAATGCAATACTTAATACTAATTCATGGAATGTACTTACCATCTTTCCATTCTCGTGTAGCTGGGTTTATGATGCCAAACAATTCATTGTTTGTGACTGCTTTAGGATTAAGATCATTATAGACAGGTTTCCTCCTCTGATTCTGGTAAGTCTTAAATAACGTGCGCCATACCATTGTCTTACCCGTGCCTGCATTTCCCACAATAAACACAGAATGCCTCACCTCCAACAGTTCTTCCAATTGCACAATCTGAAAAATGAATCAAAAACACCCACAAAATATTCATGATGATATGCAAAGGACGTCCAATAAGTAGCGTTCCCCACACCATAAAAATTAAATTTTATGGAAGCCATCATGTTGCGTTCATTACTAAATAAATTACACTTATTCAGTCTAACACAACAAAAGTTTATCAGCACACACATAAAGGCAACAATATGAATTAAAATAAACCTGTATTGTGTTAGAATGGACCGCCTCTGTGGTCTAGTGGCTACAGATACAGAGGTCCCGGGTTCGATCCCCGGCGCTACCAGATTTTCTGAGTAGTAGTGGGTCTGGAACGGGGTCCACTCAGCCTCGTGAGCCTCGTGAGGTCAATTGAGGAGCTA
>Ga0136643_10006326_pt1 | contig 16939 bp, 13 predicted proteins | sample TergutLab28metaG_FD_96883 | JGI IMG/M metagenome (GOLD analysis project Ga0136643, IMG submission 96883) | Labiotermes labralis P1 segment gut microbial communities from Petit-Saut dam, French Guiana - Lab288 P1 (version 3) (version 3) | ecosystem: Host-associated > Arthropoda: Insects >... | reverse complement strand
GGCGGGAAAACGCTATATTTCCGTGTGATAACACGAGGAAATATAGCATTTTCCCCCGTGTGAAGCTGTCTGGACATCAGCCGGAGTATCGGAAAAACCCACTCTACCCCGCCCATGCGACAGTCCACTCATGTAAAACCACTATAAATCAGATTCACACGAGTTCTTGTATAATAATATTGACAACCCGCTTTTACTATTATATGATTCTGTCATATTATACGATTTTATATAATAATGTCACACTTTATGCCTGAAATTTTGAAAATTCATTCCAATATAGACGGCATTTAAATCGTCTTGGGCAACGCCAAGGTAACGTTGCGTGATTGCCATAGAACTGTGGTTGTATATATTCATGATGACTGCGGGGGAGACTCCGTTTTGCCATGCATGGTACCCAAAGGTTTTTCGTAGAGAATGGCAGGATATGTTGCCGTCTAGGTTTATCGCTTCGGCAGCTTCGCGGATTATACGATACGCTTGGATTCTGCTGATGGCTTTATCCGTTTGTTGATTGATTATTAGCGGTTTGTTTGGTGCAGCTTCTGGCAAATAAAGCTTTAGTGCGGACTCAATGGCTTTATTTAAGGCAATTGATTTAGATTTTTTGGATTTTTTTTCGACTATAGTGATAGATTGACGGATTTTTTTCTTTTTGAAGTCGTAAACATCGCTCCATGATAGGTTTAATATGTCGGAAATGCGCAGTGCTGTGTGTATGCCCAGGATTGCTAATACGTAGTTTCTATAGTGGCCTTGTTTCTTGAAGTAGTTTAAGAAGCGGTTTACATCTTGGGGGTTGCGGATTGGTTGGGTGGTTTTCATAATTTCCTCCTTGGTAGTGAACGGTTTGCATATTCAAAATGAAAGTTGATATTTGAGGGATTGCCCACATGTAACATACTATCCAATGTGTTACATTGGTCATAAATATTTCAGTAAAATCAACAAATTTGCGTGTACATATTTTATTGCTTTGGCGAAGACAAAAATGTCTTCGCTATTTTTTTTGCCTATTTTACTGGATGTATAGACATGTAACACATTGGATATTGTGTTACGTTGCGGCAAATCTTTTTTTGAGTAAATGAGTATATCACTCAATTGAAGATTATATAATATGTAATATTTTACAGTCTTGCAGAAGAAAAGGAGCGAAAAACATTGTTGAATCGAAAGAAATTTGTATCAAGAAAATCATTAGGTGTAAGATTGGGTTTAACCCTATTGGTATTGATGGCGTTTAATGTTGTTTTATTGGCAGCCTTTATTCTATGGAGAGATACTTATTATACATTCCATTTAATTGCAGCAGTATTGATAGTCAACACCATTACCGGGGTTGCAATATATTGGCGTGCCATGCAGGTAACAAGCTATGTTTTTAACAGATTTGTGAAGGGGATGGATGATTTTGCCGGTGGAAATATATCCTTTGCTTCACGCAATATACGCGATTCAAATAAAGATGGACTTGTTTATGCTAAATTTGGGAAAATGACGGATACGCTCTCAACTTTCGCAAATGAGTTGCACGCCATGACAACGCGTCATTTAGGAGACAGTTACGATATGCGTATGGATGAAAGCAAGTACCCGGGCGAGTTTGCTGAACTTGCAAAAAATATTAACGCGATGGTTTTTATGTATGTCGATGATACGATTGAGCTGTTGGAAGTCATACGCGAATATGGCAACGGCAATTTTAGTGTGGACGAGCGTAAATATGCCGGGGATCTTACATGGGCAAATGAAGTAATGGACAATGTCAAATACAACTTTATGCATATAACCAATGAAATAAATAAACTTTCAGAAAACGCGGCCAAGGGCAATTTTCATATCGCTGTAGATGTTGGTCATACCAAAGGCGAATGGGAACAAATGCTTAGTAAGCTTAATTCTGTCATAACAAGTATAAACATACCCCTGACGAAAATAGAGGAAAATGTTGTTTTAATGTCCCAAGGAGACTTTTCGCCTTTGGAAGGTGATTTTTACGGTGTTTTCGATGTGGTGCGCAATGCTTGCAACATGACCAATGAACAATCTGAAAAAACGATTAATAATATCGCCAAAATTCTTGAGGCAATCGCACGGGGTGATTTAACAATAACGGGGCATGACAACATTGTTTATACGCCTATACGCGATGCGATTGGTATTATTTTAAATTCTTTTAACGCATCCATCCGCGAAATATCTCATACTGCGGATATTATGACACAATCGTCGGATAGGTTGGCAAAGGAAGCACACCAACTTTCAAGCGGCAGCCAAGCACAAGCCGCCGCGATAGAAGAACTGCATACGACGATTGAGTTTATATCAAATGATGCCCGAAGCAATAGTCAAAAGGCTGAAATGGTCAATCATCTTTCTGCCGAAACAAGCGGGTATGCGCGGCGCAGCGACAATGATATGCAAGACATGGTGTCCGCAATGGAGGGCATAAGAGAATCAAGCGAAGATATTTCAAAAATTGTTAAAGTGATTGAAAACATTGCTTTTCAAACAAATTTACTGGCACTGAACGCGTCAGTGGAAGCGGCACGGGCGGGAGAACATGGTAAGGGGTTTTCTGTTGTTGCAGGAGAGGTGCGTATGCTGGCTTCTCGTAGCCAAGATGCGGTAAGTGAAACGGTAAGTTTGATTCAAAAATCTGCTGATAGAGCCCGTTCAGGGCTGACAAGTATGCAAGAAGTGGAAGGTTCGCTTACAAAAATCATTGAAGATATATCAAAAGTAAGCGGTTTAATTTCTGAAATTTCAACACTGTCTTTAAGTCAAAGAGATAACTTAACGCAAGTGCTTCAAGGCATTGCTGAAATCTCTACTGTTGTGCAAGAAACGGCAGTGGTTGCCGATGACTGTTCTGCTGTATCTCAAGATTTTGCTTTTCAGGCAAAGACTTTGAAGGACATGACTGTCAAGTACAAAATCCGTGATTAAACAAAGTGCCTGTTTATAGACGCTTCAGAAGGGATTCAACTTCTTGCAAAATGCAAGAAGTTGAATCCCCTTTTAATACGAGCTTGCCCACAGGCGGCATATTGGTTACAATGAAAAAAACAAACCCAAAGGAGTAAACCCTATGCTGCAAAATATGTCAATATCACAACTGCTGATTCTACTACCTGCATTAATACTCGCTTTTACAATACACGAGCTAAGTCACGGACTCATGGCATACATACTTGGCGATTCAACCGCCAAGCGTGACGGGCGGCTTACGCTCAATCCCATTCGGCATGTAGACCCTGTTGGGCTTATTTGCATATTGCTTTTCCAGTTTGGCTGGGCAAAGCCTGTGATGGTTGACCCTCGCAATTTAAAAAATCCTAAGGTTGATATGGCGTTGATTGCCATTGCTGGGCCTATTTCAAACTTTGTGATGGCGTTTTTAGGTTTGCTTATATTGACATTGCTTGAAATATCCGTGCCCAATATGCCTTTTTTGGTGCGTGAGGTCATCATACAATTTAGCTGGCTCAATGTCATTTTGGGTATTTTCAATTTGATTCCTATCCCGCCGCTGGATGGTTCAAAAGTGATTGGTGGAATTTTGCCAGATCCGCTCTACATTAAGTTTACATCTTTAGGGCGATATGGTATGTTAATACTGTTGGTGGCTATGTTTGCGGGGCTTACCGGTCAAATAATTCGGCCGCTGGCAAACGCCATTTTTAGTGCGTTTATTCAAATCATTGTGCGTATTTTTGCCTAAGCACAAAGCGCGCTTGCGCGCGCGTTTCGTTCAGACCAATTTCCTAGAGCATAAAAGGGGAGTGACAACATGACAGAAAATTTTAGAGCCGCAGATGTAGCCGGTACAAACTGGCAAAATAGATTGAGCCCGAGGGTAAACAACGCTGCTCAGCAAAATGGTGCAGCCTCCAGCCGCGACTTGTCTATCGGCGGCGGCTATCCGCATATTGTCATTGACGGGCAAACCCAGCAACCATCCCAGCAAGTGTTGGAAGCGCGGGAGTTTATGACTGCCATGCGTAGTTTTGGTGAAGCCATGCGGAATTTTGCCAATGATTTCTTGGCGCGTAGTCAAAATATCTTTGATAGTATGTTAGGCACTTCATCAGATGAAGAAGCTGTGTCGGTGACAACCAACCAAAATGGCAGCAATGGATATACTAACGGTTATACCAATGGAAATGATGTAAATGATGAAACCAACAACTATCCCACAACGATAAGCGTATCCCAGCTAGCCACAAATCAGCAAAACACAGGCGATGCTTTAAACACCCGCGCATTAAACAGTGCCGACATCGGGCAAAATGATTTCACAATAGAGCGGGGCGGGAACACGTACAACTTCTCTATAAATATTTCTGAAACATCGTCAAACCGCACATTGCAGCAAATGATGGCGGATGAAATAAACAGTCAAACATCAGGCGTTGTTGCCAATGTATATGTAAACGAAGCAACAGAGCAAACCACGTTAGAACTCACCGCTCTCACCAGCGGTAGCGACAATGCTTTTACCATAGCCGATGTGCCGGGATACGGCAATGCCGTTGCCGCAACAGGCATTGACAGTATCAGTGTATACGCTCAAGATGCCGTATACACTGTAAACGATGAAGTATATACCTCCCCTACAAACACTATAAATGTAGGCGATTTCAACGTGTCACTACAAAGCGTAACATACGAACCAGTAGAAATAAGCACAGCCTGGGATGTTACTGGCATCGCCGGCACTATTCAAGAAATGGTGGGCTATTCCAATGACATACGCCAATATGCAATGGACTTATCCGCACAAGACAGCAACGCGGATGCTTTGCGCCGCAGGGTGGATGACATTTATTTTGATAATGAACCCGCATTGCAAGATATAGGCATCACCCGTGATACAAACGGAAGCTTGCAGGTGGACGAAGCACAACTGCAATATGCGATAGAAAGCGGCACCGCCGAGGCGTTTTTATCCGACCAAACAGGATACACAGGTCAAATGGCACGGCTGGGGGATATGCTGACAAATGACCCCGCACAATTGGCAATGCGTTTGAATCTTGTAACGATATAGAAAGGGTAGTGATTATGTCTGCACTAAACTTGCAACAGGAATATTACACTTATACTGATATTATTAAAATGGACGATGATATCCGCCGCGAATTAATTGATGGTGTAATCTATAACATGGCTTCCCCGCTTAATGTGCATCAGGACATTATGGGAGAAATATTTAATCAGCTAAAAAATTTCTTAAAGGGGAAAAACTGCAAAGTGTACATCGCTCCATTTGATGTGCGGTTAAATGCGGATAAACCAAACAAAGAAGATGACACTGTGTTACAACCAGATGTACTTGTCATATGCGACCGCTCAAAATTAGACCCAAAAGGGCGCGGGTGTAAAGGCGCACCCGATTTAGTCATTGAGGTTTTATCCCCGTCCACGGCGTACAGAGACAGACACATAAAATACAACAAATATCTTGAACACGGTGTGCGTGAATACTGGATTGTTGACCCTGCGCATAATATCGTGGAGGCTCATATTTTAGAGAATGATATGTACAAAATATATTACTACCAAAAAACAGACAGCCTTCCGGTGCATGTGCTGGAAGGCTGCGAGATTGATTTATCCAGTGTTTTTATTGAAGAAGAGGAGTAAAAAGCGTTTTTTGCTTACGCTGGCAAAAGTGTGATTTCTATACCCATGTCCATACCTTTGGCCAGGCGTTTGATGGTTTTGATTGATGGATTGGCCTTGCCGCTTTCTATCCTGCTAATGTCGCATTGGGCTATACCTGTTTTTTGCGACAATTGGGTTTGGGTTATGCCCATAGATTTTCTTGCATTGCATATGACTTGATGAAAGTCGAGATTGTGGGTTTGTTTTTCCATTTCATTTCCTCCATAGATTTACATTTAAGGGGATGGCTGAAATTGTGCCATCCCCTTAAATGTATGCTTTACAGTTTTTTTGATTCTTTCTTGATTAGCATCAGTGTACCTGCTGCAATGACTGCAATAAACACAAACAGCAAACCAAATGTTGTTGTCATACTGTCAAGGCCTGTTTGCGGCATGAGGCCAGAGGCTATGCCTAATACTGCACCTGCGCCAACAGGTGGTGTGGGGAAGTATGCCAGTGGTACATCTTCGTCGAAAATCCACATTTCTGTTTCGTCATCCCATGTCCATGCGCCCAATGGTACGCCGTCTTCGTCAAATTCGAAGAACATGGTGCCGTCTTCGGATGCGATGAGTATATTGGTTGGGTCGTTTGCGATTGGGGCAACATCAGGGTCGGTTCCGCCGGGGGCTGGTGTTGTTTCTGTATCAGGGATGGATGTATCGGGAGTTGTTTCTATATCGCCTGTGGTTTCACCGCCATCGTCTACTGTATCGTAATCATTGTCACCTTGGGTTGTGTCTCCGCCGCCTATTGTGTTGTCACCATCATCTATGATATCGTCGCCATCGTCTATGACTTCATCATCGTTGTCGGTATCACCGCCGCCGATAACTTCATCGTCATCATTGTCAGAATCACCGCCACCAATAACTTCATCGTCATCATTGCCGTTGCCTCCGCCACCGATAACCTCATCGTCACCATTGCCAGAACCTCCGCCGCCGATAACCTCATCGTCACCATTGCCAGAACCTCCACCGCCAATGACGTCATCGTCGCCGTTGCCGCCACCACCACCTGTGGTTGGGGCTTCAACAATAATAACAATATATGCATACATTGCGTCGTTGCCGCTTGCGTCGGTTGCAGATACTCTAATGGGGTAGTGCATTGCTGGCTGAGCCCAGTTGATTTCAGCCAGTGGGATACCAAGGAATGTAAGCTGTGGCTGAATGCTACCGGGTGCATCATAGTTATCGCTTACTGTAATGCCTGCCCTTGCGATAATTTCAGCAAGTCTTGCTTCAATGTTTGCAAATGTTTCTGTTGTTAAAAAGGTTACGCGTTCGTTTGTGTATGAAATAATAGGGGCTATGATGTCAATCACGTGTACATACACTGTTTCGGCTATTGAAAAAGTGGGGTTTATCGTCCATGTTGCAGTCACTTCAACAGGGAAACTACCTACAGTATTGAATGTGATTTCATCAAAACCAACCCATGACCATGTGATGTCTTCGGTGTCTACTACGCTATCATTGATGGTGTTGGTGATGATAACATGCTCGTTTAGATACTCAGTAAACGCCGCCTGTCTTACGGCAAGGCTTATGGGTGCAGTGCGCTGGTCGTTTACTTCAAATGAGAATGCATCTTCAGCTTCGCCTGTGCCGCCAAAGTCGAAGTCAATGTCAAATGTGTATGGTACAAAGTTTAGGTAAATGTTAATGGTTGAGTTGTACTCGTACCATGCGAAGGATAAGCCATTAATCACTTGTTCTATATGGAGTGCATCCATGCTTATGCCCGGCCAGTCAAACCCCGGGATATCAAAGTCTACATAAATATCCCCTGAAAATGCGTGGCCATCGCTTCTTGTTGCGTCAGAGCCGTGTGGGTCAAAAACGTGGCCAGCCATGTTGCCCGGATAAATAAACAGCCCGCTGTAGTCATGGAAGTATGCGTTTTGTGCTACATCTGATGCTAAAGTCATTTCTACAAGCCCTGTATTGTTTGCCTGCCGCCCTGCAAACACATAGTCTGCGGCAGGATGTTCAGAAGGAACATTGATTGGCTGCACAACGGGGATTGGGTTTGAGTAGTCGCCGTTTATAATTTGGTATACATTAATGTTTAGGCGAACGTCGGGCATTGGTACCCAAGTTTCGGTGCGATCTAGTGTTGCGTGGTGGTTGAATAGTTGTGCGGAAGTGATGCCGTTGATGTGGTGATTGCCCCTTGGGTATTCTATTGAGCCTTCGCCAACATATGTCCATGCACGGGCGGGTAGGTTAAGACTGCCGGCAACTTTAAAATGTTCCCCTAGGGTAAGTCTAGGGATGCTTGCACCCGAAAATATATTATTGGTAATTGTTATTCCGCGTGTATCCCATCCCGAAAGATCAAGCTCTGTTAGCACAGTGATGCTACCAAATATGCCACCCATTCCTACGCCTGGGTTAAAAGTCCACCTGGAGATATCAAACCCTGTTGGTATGGTTGTGTTAACAAACATCATAGCCATGTTTGTTACAGCACTGACATCCCAATCAGATATATTAAACCCTACAGGTATGGTTGCTTCGCCAAACATTATTTCCATAGTTGTTACGTTGCTAGTATTCCATCCAGAAATATCGAACGTTGTAGGCAGTATTGCATGATGAAACATAGCTCTCATAGTTGTTACTTTACTGGTATCCCATCCAGAGATATCAAATCCTTCTGGCATGGCTAGCCCGCTCAACATGCCGTTCATGGCTCTTACTTCGCCAGTGTTCCAGTTTGATATATCAAATTTAGTCGGCAGGGTTGCGCCGCCAAACATAGCAGCCATATTTTCTACGGCACTTGTATCCCACTCCGAGATATCAAACCCTGTTGGCAGGATTGCACTATTAAAAGCCATTTCCATATTTGTCACAGCAGTAGTGTCCCAGCCCGAGACATCAAACCCCTCTGGAATAGTTGAGTTGTGAAACAGTTGAGACATATTCGTTACAGTGCTGGTATCTAAATGATACATTCCATTTGCGGCAATTAAATTAGACAATTGACTAAACATGCCAAACATGCTTGGGCCTATAGTAACAGGTCCTGTTATTGTTATTTCATTTGCAAATGCGAAAGCCCAATAATTCGCCCAATTAGTAAAATTTATATTTCCTGAATCAACATACAAATGCCAATGTCCGTCATAATCGACCATTCTATATGGCGCACCACCAGGCATATTTCCGCTGACAAGAATCTCACCACTGGTTGCCACAACAGGCACTGTCACAACAATTTCCCTATCTCGTGTAAACTCCACAAGCGTAACAGGATGCACTGCGCCATAAACCACAGTAAATGCGTTGTATGGCCATTCGGCATCTATATCAAAACCCCCGTCGCATATTATAAAAACGGTTACATCTGCACCTATTTCGTCCGCGGCAACAATACCATCTAATAAATCAAATGCACTGCCTTGGTCTACAAAATAGAACACTTCGTCATCAAATGATTCGTTGTTTAAATCTTCGGGGAATGTAAATGACACCGTATGTGCCAATAGGCTGGGTGTGCCGCCGATGATAAACAATAACTCTTCGGTGGGTTCGTCAGTTGCTTCATCCGAAGCATCTTCCTCGGTGGCATCTTCTGCGTCGTCATGGTCGCTTGGCTTGTCGGAAGGAATATCTTCATCGTCTGTCGGGTTATTTGTCGTTGCGTCGTTATTGCCGCTGGGGTCATCTGACGGGTTGCTTGGCTCGTCAGATGCCGCCTCTTCTGTTGATGTATTTGTTTGTTCTGTTGTGTCGCCTTTGCTATCATTGGCATCACTTGTGCTTGCTTCATCGGCTAAATATTCTGCATCGCTTCCTGCGGCATAGCCGCTGTCTAACGCCACTACGCTCAGTGGACTAAGTGCCAACATCAATGCAAACATCATCGCCATGCATCTTTTTGCTATTATTTTTGTACTTGATTTCATACTGAAATCCCCCTTGAATTTTTTAATTGATTAGTATAATCACTACAACTTGGGATACTACGTCATCACCCGCCAGCATTTGCACGATGACTAGATACTGCCCCGGGGTGTTAAAGTCGATATAATCCCACATGAGCAAATTTAGGGTATAATCTTCGCCTATTTCGCGGCTGAATGTGATGCCTGCGTCTTGCAAAAACTGCTGTGGGGTGATGGCTGTGCCTGCGGAATATTGCAGCCGCCAACTTTCGACTTCCACTTGCTGGGGCGGTGCCGGTGGCAAAGGTATGTCGGGTGTGGGCTCTTCTGTGCTGGGTGGCTCCGGTGCATTGGTCGGCGGCTCTGCCGGGCTTGGTGCCTCCTCCACATTGGGCGGCTCTGCCATGCTTGGCATTTCTGCCACATCGTCCATAGGCGGCACTGTACTTGGTTCTTCATACGACATGTCTGTTGGCTGTTGCGTTGGGTCATATGCCGTTTCAGGCTCGGTTGGTGATATCATCTCCGCTTCTTCCGCTTGAATTTGTCCGCTTTGGCTAAAATCCTGCATATCCTCATGCCGTGAGTAGTAGCTCACCACATGAGGGGGGACAGCAGGTATATCATTTGTCACTTGGCTTAAAACCTGTTCAACCGGTACCGCACTTGGAAGCAGCGCGTTAAAGGGGACGCCTTCCGATGCGGGGGGACTTGGGTTTTGTTCGGTTGATACAGTGGCTTGGGTGACGGGCAATGCTATATCATCATCAGAATGGTTGCCGATGTCGATATTTGGGTTTGTCTTTTGCGGGTGATATATATTTGTAAATGTTTCATGTTCTGCCATCTCGTATACATAGGCTGTTGTTTCAATAGTTCTCTCCTCTTGTGCATGTTGGTAAATAAGCACCCCGCCGCTTATTGCAGCGGCAATACATGCGGTGACAATTGACGTGGTAATATAAGAGCCTGTGGTCAGCGTCACAATTGTTTTTAATGTAGAGGTTGCCGCCGAGGCCGAGGCAACTGCGGTTGAAGCTGTTGAAGCAGCGGCTGCCGCCACTGTGGCTTCGCCTACAACGATTGTGGTTTGTGCAATCACATCGGCTGGCAGGCCTAGTTTTTCGGCAATGTTTTGCCAAATGGTGGTGCTTATTTCTTTTGTAAAAACCTTGTCTGCATGTGCATGTAAGATTTGTGTAAGCACAGGGACAGGCAATATAACCCCTCCCAATATTTCTTTTTTTGTGGTTGTTTGATAACCTGATGCCTCTAAAAGTTGTTTTAATATTGACCTTGCACGAGACAGTCTGGTTTTTGCCGTGCCTTCGGTGATGCCCAGTGTCTCTGCAATTTGGCTAATGCTGTATCTGTCATAATAATGAAGCATGACCACGGCTTTAAGTGACTCAGACAGCTTGTCTATTACACCAATGAAATACGCGTGGTTTTCTTGCTGGTCTATATATTTTTCCGGTATAAATTCTTCGTCGTCATCTTCAATGTTCAACAAGTCGTAAGAGGTATCGTTTTCGGCAGCGTACTTTTGTCGTTTTTGCAAAACACGCATAGACTGCTTATACGCCACGCTATTTATATAAGAAACAATGGCACGGCTGTTTTCTATGCTTTGCAAATTATTGTAAAGCGCAAGCATGGTTTCTTGCATGATATCGTTTGCGTCTTCTTCATTGTTTGTCAGACGCAATGCCAAATAATACACCTTTTTGGAAAATATAATATATATTTCCGAATAGGCATCATAGTCACCTGCCTTGGCCCGCTCTACTAAGCGTGCAAGTGCTTCATGATCCGTTTTTTGGCTTACTTTATTGTCCATATTGTCCCCTTTATATATATGTTCATTTTGAAGCCGAAAAGGTTACATCGATTTATAAAAAAATTAAAGAATTTTTGATATAAAAAAACACCTGCCTTTTTAGTCACTATAATGAAAGCAAGTGTTTTTTATAATGTTATGCCACAGATTATTACCGACTGGTGTCAAACAACACACTCATCCAGTCATTGTTATTAAAATACGCATCATGAGGAGAAGGGGCTTGTTGTTGTGCTGGTGCGGGGTTGTTTCCGCTTCTTACGGTAGCTAATGCGGCATTAAAGCCTGGCAAGCGGGTGGCATGGTTGCTTATATGCCTTGCTGGGTTGCGGATGATGCTGTCTGTCGTACGGGACAGCCTGTTTATAAATGAATTGGGCTGGCCACTCTCGCCGCCAGTTAAAAATCTTTCCAAACTGCCGTTTTCGGCGGCGGCGTTCATCCTTGTGGCATCTATGGAAAGGAATCCATCTTGCCCCACGGTGATTCCAATATCCGCTAAAGCACGGCGGCTCATTCTTGCCGCACCTTCTATTTGCCTTGCCAAAGCACGTGTGTTTCGGTCTGCCGAGTTGCTGTGGGCGGCGTCAAGTAATGCGTTAAATTGATTGACCAAATTGCGCGCAGCGTTTTGCATGTGTAAGCGGTCTTGACCGAGTGTGATGGCGATGGGTTCTTCCGACGTTTGAAGCAGTGTCACATTTAGCCCATTGCCTAGATTCACATCGTTTGAAGTCGAACTTTGTTGCTCGCCGTCATTCACATAGAATAACGCGTTTTGCCCTTCTTGGGCGATGTTGTCGATGCCGGTAAATTCTACCGCATTACCTGTGACGTCAGTGATGGTGAAGCGCGGGGCATCGTCCTCGCCAGCCCCTGTGGTACGCGTCACGATGTTTAATGCGCTAAAATTGCCCGCCGAAGTCACACTGGCAGTGATGCCAATATTGGCGTTGTTGATAGTTGTTGCCATGCGCTGTTGAAACTGTTGATTTGTTAAAACTTCGCTTGCGGTGACTTCAAATGAAAGTGTACGCGTTTCGCCGTCTATTTCAATTTCAAATTCAAACTTGCCGTATTCCGCAAAATTGGCGTTGCGCTCTAGCCCAATACCTTCGTTGCGTTGGTGGGCGGCTAGCTGGTAAATGGTGACTTCCATGTTTGATAGATTTTGCCCGGTAAATGTATTGATGCGCAATGCGTCTGTATTTCCAGAGACGGCGGTGCGCGGTGCAAATGCGGTGGGCAAATTGTTAATGGTGTTTCGTAAATTGGTCGCCCGCACTTCGGAATCATGCAAAAAACGCACAGATTCAACCATACGCTGGTGCATCATTTGATTTGTGCTTTCAATGGGTGACATAATTGCCGCCCCCGGGCCACGAACCCCTACCCCAGCCGAACGTGTGATTCCCATGTTTCCTGAAACTCCGAAATTTGTGTTGATTGGCATGTTGTCAAAACTCCTCTTCTGATTTTGTTTGTCCGTCCGTGGAATATGTCCTATGGATTATACATCGGCTTTTGTCTGGTTTCAAATGAGGGTTTTTGTTTTGGTATACGGAGTTTGTTGATAGGAAGTCATCTTTAACATCATTTGCTTGACAATGAAAAGTAAAAATACATATAATTGTATAAAATGATAGGAGTGATGACATGAAATCAAATACACAAGTAAGCTTCCGTATGGATGAAGATGTGAAAAAGCAAGCAGAAAGTATCTTGGACGAGTTGGGTTTGAACATGTCAACGGCGATTACAATGTTTGTGAAATCTGTTATTCGGACGGGTGGAATACCGTTGGAGCTGAATATAGACCCGTACTATCGCGATGAAAACCAAAAAGAGCTAACCAGACGAATAGAAAATTCGATATCAGGAAAATCGAAAGCAGAGCAAGTCACCTTAACAATGGATGAATTGGAGGCCATAGTCAATGGCTAGGGTAGTAGCATTCGAACCCGATGCATGGCAGGATTTTGGATACTGGCAGATAAAAGACAAGCGAACCACCAGAAAAATTTTGGACTTGATTAAAGACATCCAGCGTGAACCCTTTTTAGGAAAAGGGCATCCTGAACCATTGAAGCACGATAAAAATGGTCATTGGTCGCGGCATATAGATAAAGTAAACCGTTTGACCTATCGTGTCACAGATGACGCGATAATTATTATTTCTTGTAGATATCATTATGAAAAATAAGATATAACAGAAGTAGCAATTGTTCAATTCTCGCATAAAATAGCATAGAAAATAGATATGACACCATCAGCCTACATGTATAAACACAAATATTACCAGTATAAATTCAGCAAAATAGGACAAAACCCTAGTGACATTTTCTTAGAAATGTGGTTTACTAAGGGGTAAGAAATTTTACTCCGATAGGGGGTAACATCCTAAAAATGAGAAAGGAATGAGAAAGAATGAAAGGTATGAGAAAGTTAGCATTACTTATGGCGTTGGTTTTAACGGCGTCACTTATCCCAACGGGGATTGTGTTTTTTGGTAATCCTGTTGTTGTGCAGCCACAGCCGCATACTGTGGCATGGAGTGTCCCTGCTGGGTCTGGGGCTACCATCACTGCAACTGGCTCGGCATTGACAACTACGCAACTTACGCAAACATCGTTGAGTGCCGCTCATGGTGCGGTTGTAAGCTTCAATATAAGTGGCGTGGCAGCAAATAACAATGTGCGCTGGTACAATAATAGTATCCATTTTGTAACTGCTGCTCCAGGTACTTCTGTTCAACTAACAGTAAATGCAAATGCTGTTATAACAGTATCCTTTGTACCTACCACAACGGTAGTAACATTCCAAAACGCAAATAGCGGCGGTGTCGAGGTACGTATCCCTAATGCCAGCAACCGTGCATTTGAGGCATGGTGGTATACCAACAATACGTCAACAGGCACCTTTGTAAGAAGCCATCATGCAGGGCATTTTACCCACACCAGCGCGGAGTGGCGTCATGTTCCGCTCAATGCACAATGGGGCTGGAACAACAACTGGAATTGGAATAATAACTGGAATTGGAACAATAACTGGGGTTGGCAGGGTAATTGGCCGGGCGGCTATGACTCATGGGGTAATTGGGTCGGCGACAGCGGCGGATTTGACAGATGGGGCAACTGGGTTGGCTCATGGGCTAGCTGGTCTGGCAACTGGAATAACTGGAACAACAACTGGGGATGGAATCAACAATGGCGTTTGCTTGTTGTACCTTCAGATACTACCATTTCTTCTGCCAACAGCCCAATAATCCACGCAAACTGGAACAACTGGAATACAGGCTGGAACAACTGGAGTGACGGTTGGTTTGACCAATGGGGCGTTTGGCACCCACACACCTCCTCCTCATCATCATGGTGGTTTACAGGTCAAGGCGGCGGTATCGGCGCAGGCACAACCATCATTGGCAACAGAAACCAAACTGCACCAGAAACGGTAATACCCGCACCCGCAGTAGACCCCGCACCTGCGCCTGCACCTGCACCCATACAATGGGCACCAATCAGAGATTTTGCACTGAACACAGCAGGTGTACCATCATTGCGTTTGGGCATTGGCGAAACAGCATACGCCCACTGGGGTATATTCATGACAGCCGACGCGGCACCATTCATAGACCCGGAAACTGACAGAACAATGGTTCCACTGCGTATCATTGCCGAAGCGATGGACGCTTCAGTACGCTGGGCAGGCGGAACCCGTACAGTATACATCACCCGCGGTGGTGTAGAAGTACGCTTGCCCATTGACACACCACTACCAGATGACATGGGCGTACCAACCATCGTAAACGACCGTACATTCGTACCGCTTCGCTATGTATCAGAAGTACTTGGCGCAAGAGTGCGTTGGGACGAAGGTGCACGTGCTGTTTATGTTTATCGTGATTAGTTTTGTAGATTTTCATATGTAAAAACGAAACCCATGATTTTCAGGGAAAGCCTGAAAGTCATGGGTTTTTGTTTTACAATCTGATTTACACAACACCCTGCGCCAACATCGCTTCGGCCACCTTTTTAAACCCAGCGATATTTGCACCAGCTACATAATTGCCTTTCATGCCATATTCTTCGGCGGCACTGTTCATTTTTTCAAATATGCCTGCCATGATGCCTTGCAGCTTGCTGTCTACTTCTTCAAATGTCCAAGCCAAACGCATACTGTTTTGGCTCATTTCAAGCGCGCTTACCGCCACACCGCCTGCATTGGCTGCTTTGCCCGGGGCAAACAATACGCCGTTTGCCTGCAATACTTCAACTGCCGCTTGGGTGCAGGGCATGTTTGCGCCTTCGGCTACCACTTTGCAGCCATTCGCAACCAATGCCTTGGCGTCATCTTCGTGCAGTTCGTTTTGTGTGGCACAGGGCAACGCAACATCGCATGGTACATGCCATACGCCACGGCCTTCTGTATATTTTGCATTGGGGCGATAATTTACATATTCGCTAATGCGCCCGCGCTTAACCATTTTAATTTCTTTCACTGTATCTAAATCAATGCCATCGGGGTCATGAATAAACCCTGCGGAATCGCTTAAAGTAATGACCTTGCCGCCGAGCTGGGTGGCTTTTTCTGTTGCATAAATCGCCACATTGCCTGCGCCTGATACCGCAATGGTTTTGCCATCCAGCGCGTTGCCCGCATTGGCAAGCATTTCCTTGACCATGTACAGCAAGCCGTATCCTGTGGCTTCGGGCCGCCCCAATGACCCGCCGTAAGTAATGCCTTTTCCTGTAAATACACCTTCAAAACGCCCAACAATTCGCTTGTACTGCCCGTACATATACCCTACTTCGCGCGCGCCCACACCAATGTCACCGGCAGGGACATCCTCGTCGGGGCCCAAATATTTATAGAGTTCGGTCATCAGACTTTGGCAGAACCGCATGACTTCACCGTCACTTTTACCTTTTGGGTCAAAATCCGCGCCGCCTTTTCCGCCGCCAATGGGCAAACCTGTGAGTGCGTTTTTAAATGTTTGCTCAAATCCCAAAAATTTTAAGATGCTCATATTTACCGATGGATGGAAACGCATACCGCCTTTGTAGGGGCCAATCGCACTATTGTATTGCACACGATATGCGGTATTCACCTGCACACGATTGTTATCATCAAGCCAAGGCACGCGGAACATGATTGCACGTTCGGGGATTGCCATGCGCTCTAATAGACCGGCGTCGCGGTAACGCGGTTCGTTATCTACCACTGCTGACAAAGAACCAAAAACTTCTTTCATTGCTTGATGAAACTCTGTTTCACCCGGTGTTTTTAGAATGGTGGCTTCAATGATTTCTTTTGTTGATGTTGTTTTTAACATGCCCACTTCTCCTTTTTTAACTTGTATTTTACCACAAAGTGTAAATGAGTCATAACTTTTTTTACACGGAAATCAATTTTCAAACAACGCGAAAAAATGCTAAACTATCATCATGAAAAAACTATACAAAATGTCAGAGTATTTCAAGGCAGTAGAAACCACAAGCGACCACAAAGGCTATTTTTGC
>Ga0136643_10006324_pt1 | contig 16940 bp, 9 predicted proteins | sample TergutLab28metaG_FD_96883 | JGI IMG/M metagenome (GOLD analysis project Ga0136643, IMG submission 96883) | Labiotermes labralis P1 segment gut microbial communities from Petit-Saut dam, French Guiana - Lab288 P1 (version 3) (version 3) | ecosystem: Host-associated > Arthropoda: Insects >... | reverse complement strand
TTTTTCACATGCTGTTTCCAAGAAAGAGTGGAATCAATTGTTATTCCCAGAAATTTAGTATTAGTCACTGTACTAAGTTGTTTGCCAGTGAACATGATGTTTAGGTCCATTATTTTATTCTTAGTATAAAAGTGCAGTATGTTAGTTTTATTCATATTTAGTGTTAATAAGTTGTCTTTAAACCATTTGTTTGCAACAATCAGGTTATCCTGTATAGCACTCATGAATTCTCTAAAGTCATTTGATTTGTATAAAGGCTTATTATTTAGAAACCAAGAAGTATATGTTGTATTGTACCCATTTCAAGTACAAGATTTAAAATCTTCCATAATCATCATCTGTCATTTGATATTTACAAATTTTACTGTTCATAATAAATTTTTCGTTTGTGTAAGTAAAATTTTTAAATATGTTACAGCACTGTGAAAGACTGATACAACAATTGCAGATCCATCTTCTCGAAGAACAACAAAAGCTTGCTGTAGCAATGCAAGTGGACAGACGTAAGGATCAAGCAATTTTACAGTTACAAGATGCCTGGAGTCGTCTTGTTCACCACTGGAAAGTTTTGGAAGAACAGCGACATAATTTGTGCAACAGACTACTGAGTGAAAGAGAAGCACGTCAGATACAAGAATTTGAAACTAAGCAGGTTATTTCTTTAGACTGATGTTCATCTCATGTACCAGCTGTATGTATTAAATGTCTTATGGTTGCCTTGTGCAGGTATTCTCGAAATTATGTGGAAATTGCTGTTAAAGTTGCCAACTGATGAAAAGTAGGCAGTTGCCAGACATTTATTTGCTCATGGTTTGGCTCATATCTTCCTCTTGACCAAGCAGGTTGGTGTAGTTGAAACACACTCTAGACTGGCATGACACACTCTAGACTGGCATGTGGGAGCCACTTGGCTCAGATATTGACCATGCTGCATTCCAAATGTCCTGACTGATGATGTTCATGGTTCTTCTGAAATGTTACTTGAGAATGGTGAGGTAGTGCATTTAAATAAGTTATACATGCTTCCATCCAAATCTTTATACTTATTTGTTGTACAAGATCATCATTCTGTTTAACAGTATATAATGTGTACATATGAAACAGTGTTACTGAATATATTAAACTAAATTTATCCACCCTTTGAAATAGAAGCATCAGACTGCCTTGACAGGATTGTGTAATTATTGCAAGTCATGCAGTCTGGAAGGTAATTTGAGTAAAATACAAAATAGTTGAAGAATAGGTGTACATACATTTCAGAAGTGTTACAGTGAAACACAACAAGTTACAGTGAAACACAACAAGTTTGCTAAAGGATTAACTCTTTTGAGTTGTACTCAGGAGGTATCCTTTCCAAATATCACCTGGGACAAGAGCTATACTGAAAAGTTTTTTTGTGGTTTTGCTCAGTTTCTTCAGACATATGCCAGGATAGTACCTCAAATTAGGCCATGACCACTTCTTGTCATGACATTTCCAGTTTCTTATGTACTAACTGTCCTACTCTTCAACACTGTATAGTGTGAGCTATTGCCATTGTAATTAAATAGACCATAAAAATAGCAGTACCTAGATTTTTTATTTTGCTGTCATCCATTTACATTTTATTCTGAAATGTCACAGATCTCTGTGGTCATACATGTCACTTTGGAGGCAGCTGTGAATAAACTGAATGGACAATTTTGGACAGTTGACAGGGATGATACTCCTTATTGGTGTTGGGTCAGGGACTATCAGCTCCTCACTAGAAGCAAAGAATTTTGCACTATTCCAGAATCTTGTCATGATGATTGTAATTAATGAGAGTACAGATGCTCTTTAATGGAGTTGTGACAGTGTGACAGATTCTCTTTCTGTAGGATCCAGCAAGTGTCAAGGAATGTTACAAATTAAAAAAAAATACATTGTTCATTGTACCATTTTATTTCTATTATTTTCCTGTTTTAGAAGCTGAAACAACTTGAGTCTGAACTGTCTAAAGCTCTGGATCTTGCCCAAGGTTACAAAGAAAAACTTAACAGTGTTGAGAAAGAGAAACTAGAACTGACAGACCATCATAATAGTCAAATCAAAGGCATGATGGACAGCTTAAAAGAAAAAGAACAGAAACTTGACAAGACCAGCCAGTTAAACTGCCAGTTAATTCAGCAGAAGGAAGATGCCCTGGAGAAAGTGAAAGAAGCAGAACAAGAAGCACAGAAGGTAAGTACGAAGTATGGGTGGTGCGTTATATAGAGTGTCATTGTTACCCATATTTTTTTTTGTCATTTTGCATCCATTTCCCTAGACAAGCTTATGGAATTTCCAATATTACAGAATTCAGTTTGAAGATGGTGTCACTACTGTGGACAGACACTTCATTCTGTGTGTTCTTATTGTAAAACGAGGCCTGCCACATACTGTTTGAGCAGTAATCCTGACACCATATTTTATGTTTGATGGACTAATAAATGAAGGTCACATTTACTGTAAAATATGACTTATTTCTATTGGTTGTTCAAGGAAAGAAAACTGTTGATTGATGTTCAGAGGGAGGTAGAAGACACTCATAAGAAGCTTTATTCATTGGAAGCTGAATTATCTGCTCTGAAGGAAGAAAGGGAGTCACTTCAGTTAAAACTGAAAGAAGAGAAAGGAAGAATAAGCCTCCTTGATCAGCAGAAAAGGTCATTACAGGCAACACTAGATGAAAACAAAAAGAAAGAGGTTTGTTCCTTTCTGTTAGACAACAGTAAAATAATATATAACTGGTGCTGAAGCTCACAGTTGACTGTGAGGAGCACTGCTGTTTTATATTCAAGAGGCTCAAGGGTTAATATCTTCGCCTGGCAGCTGACTATCCTGACCAAGGCTTGTCATGGTTTTCTTCAGTGCTTCAAAGTAGTTGACAGGGTGCTACTTCAAATGAGACCATGACTGCCTCTCTCAACAGCCTTTTCCAGTCAACTATTCACCATGATTTCTAGAGTTTAATTTAGTCAAAGAAAGAAGTGAAGTAAGCCATACGTGAAGTAAACAGATATAACATGCTTTAGCAAAAGATATTAACATACTATAGATTATGAATAACTGCTGATTAGTTATGTATATAAGCAATGAATGTTTAAAAGAAATATTCTGATATTAATGTGAAGCCAGAACTATCTACCAGCTAGTAATTTTCTTATTCCAGTTAGACCGTTATAGTAACTGGCATAATGTTCCCAGGAAAACAAAATCATTAGTACTAATCAGTTTAATTAACCCAGGAATATAGGAAATAGACTATTTAATGCCATGTACTAAACAAAATGCAGTAAAGTGAAGCATAATATGAGGTCTTACGTCTTCTGGGATGTTATGCAGTGTCATTGGATACATCATGACTGACATTTTATAACAGGGTATCATTTACATCTTTAAGGGTCAAGATGGCCAAGAAGAATCTTGGATAGCACCCCAGAAGAACAAAGACCTCAAATGTGGTGCAGTGAAAGCCTAAAATCTCACATAGCAAAATATCTTTTATGGTGGCTTTGTTCCCATTAGTAAAAGTCATAACATCTTACCATACCTACTATTAGTACATGGCAGGATGATGCTTGTGCCATGTGAACACATGCAAGCAGTGCACTGATGTTCCAAATGAATCTCCACCTCAAAGTCCAAATGGAGAAACTGTTTTACCTCATTCTGCAGGTCACATTCTGAGCATAAGTTATTACCTCCTAAAATGTAAGCCTTTTGTCGGTGGAGGATGGTACTGGAATGCTAGGTAGAAAATTATATGTTATTATTAAAACCAGAGTGTTTAACTGTTACTACTAACATATTGTAATACATTTTAATTGTTGAGTTTAGTTATTTTGCTTTTTGATATCAGTTATTTTTCACACCTTCAGACATTCATCTAGAAAATTGATTGTACAGTGGAATCCTCATTTAATGTTCCTGGAATTAAGGTTTGTTTCTCATTTCTCTCATTTGAATTTTGTACAGAGCACAGGCAATATACTGGCTCTGGTTTGTCATACTTTCCTCTTCCCATTTATGTTCATGTTGGGCCATTACCTTGGATCAGCCACGAATTGCTTCATTCCCCTCCTTTTTAGTTTATCATACCTAATTGTCCTCTTATCGCATATGACGCGAAATGGCGTAAGGGGTTAACATAGTGTTATTAAATAATCTAGAATTAATCTGCACCTAGAACAGCTTATTAAAAAACAGTAGTACAAGAAATGGATGTCACGTGTGGCCAATCAAGAATATGCCTGATAATCCTTGTAATTTCATTTGCATGACACTTGCCATTTCTCAGAAGCTTCAGACTAAACTACTCGTAGGCTATTGTAATGCCATCCTGTTTCAGAAATCAATTCGAGAAGAAATGAAACAGTTAACAGCTCAGTCAGAAAAAATAAAGGTTGAATTAAGGGAATACTACCAAGAACAACTGGAAGTGGTGGTACGTGACAAACTACGAGAATTTCAAGAACAGCTGGATGCTGCAGAGACCTCTTTACATAAGGAACTGGAACAACGAGAACATGCACTTACCGAAGTGGCTTCACAACAAGTGAAACAGATATCAGAAAAGTGAGTGCATTTGCATATTAAAACAAAAGATCTTTGGGTGTGAATAACCATTGCCTCAGAAAGTATGCTGATGAAGATATTTAACTGTAATGTTGCTATCATGAAGATAAGTGTATTTATATTCATATATTTTTAATATCGATAGCAATTTTATTTATGTTATCTATTTGTGCCTCCAGATTTGGAGCAGAGCATTTACCTGTCTTGTCATGAAGTTCAGATTGTTCTTACAGGTATTTGGCTTGCACCAAATAAGATGTACATAAAGTTGTTGATCAGAACGAGGATTGGTTAATGTTAAGGCTTCCATTTTGCATAATGTACATACTATGTAATACATCTTAAGAGCATATGCAATTTTTGTGGCAAGTTTTAGGGTCAAAAGAACACTTAGATATCAGTTACAGATTTTGTGTGTACCCAGATTTCCACATGCAATTTTATTGTAAGACTAAATTGCGGTTGTTTAATAACAGTCCAATATATTTCAGACACCAGCTGGAAATGCAGCTGTTAGAAGAGAAACATACTGAAGAGCTTCAGTTGTACAAGCTGCAGCTTGCTCAAGCAGTACAACAAATTTCTCAGCTTGAAGCCAAATTACAGGGATATAATTCTAGGGAAAGTGCAATGGTTGAGAAGTTACACAGTCTGATGGAGACACAGTGGCAAGAAGCACTGCGTATTGTTAGTGGAAGTAGTCCTCTAGCTACTCATGGAGCAGAACATATGAGATTACAGGTACATCAAAGGAAATCTGCAGAACTAATGACTGGCAGGCTACAATCACAGGTATAACACAGGCATACAGAATGGACAGTTAAAATTTAAAAATTTTATAGTATGTATGAAGAAAATAGGAACAATTCAGTTAAAGATATGTAATAAAAATCCTATGTAAAATCCTAATTTGAAGCTGTACTAACACCTGTATTACAAAAAATTTGCATTGATATAAAATACATATCCAAAGTTTCAGAGACTCTTCTTCAGTGACTAATGCAACATCAAGCTTAAAATATTTCATGCATAACTAATGTGCAGAAGAATAGTGATTACAACCCAGTATATGTACACTGTTGCTTCCAGAAATTTTTACATAGGGTGGGACAACCACAAATAAGAAAGTGCATATTCGAACTTGAATATCCACAAATAAAGTTGTATTGTGACTAAACTGCGATCTTAATCTCTCAAATTTCTGTTCAAGCTATATGTTTTTAAGCTTTCATGGCAACAACACTGAATAAAATCAATAGCTGATGGTCATTGCAAGTGGTTCAGAATAACTGACATTTCAGAGACCCGTGTTCACGTAACATTTCTGACTGTGAATGACCTGAGGAATAAAATCCTATGGTATGGTGTAAAGTCATCAGGCATCCTGTAGATTGAAACATGAAGGAAGGCAGTCATAATTTCATACCAGAACTTCTTGTATCCACTTGCATTTGCATTTTGCATATGCTTCAAGAAAACAAAAACACAATGGACAGGGGTCACCACACATGACACACACATTGATTATTCACTTTGCTGGAGAAGAAGGTGTACAAGATAGGGAAGATACGTCCTAGTTTCAGCAGTAGACATACACAAGGTTCACTTATTTGTTACACTTTCATTGCCATTTTGGTTTTTAGCTGTTCTGTCATCATCTAGATATTTTACATTTTATTACTACCAGTACTTTTGTTTCACAGAAAAAAGAAAATCCAATGACTAACACTAGCTCCTGGCCCATGTTCACACAGAATCATCCAGCTGCATTAGACAGGAATGGACCATTCTCGAAAAGTCACAGCAGTGATGAACATACTGTTGGGAAGAATTATATTGTTTCAGGAACAAATATTGAAACACTTCCAGAGAGCAGTAAGGTGAAGTGTTCTAATAGTATTAATGTTATGAATGTGAGGGTATAAGTATGTTACTGAAACAACAGCTGCTAAAAATTATTCCTAGTCACTTTGTTCTAATAGTAGGCCTATTAAGGTTTTTACTGTGTTTATACAGATGTGTTATTGAAACAACAACTGTTAAACCTAATATGCCTCACTTATAATCTGTATTCTTCCTAGATGGCAGCAGACACTCCATCTGCATTTAAAGATTATGGGAGCATGTCACAACCACATGTGCCTACTGTTCACCTTCATCAACAGAACACTGGATCATCTACAGCTGATGAGACGCCATTCAGTCGAGATGGACTGCTTACTTACAGGAAAGCAGAACAGCCTGTACCACTGCAGGCTACTTCTTTAAGCACAGGAAGTCTGAAAATAAATCAGGAGGATGAACTCAAAAAATACATAATGATGGTTTGTAAAGTGCTACATAAGTTATAGTAGAACAAACATTTTTAATTCATATGTCCAAGAATGACCTCTGTTTCAGCAGTTCTTAAACAAAAATATGCCACACATTCGAGAATAAAATGAGCAGAATACCTGATCTTGGTGGAAGACACTGAAGAGCTCTGATTTCAGTCTTATTGTAGATCTGTGTGCTGCTATTTCTTCTCACATTTTGCATCCAGCTCCTGTGTCAGAATTACAACTCTTGAGAATTTGAATAACCTCCTTGCTGTAATGTAGTTCATAACCCATATTAAACTTTGCATGCCCTCACTTCAGAAATAGATTATGCATCATCCTTGCCTAGGTAGGCATAAGCCAAAAGGGTCAACACTGATCATAAATGAAGCCAATAAACAAACAATGATGAACAACAAAATGCTGCAGTTGTTGCATCAACACACATATGATATACCATATCTCAATACAGATGCACTAAAATATGAGGAACACCTTCAATTATTGGATGTGTAAATGAACAACGTAATTACCAAGTTTAATCATGGTTTGTAAGTAAAACTATCCCACAACTGGGACAAAATTGGATATTTCCATTCTCTTCATTGTAGCTGCTTGCAGTTTTCATTGTTCATTAAGATAGCTTGTAGCTGTGCTTAAGTCATTGCTATAAACAAGACAGGCAATGTACATATAAATGTAACACTGAGGTGTGTTTCTGAAACCACTGTCAACATGGAAGAGCAATAAATATTATATATTCTGAGTGTGTGCCTGCAACCTTACTTATCCAGCATGTGAAGTGCCATATTGCATGTGCATTGTATTATCATCTGTGACCTGTCTGGCCCTACAGTATGTGTACACATTTTCTCATAAATGACGGGACTTAAAATGTGTGTTTAAAACTCTCTACAACTTGTGTCTGAAACGTTTCTTAATCTAAAAAGAATTCAGCAAGATATCATAAATGTACATGTGTCTTCATCTAAAGTACCCATTATTCTTGTCAGATTTTAATGGAACTTGAATTATCTTGACATATTTTCGAAAAATACGCAAATGTCGAATTTCATGAAAATCAGTCTAGTGGGAGCTAAGTTGTTCCATGTGGACAGACAGACAGACATGACAAAGCTTTTCACAACATTATATTTGCCTGTGTTTGTGTTGAAAATGCCATCGTTTTTCAGTTATTGGACAGGTCTCCAGGTAATCCAGTAGATGAAGAAAAACAGCCTCCTGATCTTATGAGAGAGACTCATGATGAGAATCTGAGACAAGATGCAAGAATTCAAGAAGACAAACGACATCAGCTTGTAGATATACCGACGAATGAGGGAAGTCAACGCCCAAAATGGGAGAAAATTTTGCATGTTAGTGTGAATGCACTTTTAAGTAATTCATTACAATGTAACTCCTATTTATGTATAATATCTAATAACTGTTAAGATCTGAGCTCAGTGGAATTATATGTATATGTCACATCAAAGCAAGTAAGTTCCTGGTATGTGGATTTATCATTAATGCCTTTGATTGAACAAGTTACAAAATGTATGCATAGCATAAAAGAGATTGTGTGGACAAGGAGTGGCACAATTACTCCAGTGGTTGGCAAGTTATGAGATCACAACATAAAAATGCCTTTTATTTATATTAGAAACCATAAAGTGTAAAAGTGCATTGGAAATGAAATCAGTGCTTCATTTTTATTTGCAACTTTTCTTTGAAATATTCTGTGCTCCGATAAATATTTTGAGATGTTGTAGTACAATGCAGAAATGTATTTAAGTAATTCTAGAGTCTTTTTAAGGTTTTCAAGTAATATAATACAATGTAAAACACTTTTAAAACACAATCTTTATAATTTTTATTAACAGCTATAGATGGAATGTAAAGAACAAGGAACTGTCTTCAGCAGACAGTTCATAGTAGCAGTCAGATTTCTATGTTATAAGGTACCTGTAATAAAAATGGAAACTTCACTGTGAAGAATGTTTATTTTATGCACTCGCAAAAACTTATATTTGGAGAGACTTTGCTCAAAGATGAATGGGTTATTATTTCACCATAGTGCGTGCTTGAAACACAGCAACTTTTGATCATTTTTCTGACGTTTAATTTCCGTACGGTTACAATAAGAAATGTGCACCATTAAGTCCTCTGTTAACTTAAAAGAGAGTCTTCAGTAGGGTGAATTCAACTTCTTTTGTCTGATATAAAAAACTATGACTTCTAAATATTTTATAAACGCACTAAGTATGTCTTTGTATGCGTGAAAATGATAATTGATTATATGTTGCAAAATAATGTAACTGAACCAGAATCATTTCTAATGGTGCATGTATGGGTATACTGTTTTTTCAGGGTACTCATCCAAACCTTGCAGGAAGCCAACACCCAAGCATTCCTTCATTTCCAACTTATGATCTGCTGAAGTCAGGACATGGCTCAGTCAGAGATGTGCGGCATGTGAAACCTCCATGGAAATAACATCTAGGTACAAAGGTAAGGTAAAGGTAAAGTAACGTTGAACCTAGAACAGAATACAAAGGCCCAGAGGAAGAGGTGAGGTGTAGCTCTACTCTAGTTGAGGGTGGGTGGTCAAGACCATGGCCTGGCCACTTTACTCTTGGTAAAAAGACTTGGTATCCAATGTACAGGAGGTTGGGTGGGCCCAGGGTTCCGTGTGTACAGATGTGGAAAATTGTACCCCCTACGAGGATTCATTGCACGGATCGTTCAGCCCATAGTGAGTTGCTACACCAACTATGCTATCCTGGCCCATTCTGTACAAAGGTATTGAGAACAAATTTTAATTATTATTTATAAAGTTCATGACAGAATATGTTATGCAAAAGATTGAAAAACTGTTGTTGGTGAAAGTTTTCAAATCTGTAAGTAAATGACACCTTGCCACCGTCACCTGAGAAATTAAAAAGGAAAGTGAATTTATCAATAATGTATTGACCCAAAATATTTGGTATGTGCTAATATTTATAAAAGCTGCTGTAAGCCCAGATCATGTGCATATGAGGTTCTTGCAGTAGTGTTGTTGCAGATTCAAGTCTGGTTGGACGTTACACTGTTTTAGGTAAATAGTCCTGATGACACAGTAAAGGTTTGCAAGTTTTAAGCAACAGTCATTCATTGATCAGGTGGTGGTGGTCTTTGGGGTTTCTGTGTGTGTATTAATGTTGATTTGCATGGGTCTGATACAGCCCCCACAATTCAAATAGCTTTAATGAATGACAGGTGTCTTCAAAACATCATAAAAATAATGGGTACATGGAATAAAATAAAGAGCTCAAACACAGCTTTTATTTCAAACATATTTTGATATGACAAAATGCAAAGAAAAATAATTTTACTGTATACAGTAGCTTTGCAACATTGTTGGTCACTGTTAAAACCTGACATGCGTTCTGTTACTAATTTAATTCACTCACCTCAGGTGTTGAAGTACACACACCAGAACCAACAAATGCACATATGTAAAATGAGTTTATCACATGTTATTAATTACTGACATGTTTCAGTTGTCATCATGACCTTCCTCAGCGCTCCTTGTAATCTTGGCAGTTACCCTGAGGAAGGTCGTGACAGCGACTGAATCATATCGGTAATGAATAATGTGTGATATACCCATTTCACATTTGTGCATTTGTTGGTTTTATTGTGTGAATTGTAATATCAATTTAATGCATAGATATGGAACAAATACATTATTCCATGTACAGTTCAGCACTGGCATTTTGGTGAGAAAATGTATGTATATGTGAAGTAACAGTTATGTCAGAAATAATGAATATTGTGGCCACTAAGATATGCACATTTGAAAGCAAAGTTATGTAATATAACAAAAGTGCCTTTGCAGTAATAATGATACATACTGACTGGTCACTGTTGCAGCCTGAAGGAAGTTCAGTTATTGTTACTTTTCACTGGCTAGTAAGTTCACTTTCTAGAGTATGTCTGGATAAGGAACATATATTTGTCTCAGCAATAAACAAACATACAAGCCAATGAAATATGTAATGTCACAAGGTACACATTTGGAAAATGTGTTCTAGTTTTATAATTGAGGAAATTTATTAACAAAGGAAACAATTTAATAGAATGGCAGTGAAGTACTGTACATGGTGGCCTTTGACAGCAGTTCGAAAGCAGTGCAATGTAAATTATGAAGTAACTGTAACAAATAATGTAGTACAAGTCAGTTCTTTAAGGTTAAACAAGATATTATGTTACACATAGGATTTACTTAGTTTGTGACCATCATCTAGTAGTGGAGCACCAGATGAACAATTCCAGAAACAAAGTAATCCTAAATGTAGAACATATATGACTATGAAAATTCTCAAGCTTTCCCTGCTTTTAAGCACAGTGTTATGAATATATATGGAGGTACAGAGATGAAGCTGCACTGCCCAGCTGTTTTACCCCAAGAAGAGTTAAATGTTTAACAAGTTATGAAATTTGTTCTTAACCTATTTCTTGGAGGATGGCTGTGTGATTACAGAGGGCTATCTTAATTACATATAATAAATATCATGTTACATTCCTAAAATCAGGTGAAAATGTTCTTATACGTATAGTTGGAACTGCTTGGTTAGCAAGATATGAAAATGTAAGATCATCTTCCCTGTTGGTGAAGATACCACTGGCAACATGACAAGCTATCTAGTGTATGCTTGATGGTGCTCTTGCTCATTTTGCCTGTGACATAACACACTTTATGTTTCGTGGATGGGATGAATCACTCCAGTCCTGTAGACTGTGCAATTGCCAGATCTCAGTCCTGCTGATTTCTGCCTGTGAGAGATAGTTTACTCACAACAAGTCAATATGCAGGACAAGCTTTAGCAGCCGATTGCAGCAGCTGTGACAATATGATGTGCCTGGAATTTTTCAGTGTACAAGAAATGTCATAAATTTAATAAATGAATGTAATAAAATACACGAACTCATTTGATTTCCTAAAACCTCCCTTTCTTGCTAATGAAGCAGTATATACCATATGTTTATCAGAACTTATTTTAGTAGTAGAATACAATGTTTGTATTCACTGAATGTAATTAAGAATTGCCCTGTAGATGTTACATTGCAGTACATAGTAATTTTCATCAAAATAAGCCAACTGAGCCAACAGGTTAACATACTAAACAAGATTATGGTTAGGGCAGACTACCTCCTCACTACAGAGTAATGTATAATACTAAAAAGGACAGTGTGTGTAAATTTTGATTCATTTAGTTCTGTATTTTTAGTTTCTTACATTCCACTCTTGCATTCTGTCCTCAAATTTAGTCAAAGTAAAATAAATGATACCAACATAAGTGTCATAATACAGCAACAATACCTGAAATAAAGCAAATGCACCTAAATCTAGTACTACTAAATACTGTATCACATAAATATTTACAGTCTTGCTTTGAGAAGAGATCCAACTGGTTCACTCAGTGATTCAGTTTGACAGCCTTAATTGTTTTCATGCAACCATCAAAATTTAACAGTACCCACATTCACACCATAGTGCAAAATTGTATAAAAACACTGTAAAATTAAACATATGTCATGTGTTCGGCATCACCACACTGGTGTAGTGAATTCGTGCAATCATTAAAAAGATCTTTCAGTCAGCTGTGAAATATCACTGCCATTTATATACAATGAGCCATGTTGGTGTAATAAAGCTAATCTATAGTCTATAAAAAACAAGCTCAATGTTGTACATATTTCTTATTTACACTGAACACTAACTCCCTGCAGTAGTGGTATACAACACAGTTTATCTTTTAAGATGCATGTTACCTTCAGTTTGTATGTAATGTTTGGTGTAAAATTATTTTATGGATTTCCATCACACCATCACAGGGGAAGCATGTGGTGATGGTGTGTTATAGGAATGGCCATCATGTGTTCGGGATACACCTGGACTTGGGTGAGAGGTATAGAATTGTGCATTCTTGAGTCGGTCATGGACTGATGGTGGGTTTGGTGAGCTGGATGTGGCTGCTGGGACTGGTGGGTATATGATGTCATTAAGCTCATACCAGAACCTGTGTTAGGGTTCGCATTGTTTGTCAGACAGGCCACAGGAATCACTTGACCAGACGGTTGCTGTGACTGTGGTGTGTGACAGCTAACGCTTCCTCTTTCGTCTTCTTGTGGAACTTCCTCTAGCTGTTGTAATGGAATTAACCCTTGATGTTGTTCTTCCTGACTTTGTACAACCACCCGAGATGTGCCAGTTCCACCACCACGAGGATCAGTTTTGTGCCTTCTCCTTGTGTGTTTAAGCCAGTTTGGGTAGTTCGTAAAAGTCCGTTCACAAAACTTACACGCATATGGGCGTTCTCCTGTGTGGATGTTGTAATGTTGCTGCAAAAACAGGGCATTTAAGGGATGAAGTTCACTAGTAATATGCATATACTGCATATAATTAGACCTCTTCTGTGACATGCCACACTCTGCACAGTGGGATGTTTTGAATGTGTAGATCATTAAAAAATTGCATTTCTTCATGATTACACGTACATTATACTGATCCAAACAGAAATTTAAAAAAACTGAAGGTCACATATCTGATGCTTTTACTTTAGAAATAACTCAAAAGTAATCACTAGCTTGCATTCAGGAAGAAGTAAGGTAACCATACCCAAGAACACGCCAAGTCCAGAGCGAATCCAAAGTGATGGCGAGTTTTACTACTACTAGTAGGACAGTGTGGAAGTGAATCACTTAGTTGCTCTATAAGGTCATACAGTTAACCAGAATCTTTATTTACAGGTGTTAATTCATCTCCATGATGCAGTCATAAATTGCTGGAAATATGGGAAACCAATGTGTGGCAAATTCATCATAATAATGCACCTACCCAGTCTCCTCAACCTGGTCAGTGATTTTAGTGAAACACAGTACTTCACACATGCAACAACTGCTCCACTCAGCAAATATGTTTTCTTGTGCCCTCCCTTCCCCTTAAGTTTCCTGAATTTAAAATGTCTCGCACTGCAAAAGACTCGAAGTGGAAACAAGTAAACAAAATGCAAAGGAAAGGCTTTTAATGATTCCAGTAATGGAGTATAAGAAGCACTGGCAACATCAGTGGCACAAGTGTGCACATGCTGCAGCAGCCTATCTTAAAGGGATGTAACCTCTGTTCCCTCCGTATGTGTAGTACCTTAGTTTTAAAAGATTGTGTTGATACTAACTGATCAGTCAACAAGATCATACTCGTTACTATTACGTAAGATTTTACTGCATATTATGATTACAGAACATGTCCCCATAAATAGCAGTGACAATTACCTTCATATTTATTCATCTTGCTACTACAGAAGTAGACTTCTTGTCTCAGAGCACAGAAAAATATTACCTCAGCTTGTGTAGGCAGTAACTGTGTCATGGTCATTTCTGAGTCACAACAGTTCATAGCAGAGTAAATGTGCATAAAACAAACAGTAAAATAATGGGTTATGTGTTAGAAGACATATGCAATTAACACTTCTATGTGATAACATTTTAGCTATCATGTCACAAAATACCTTGAGTTTTGTGGTACTGAGGAAGCCCTTATTACAGTATGTGCAGACATATGGCCGTGCCTCAGCATGAACCATGGCATGTACTTTTAGACAACGTTCTGTTTTATACATCTTGAGACATATTGTGCACTGGAATGGACGTTTTTCACTGTGGAAACTGTAGTGACGGTTTAAGTGCGACTTCTCTGCAAAGCTGGAACCATACATAATCATTTAACTGTATACAAATTACATGATACTGCGAACGAATTATCGGTATGAATTTATGTAACTTTCTACCTAGATGTGGTCATGCTCATTTTGTCACTTTTATTTGGTGTGTTCAAGCTTAGTTTCCCTGACTTACCATTTACCACACTTCTCACAGGCAAAGGGACGTTCACCTGTGTGATGCTTCACATGCTGTTGCATGTTCACTTTTTGTGTAAATGTCTTTCCACACACATCACACATGAATCGGCGACCCAGTTTGTGTACATTCTGGTGTGCTGTAAGACCTCCTCTTGTATGAAGACTGGAAAAATAATTACATGTTTTTGGACCTACAGAATTTTTTGACAGCATTGTCATTGTACTACAGTGAGAGTGAGCTTAATATTTGGAATCAATGAGCACCATCATTGTTTTGATCAACTAACATTCAGTTTTCTACAGTAAAATTCTGAAGCCCAAAGCCAAGTGTCACACTGTCAGTGATACATAAGTATTTGCCATGGTGGCTTCCTCAGTGCCGAATATTTTCAGAGGTTATACTGTTTAGTCACACTGTCACCATCTAGAGGGATCACATAAAACAGATCCATGTTTCTGTGCAAAAGTAATGACTCACAAATTTATTTCCTCAAAGGACTGTGAGATGTCTTCCTTCCCTTAGAGATAATTCAGGTGTTATTAATGGTGATAAGTTAACACGTTTATAAAATCAGATGCTTCATTAAAATATTTATTATAAAAATATATGTAATAACATATAAACTCTTTATATTTGGCCCAAATACATAGGTTATTCAGAAAGTAAGTCTGCGCATATCTCTCGCGCATCCTCGAGACTGTCACTTTGTGCATATGCAGTGACTTCCTTAGTTGAGAAGCCACAGATGCCATTTCGTGAAATTTGTGTTATGTTTATGTTTGTTCCTGTGCGTTAAACATGTTTAAGACAACTGAAGGGGCTGCGACTGTGAAATACGGTCTGTAATTTGTTTTTTGAATGCTAGGAATGTACTACCAAGTGTGATTCATCACCAGATCTGTCAAGTGTGTGGTGACAATGGATGACTGATGGCATGGTTAGGTAAATTGGTTCGGATGTTCAATGAAGGACGAGAGAACGTGCACTATGAGGTGCAAAGTGGGCGTCCATCTTTGGTGAATGATTTGGTGCGTAAGGTCAACGAAAGAGTGCGTGACGACAGACATTTCACAATTTCTGATCTGTCCCTGCACTTTCCTCAGATTTCAAGGACTCTACTCTGTGACATAGTCAGCAGTGACTAACATCGCAGGCGGCTGCATTCTACGAGGAGGGTATACAAAAACTTGTTCCCTGCTACAAGAAGTGCCTCAATGATGGCGGCGAATATGTGGAAAAATAGTTTGAAGAATGTAGAATCTGATAATAATAAAATTTTATACAAAACCTTACTCGATTTTTTTTACAGCGAAACGGTGCTTACTTTCTGAATAAGCCCCATAATAGCAGAAGCATATGGACATTTTAAAAAGTACAGTAAATATAAATCAATGGTAAATCCACAGAATTTGACCTCATTTGAATTTGCTGTCTACAGCAGAAGAAACAAAACTGTATACATTAATTAGCAAATTAAAGAAATTAAAAACCAAAATATTTTACACCATCATGTACATTAAACCAATATTTTGTCCCATTAGGCAAGTATTGCCCCTTCTATCTCAGATTTCCACATTGCATATCAAACAACACTTGTCACCGTTCCATATTCACAAAGAAAGATGTCTGTGTTGTAAATATACTTACACTTTGCCACAGTCTCCACATGGGTACTCCAGTTTTTCATCAGTCTTATGTTTCTTGAGGTGAATATTCAGCCCAGGTCTGGTCACAAAACCCTTACCACATTCTTCACAAATGAAGGGTTTCACTGTTGTATGTTTTGCTAGGATATGTACATGAAGCATGCTTCGTAAACTGAAGCCCTTCTGACAGTACTCACATCTGTAGACAGATCAACATCTTCTAACACATCACACTAATTTGATTTCTATGTAGTTACCCTACAGTGTGTTCCATCATTAATTTTACCAGAATATCTATTTCCATTTCACGTGTCTTTATACATGACTTCCTTAAAATTAAGAGGAGCAACTCGCCACCCAAAATGTTGGTCTCATATGTACAGAGAAGAGTATATATATACAGGGTGTTTCACGACTTTAGGGCATAACTGCAGGAGGTGATTTCCTAGGTCTTTGTGATCAAAAAAGTTCATATAAACATGTGTCCGATTTTGGA
>Ga0136643_10006323_pt1 | contig 16940 bp, 11 predicted proteins | sample TergutLab28metaG_FD_96883 | JGI IMG/M metagenome (GOLD analysis project Ga0136643, IMG submission 96883) | Labiotermes labralis P1 segment gut microbial communities from Petit-Saut dam, French Guiana - Lab288 P1 (version 3) (version 3) | ecosystem: Host-associated > Arthropoda: Insects >... | reverse complement strand
GATTATTGTTGTGTTGTTTTTGAAGCGCGGGAGGGGGAGTGTGAAGGGGGGAAGGAGGTGGGGGGAGAGGGGGAGAGGGGGGGGGGGGGGGTGGTTGGGTGTGGTTAGTTGGGGTGGGGAGTATGTAAGTTATGTTCCGATTTTTAAGATAGCATCAAAGATTTTATTAGGAAAGATGGTGTGTTTATCATTAAGGTGATTGTCGGATGAGGCTTCTTTGTGGATGTAAGAAAACTGCATTTTACTAGTTTACACAATTTAAATGCACATTAAATCACAGAGATTTACGTCTTCTGAACCAGCAACAGAGGAAGGAGTGGTGGGAGAGGAAACCTGGAATGCTGAGGGACGGGGCGGGGACTGGATATGAAACATCAAAATGTCGCAGGTCGGCGGCGAATGTGATGATGCTTATGTCATGCGTCACTTTGTTCCTGGTGCGCGGCAAATAATTTCGCAGCTTGTTAGAAATGAAACTGCCAGAACTTCGGCATTCGTCATCGTCTGCGGAGGCGACTGCCACTGCTGACGGCGTCACTGTAGTGAATGCCGTCTCCAGCATTTCGGCGCAATCTTCACTACTTTTCATCTTCTTCTTTGGTGGAACAGGCACCGACAGAGAATCAACTGTCTGCTTGTTTCTCGTTGCTACAACAGGATCTCCTGCTGTCACACGTTCTCTTCTAACAACCTGGAAAATTCCAGCAATAAAATATCAGCTGTTTCTGAATCACATTGCACTTTCAATTAACGCAGATGTTTCAGTCGAAGATACAACTTTACCAAATAATTAACCTTTATAGCCTCCGTGCGTCCCAGGCATACGGCAACATGTAAAACCCAACGTGGCGTGGATCGCAGCGAGCATAGAAATACGGCTTAACTTGCTGTAGCGGTGTGACGTAACATCCTTTGATGCGCGCTGGAAAACCGTCAGCAAGGTGAATCAGCCCGAGCGGCGAACCGAACACAGCGAATGTTACAGCAACACCGTCCACTTCTGCGAATCCGTGTTACATTTCGCTGTTACGTTGCTCAAGTGTTTGCGCTGCCTTATACAGCACACGTAACAAAAATGCGGACGGCACACTTGCAGATCGAAGCCGCAGATTCTGTGTAGTATGTCTACTCGTTATCACTAATCTGGAGACGTGAACGTTGGAAAAAAAAAATGACGCACGGCCCACAACACGTCTGACGATTTTTTTTATTTTGTCCAATGAACCAACAAATGCACAATTAATTGACAAATTAATATACTGCTCCTACATGTTTCGACACTACTGTGTCATCCTTAGGTAGCTCGTAGTTAGTTCCTTGCTAAATTACGTATGTCATTGCATTCGTTGGTAATACGATTTAAAGTTTCACACGTGCTTTGCTGTTGGATCTCAATGTTTAAAATCATTAAAATATTAAAATTGTCCTAGTTATAATAAAATGGCTAAAATTATTTTGTTGTTACAATTCTTGTGGTGGCCGTATGTACAATATGCAATAAATATGGGATTTTTTAAACGGATATATGAATGTTATATTGCGGATATGTCTAGTTTAGTTATTATTTAATGATGGGCTCACCTGTATGTTGATGCTATCGTTGTGCTGGCCCGGCATGTACTGAGTCTGAGTGTGTCGACCTGTGTGACGTGTTTCTTACGTTGGCTAGAGCGTATAGTGGGTGGGGTTCATTGGTCTTCTGCTTGTCGATCAATAAGTTATGTTGTTATGGTACTTGCATGTAAAATTACACCCAACAGTTCATTAACTTTCCTTTACCGGATGCTTTTAATAATTGTATGGTATGTTCCGGACTGCCATATTCGTGTCTGTTACTAAGAATGTGTAATGCGTATGCTGAGTCAGGATTGTTTGTTATTATATATCTTACATATTCACGGTGCCTTATTTCTGTTGATCTCCCAGTCTGGCTAACATACGACTTGTTACATGTATTGCATTGTAATCTATATATTCCACTGGAGTTTATTTTGTTTTGTGGTGATCTATCGCATAGTTGATTGTACATGGTGTTACATGTTCGAGATGCTGTGTTTAGGTCGGTGCGTTTGAACGGGTTGGTGACTTTGTGTGGGAGTAGACTATGATACGTAAATGTGATGCATTTCTTTCTTTGTATTTGTGTGGGAGTATTTTTTGTCTTTTATGTCCTGATTATTTTGTTCTTTCAATTGTGGATCTGTAATGGAAACCATTATTCCTAGCTATTGTACAGGTAGTGTCCCATTCTTACTGTCTTGCTTATCCTGTGATGGGCGTAGAAAGCATTCTGTTTATGGAGAAGTTGTACGCTGCGAGTTTGTGTTTCAATGGAGGTTGGATGTAAAGTGTGTTTTAGTGTCTGTCTGGGTGGGTTTTATGTAAAGCCCTATTTGGAGATTGTTGTTGCCTCTGTGTATGAATAGATCTAGATAGTTTAGGTTTTTGTTTTATTTTTCTGTTTAAGTTCCAAATGTTTGTGTGTATTGTTCATGTGGTTGCTGATTGAATATTAGGTTGTTTTATTTTGGTCAGATATAATTATGTTGTCATCTACATATCTTCTATAATATGTTATTTCACCCGTTTCCATCCAGTGTTTGATCATCAGTTCATCGAAAAATTGTACTTAATTTTTGCGACGGTACTTGATATGGGTGAATCCATGTTTATGCCTTGGGTCGGCTTAAAATATTTGTATTGTATTCAAAATAATTGTAATTTAGTATAACTTTTTTGAGTTCCAGTGTTTGTTTTATTATATTATGATTATTGTATTTGTCTAACCAAAGTTTGATTATGCTGATTATATTTTGTATAGATAAGTTGACATGTAGGTCTTTTATATCTATGGTGGTTATCTTGTGTTGATTGCTGACTCGGATGCTATTTAGATCTTGCGCTACTTCCTGTGAATTTCTGTATATGGTAGTTTTATTCGTTGGTTACGTTTTTTATTAAGATATTTGGCAAGCTTATAAGATGGTGCTTGTATGTTATTGATTACTTGTCTAATGGGCTGATCTTATTTGTGTGTTTTGTTCAAGGCATTAGGTTTTGGTGCCACGGGTTTTATTAGTATTTTTGTTGGTTTTGTCTACTACTGTGCTACATTTGTGTATTGTTTCTTGGATTTGTTTTTTTAAAATAATTCAATGGGATCTTTGCTTAAGTGTATTATTTGATTCTCTTCTATAAATATATCGAGCTTTTGTGTCGATGTGTCTTTATGTATTATGATCATGGTTCTGCTTATCTGCTTTTGCTATCGTTAGATTGTTCTGTTCCACTAGAGTTATTTTTTTGTTTTGGATTATTTTGGTGTCTAAATACTAACTAAACTCGAAATATCTGCAGTATAGCATTTATACATCCAATAATAAAAGTCCATATTTATTACATATTGCATATACGGCCACCATAAGAATCGTAACAACAGAATATTTTCAGCCATTTTATTATAACTATGACAGTTTTAATATTTTAATGATTCTAAACATTGAGATCGAACAGCAAAACACGTGTGAATTTTTAAATTGTATTAGCAACTAATGCACTGATATACTTATGTAATTTAGCAAGGAACTAACTACGAACGCCCTGGGGATGACACAGTAGTGCCGAAACATGTAGGAGCAGCATATTAATTTGTCAATTAATTGTAAATTTGTTGTTTCATTGTGCAGAACAATGAAAGATGCATGATACAAGTATAAAAATAACTTCTGACGATTGTTTTCCATGAAATGCCTTGGTGCCAGCACCGCAGACATCGCTAGACGCGGCCTTAGTGACCACGCTGTTGCATCCCAGCGTGGCTCGTAATCGGCGCTTCGTGTCATAGATATAGATTCGCTGGAGCCTTGGGTTTCATTCTTTGGTTAAGGCGAGAGTGAAGACTGGAGATAATTACACCGACCCTAAATGTTTCTTAGATGAGTAAGTACTAACGAAACCTTGGAATTCGCTGTGCTGGCTGCCTTAGCAGGGACTGCGCCGGCTGTGGATGTTCAAACGTCCAGCACGGACTGACCCCTTGTATAGCGGAAGAGTGAGAGCGCCATGGTTCGTTGTTTCACAGTAGTGTATGTGCAAAGTACACCCCGGAATGTGTCACTCTTTGACACACATATTCATATCTTCACCCTCGGTACTCTCCCTTCATCATGTGTGACTTCCACTGCTTCAGAAATCTTTGTCTTTGCTTACTCCGTTGCTTACTACCAAAACAGCTGTACGAAACATACCGAGTGTCATTGTGTGTGCACTCGCTTAGTGTAGTGTGGACGTCGAAATCACCACGGCGCTAAACTGCCTGAATAATTCAATCGTTAGCGTAACCCACTGTCAGGGAGTATTGCTTGTAGAACTTACAGAGACACGACTGCGATAGACAAACCAATTTATTTAGCATTGTAGTTGGGAGACAGCTCACAGTGTCTATTAACACTGATTATTAACTTCTGTTACACTTGGGCTGTCAGTTTTGAATTGCAGTGAACATTTTACCATTACTGTATCTTGATATCAGTGTTCTCCTTCTAGTGTGGCACACTCGAGGGCCCGAAACCAACTGTTTTCCGAGCGCAGCTTGGGCTGGCTTCCTGGCCACTTGCCCTGGTACTCATAAAATGGGTGTCCTTAATTTTGTGTTATGGCCGAAAGTGTAGAGCATATTTTTGTTTACAAGGGGTCAGAGCGGCAATACGGTCACTAACCCTTAGCTAACAGTAGGCCGAATCCCTCTGCGCGGCAAATAATGCCATGTAAGTAACGACAGTCTCGAGGGACGAGCCCCTCAATGTGGCACATAACCTCGGTCCAGTGCTTCTATGTATCGTATATAGGCCGCCATCCATTTCGCTGGAATTTATAATTAATTCATCCAAACGTAAATTTACCTACTTACTCGTGGAGAATATCTGTGATCTGGTCTTGAACTAAGGATGACCGGTAACAGTAGTTTTAACATAGTTACGTACAGTCCAATAAAATATGAGTGTGTACAAATTTATTTACTCTCTACAAAACTGTTGTATTTGCAGTTTGGGAAGAGACAGTTAATGCGTTTCCACCTTGGCAGGTGGTGGAGTGGATATGCGGCGCGGGAGCGGTGGGTGGTGTTTGGTTTTCGGAGTGATGAATTGTACAGTCGTTGAAGTGAAACAATAGGATTTATTGATGCTGACTCCCTAGAAGTGTTAACAGATCTAGCCTGTTTGACTTCAGGTCTGAGAGTGCCTCATCAGGCTTGAGGAACAAGTAATTAAACTGAACACTATCATTACACAATAAGACTCACACTGAACTGGCTTACAAAGGTTCCAATTAAAAATAATGTTGTTTTGAAAACCGAACTGTTCTTTCTACCCTCCGGGTCAGGAGGTTAGACTACCCTTCGGGTCGAAGGCCAGATTGCCGTAATAAAATTGATATGGGCCTGTTCCATTACTGCCTGACCTAAGGGTGACACACAGTTATCGCATGGTTTCAGGTCTGTCGCATTAATATGCAACAAGATGGTAGCATTCTTGCAGTGAAATTACCAAAGTATTACCTACATGTGGCAATACCTATGTGAAACAGTACACATAAGATGATTCCTGTATATAAACCTATGTAACACCTGTATATAACAACAGACATCACGTAACACCTGTATATAACACAACAACCCAAGCGGAACTCTAATCTTTCGTATGTTACACAATACAGACTCACACACTTCAGCGCAGACACATCTGTACATCACTGGAGCTACCCCAAATAATTGTGGTGTTTCAGTGAGAGTTCATTCGCGTGCTGACTCGAACAGACAGAGGGCCAACTGCAGGAAGAGCACAAACGTGTATTAAGGGAGATAAATTGAACTGCATGTAATATGCATGTGTTACATAAAGAGACAACATTAGAATATTAAGAATATGAAGCGACAGGTACCGGTAGCTACAGACAAACGGTGTTATGTGCCGTGCGTATGTCACAGCAATAAGCAGTATACACAAGGAGATGCTACACGGAAATAGAGAACAGAAGAAACAGCAGTTGTAAAGCGGCAATGCTTTGAAAGCCTTTGAAAGAGTGGAAGGTATTAATAAACAAATGGAATTGACAGTGAATTAGAGGATGAACCATAGGGTAGGTTATATGCGTAAAGCGAATTAGAAGTCAAAGAACATTAAGCGAAGGTCTTTCATGAATATTTGACACTCACTTGGGTTACAAACCTCCTGCCGATGACTGGCGACAAATCACCCAATAGAACTTTCTACGTACTTCTCACCAAGGTCAGTGTACTGTTGCCATTTCTCTGGTAACTTGCGGATAGCGGCAACGTACCACTCTTTGGAGATACTGCGCATTGGGTCGCGGACATTTCTCTCCACGTCATCAGCGGTTTGGAATTTTCTCCCGCTGAGTGGTTCTTTCGTTTCGTTGAACAGAGCTTAGTCCGATGGTGCCAAATCTGGAGAATATGGTCGATGTGGTTTGACGGAATGTGCAAGGGGTGCCAGTGTCTGTGTTGTTACTTTACTGTTGTACTGTGTCGCATTGTCATGGAGCAACAGATCCTGGCGTGCCCATTGTCCTAGGCGCCGTAGCCACTCGATTAACAGGATGCCCTCCGTGTTCTCTCTATTTAGTAATGTGATTCATTGAAGTAATACGACGATTGAAAATATCGATGCTCTTGCAGACATTAGCCACAGAAACACATCTGGCTGTAGGGCTGAACTCAGCGCAATGCAGAACATCACTGATTAATCTCTGATTAATCTAGTTGTACGCGTAAATTGACAGTGTCGAGCATGGAAGAGCAGCTAATTTTATTAGTAAAAACATTTATAAGAAACGGAGCATCGAGGCTCCGCCTCCTGGACCGAAGTGTTGGCATGTTCAACCTGGCAAACATTTCGTTGTACTTACTAGTGCAGGTGTTAGTATATAAATCTGTTATGGCATACTGCTGTACATTTTCTTTAAATTCTTTCTTTTGTAGACGAATCAGTCAGTGTAAATAGACTCCCAGGCTGCAGAGGATAATTGAAGTTTAGACAGCACAAGGGAACAATACAGAATGATAAGGACCGAATGGTAGAAATGGGGAACGTCATGTAACGAATTGGTCTAACAGCCCAACTCATTGGGCTACACGATTATGGAAACGGGGTTCAGTGTCTAAAAGTACCCACACAGCTGCAGTGCACACCTGCCTCACAATGGGTACAGTTCTGCTGTCTGCTCCTCGGCTAGCAGGAGTCCTTCTCAAGGAATATACGAAGGATATGAAACTACTCTGATAGTCGCCATTGTAAATTTATGCTATCACACAGCTCGCGTTTTTTTCTGAATCGATTTACAGATACTTTTGGCACAATCGGAATAAACCAACTATAAACGTGGAAAACTTGAGGTCGCCCAAGATTTGTGCTGTTAGGATGCGAAGTGCACCACTCCGCCATTTGTTTCCTTCTCCTCTCGATCTTCTATCCTTCCGATGCAATGAAATATATCTTGACGCAGAAATTTTATTCGCCATAGATGTATTCTTTGTTGGCACACCTTTTTCTTAAGAATTCGTTTACATACACTAAAATTGTGAAATTTCTGTCAGAATACCTCCTTCCCTGTCTCATCGAGGGATGCAACCAGCAGCAGTCTGTTGGCCTTGTTATGAGTGCAAAAAGCGATGCAACTTGTGCAGTTTATACAGTTTATTCTGTACATTTGATCTTTTCTACCACTGAAAATGCATAACGAGACTGTGCAGTTGCATAATAAGCGAGTTGGATTCTTAGATTGAGATACTGCTTTACAGCTTCAATAAAGGCTCCACTTGTTCCTTTTACCCTTGCAGAAACGCGTGCTTGGAATCTCGAACTGATCAGCCTCAGTTGCAGCAGTGGCTTGAAGGCTGAAGTTTCATCCTTTTTATAAAGTATTGTGGCAAAATATCTTTCACCAGTATCAAGAGGTGTTAGGTAAGCCCTTGCATTGTTCACGGATTCCATGTCATCACGCACAGCTCTGTTTCTGAGCAACCCCGGTTATTTTCCGAAAATATAGCTGTCAATCATGAGAATGTGTCCTCTCTTCATACCTTGTCAGAACATCACAACGTCACTGAAAATAGCAACTAACCATCTTGTTTTTATTCCCTGCAGCCGACACACAGATCCGTAATGGGAGCTGTCTCAGGTTAAAGGGTGCAGAGAGGAATGTACAAGAGGCTGCTAATGTTTCTTTTAGAGGGCACCGGCCCTCTGTTCAGCAGCACCTGTCATCCCATGCGCACTGCACCTTTAAATGTCAATAAGTTCTTTGGACAACCTGATGATGGCCTCCATACAGGGCCGAAACATGTAGTTGTATCTTATATATTGCTACCAATTGTAATATTGTTATGTTCATGACTGTATGTATATATAGATATATACATACTACAGCTTTGTACTATTGACCCAACACATCGGGGATGACACACCTTAAGAACATATTCGTAAATTCAGCCTTCGTGATTAACAAGACTTAACATTCTTTCCCGTTGTCAGTAAGACTTTACGGACTCCTGAAATGTCTCGGTGTCGATGGTGTTGGTTCAGTTCTCTGTTGTGGCCTACAAACATGTTGAGAAACCGCTTTACTCTCTGATCGTTTAATAGTTCCCTAACTTCTTCCTCTGTATCTCATATGCATTCCCTGCTTGCCTGAAGGCTGTTGCCATTTGATCAACATATTGAACACAGAATGTTCGTCAAAATACTGTTCCCTGCACAAGAGCAAATGGGGAAGTTGCTTTCATCTGAATTGGGTAAAATGCTGAAGAGGCCCTACCAGCAACACTGATCTTAAGTTAGGCTTTTTATCTCATCCGATAGCCGTTGTGTGTGAACTCTTAGCAGATATAAGGCTGTAATGTTGGAACAGTAGGAACTGTTGGTCCTACATTGTCATCACTTTTATTGTGTAATCTCAGGTTGTGTATTAATTTTGTTTGATTCATCTTGGTGTACAATTTTACTTTGACATTCATAGGACCATGCATAGTGATATATTCTTATAATAAAAGCCAACGAAATGCACTATTTCTCAAATTTATTTAGGCAAAGAACTCTACATACTCTTACTTGTTAATTAATTGTAAACTAAAATTATGATTTTACGCTAAAATGACAATTTTAACCAAATTACCGGAATCTTGTGCTTATTTGTATCTATGTTTATGTTTAACTTGTTACAGCAGTTGGTGATGAATATTTGCGCAAAAATAACACAAATTATTTTTTTGTTGCTTCTCTCATGCCGCTGGGACTATAGGCGTAGCTACTTTATTTTTACTTCATACGCTTGTAAATAAGGATTTAGTACCGTCTGGTTATAAACGTTCGTTACTTCACCCTGCTCGCTTGTAACCTCGTACACAGGTGGGTTTATCTTACCCGTGACTTTCCAACGCCCTTTATGTGGTCTGACAAATTTCTTCGTAATGCTACATCTGATCTTGCTTGATTCCTGGAGAGAACCACATCGCCTACTTGTGGATTCCAATCCTCCAATTTCTGTTACGTGTAGCGGCCTTTTCGTTCATCTTCACGTATGTCTTCAGAAACCATCCCTGCAGGCTCCCAACCGATGGTTTTAGGTCAGGCTCTTTCTTAAGAAACCCTTCAAAAATCAACTCCACGGGGCTTTAACCGATTGAATCCGACAGCATTCCATTTGGCCAGCTTTCAGTGTGAGTTGATAATTCTAGCCATTTCTTTGTGCCTGTGGCAGCAGTTACGGCAGAACTTGCCGATTCCCTTTCTACATCTTTCTCTCGGGTTGGACTGCGGACTGTGTGTGTGGTTGAACACACATTGTCTGTACTTATTTCTGCGAGTCTATTTTTCCACATTTTGAATAGTGCAATCTTGATTTAATCTATATATCATTACGTAAACTGACTAATAGTCAACTAGTTTATCATTTCATATTCTTGAAGCTCAGTCCGAGACTTGGAACTACGGAACCTGACCGGTGAAAGTGGCTCGATATAGAACTTGCCAGGGAAAACGCGGCTTCGCTAGGCGTTCACGCATAGTACCTTTTGTTTTCGTTTGATTTTAACCAAACTTCATTTTGGTCGACAGGTGTTACAAGTTCCCAATATGAAATATGACGAAAGTTCGTCTAGCGGGCGCCGATTTTATCCTAGCAGACGGACAGGCGCACAGACGCCACGAAGCTGGTATTCGCCTTTGCCACTTTCGTTGCGAAAGGGCCTGAAAGACCCGAAGATATTCGTTCTTAATGTTATCCCTTCGTTGGTTTTAAGTTCGTTGAGGCGCGAAAGGTGGAATGGTTGTAATAGACATTCAGCGTGTTCGCTGTGCAGTACGAAGCAAGTTTCTAAAGTTTCTAAAGCCTTGCCATGACTCGGGCTGTTAGACGCCGGCGTCTCTTGCAGGTAGATCGGGAATAAGCATGGTTAGCCCCTTTGGGTTTTGTGGTGGATGAAGTGGCACTGGGACTGGTTTTTCTCCTCATTGTTTTAGTTTTATTCCGACAGTGACTGTTACTCGTCATGTTTACATCTAGATGAAGGGTTGAGGGGGTGAGCTGCGGGAAAGGCCTGGGGATGTTCCAACCATAGTGATGCTCTTTCGGATGTCAGTGGGCATCCAGAAGGAAAAGTACCGACATTATGTTTTCCCCGTGAAACTTGTCAAGATTATATAGAGAAATTGGGTTTCTACCTCTCAAAAAACCTCCTCCGTCTCCATGGCAAAAGACCGATGAGTTAATGCTGTTTAGGGAAGTAAATTGTTATTCGCTGTGGGAGTGGTACGAAGGGCTGCTAGAAAAGAAGCAGCTGTAAATGTTATGGCAGGTGCTAGGTACAGGCTCCACCGGGCTTCAAACCATTAATGGGTATAAGAATGAAATAATCAAACGTTAACTTGTTCCATATCTCAGGGTCCGGCGTGGTACCTACTGTAGGTCGATTGAATATGAATAAAACTTGAAATTTGAACCTTAAGACGAAGAAACGTTTAGGTTTGTGTGTAATGAGGTGTCCTTGAGGGGGGATTGAATCCAGAGTCTGTAAAATAATGTGTTCTGTGTTTATAAAATTCTGCCGCCTGTTTCTGCAGTGCAGTTCTGTGTGACTCTGGCTGAACGCCATTCTGATTTCGAACCTCTAAATGAAGGACAGCTTCATTCATATGTAAAATACTGTTGTTACACAGTATTGTATATTTCAACATAGAAATTACTGTCTATTGAAAGTTTCTGGGGTTGGAAGACACACAACACAGCACTTCGGTGCGTGCAACACAACTGGCTCGTAATGAAGTGGTTTAATTCAATTCATATTCCACTGCATTGCAACTCCGATATTCTGAACAGACTGCATGTAACTAAAATGTGTAGCCTGCTGGGTTGTGACGTAGCCTTTCTGTAACCAGCACCTTCTTAGCTTGCCGTGCACAAAATGGTGGCTGCCTCATCTCTGTGTTTGTATAGTTTCTGGTTTGTTGGCGATAAGTGATTTGGCATTTGAGTTAACTTTATGAAATCTTGTACTAAGGTATGTGATAAACGTGCGTGTAGTTTCTGTTGTAAACATTGTACAATCTCGAATGTCTTGATGCCGAACATTCGACGGTTTCAGAGGCACGAAATGTCCTGGGATGAACCCCCGTCCCCACATTGCTGCACTTTGATCGATTATAGTGTTTTGATTAGGCATGTATACGGTTTGGGACTTGCACTGATGTGGCATATGTTATGGAAGTATTTTGAATAACGTTTACGGTCCTTCCTATCTCGACTACTTTTTAATGTCTTTAAACTGAGGAAATTTGCCTTTCATCTTTAGTCTCATAACGTCTTTGAAACAGGGTGTTAATATCAGTGTCATTTTTTTGAAAAATATGACCTTGCTGTCTCACTGAACAATGCCCATTAGTATGAAGAATCCAAACAGAACATGTAATTTCACATTCTTTGACAGGTTTCCGTGACTCCATGGGGGAACAGGAAGGCAAGAGGTCACGTCGCATGTTTTTGTACTAATCTGCATGTAGTTGGTGGCTAGACTGATGATTGTGCGTTGCTTTTTGTCGGAAAATGACAGCAGGCTACAAGAAGTGTAACATTTACAGCGCCATTTATACGCAGGTCCACCGTTACCACAAACGTTCTGTCCCGTTAGTGATCGTTCATGCATTGTCCAATGAAATCTTGATTCACCAGATTGTAGTCCTTCAGTAATCCAAAACCGCAACTTCAGAAAACTTGCCACGCATTTGTGTACATATATAGTGCTGCTCCTGTCTGTCCTCATTCCTCTTCTCCGTCTAATCTTTCATATCCCTTATTCAACTATCCGCGTAAATTACATTGTTGCCTCGTCTCTGTGTTATTACCGTAATGGCGGAGTCAGGATCTCCGGTTGTGTCTGCAGTTGTCTCGTTCTTCTGTCTTCTTTCCCCCACGTACACCTTTTTTCATGTGTCTGTTTCCCCTTCAGGTCTCTGCAGCCCGGTGAACGCGGTTTTCTTTGAGTTTCCTTTCCTTCACACCTCCGCTCTTGTCCTGTGAACTCTGCGATTAGTGACAATAAACGGGTTTGGTCATGCCGCAAGCACTGCGAGCACCTACCGTTGGCATAATCCCAGTTCTCATGCGACTGTGCGTGAGCGTCTCTACGTCTCTCGTGCCACAGCTGCAATTATGGCTACTTGGCTGCTTCGCGTACAACTGTCGTGCTGTATTGAATATATAATTCATTCATTTGAAATAGTGGAACCTGGTTTGTTGTATGCGGCTCTGTGTTACCAATATGTAGTAACTGCTTGCCGCAACTACTGTGTCCATTTCAATCGCTCTTCTGTCACACTGCTTCATTTGTATATAACTGAAGTGTTCGTAGGCTGACATAAGTGATTTAATTTCTGCAGACGTTTGAGTTTTTTTGTAAGTCGCGGGTTTTAAGAAGTCTGCATAAAATTCCCTCTGTTGTGTGCAGAGTGCCGTGCGTCCGTGCCTTCCGCTGATGCGCTGGTCTGGGACCTGAAAAGGGGCAATATTAGGATCTGCAAAGAGCTGGGCACCGACGGGTAACCGCCGAGGAGTGGATGGTTGAGGGGGCACCCTAGAATTACTTCCAACATAGCGGCGCGAGGATAATGACCAGGGATTGCCTGGAAGCTGCAATGAGTGGCGTGAGGCATTCTTGTAGTGGAGCAGAGCGTCAGATGGCACAAACTGTGGCTGCAGCAGCATGGGGTGGGAGCGTCCGCGTGGAGGGGGGAGTGATCACACGAATTTTGTGAATTTGTCCACATTCTTTCAACTTACCTATCTTTACTTCACTTGATAACCTGCTGCTGATCCGAACCTCGCACCAAGTGTCAGGGATTATCAACAATGCTAATAGACTCAACCCTGTAAAATCATTAAAATATATGAGTTGGTACTGTCATCGTTTGGCGTCGCCTTGCTCCAGTCTCTTCCCATTCATAATCTTCTCACTACGACGAAATGGCTATCTCGCTTGATAATTCAGTTGATGGTTTCATATCTCTTCTTGCTATCTTCGCCGTGGGTTTGGTGTGCCGGCTTTTCTGATTTGCTGTGTTAGTTTTCTTGCTCAATACATTTCTTACAGCGGCACTTCAGACAGTTACGTTTTCCGCCTGGTCGGCAGACTTTATTGCCCTATTTTTTTTTCAGTTCCGTCTTGTGTGGAGAGATGGTTATGATGTTCGCCGAACTTGCTGTAGAAAGTATTGTTCTCCATATGTGGGAGAATGCTGGTTCGAAATTTGACGAGGTCACCGACTAAACCGATGTTTTTCATATTTTTTTTAAGTCTTTCCAGGAATATTCCGGGAGATTAACTGAGTAGTCCTTAATAGTTCGTCAGTTATCCTACCATTTGACATGTAGTGTGAGGTACTGACAGGGTCCTTAAACCACAAACAGACGATGAACTGCATAATATGTATTATTCACATGTTTCAGTTTGTCAGTTTTGGCTTCAAATGCACACTCAGATTCATTATATGTATTAAGTATTATATTAGAAGTTATTTGATACTGGAAACTGGATGTGGATTTTATAACAAAGTAAACCAACAGTATGCGCTATGTTCCATTTATTTGCTATCGACTCAACATGTTTCGGCCCAAGTGGCCACCATCAAGGAACGCAACGAAACTGCTAGCAGCTTTCAAGACCATTACATGTAAAAATTATAAAAGGAAACCCAGTGTAAAAGGTTCGACTAACACGTGGAGTGCAATAAAACAAACTTTAATAATGAAAGTATTGCTCAGTTTTATAACTGAATTGTCCGTTATCACTTCATGACGTCACCAATAGCCAATGGGAGGTAAGGAAAATATGTCCACCAGTTCTAAGCGCACTGTTAGTAACTAGCGTTAGGGTTAGTGACAACAAAATTGAAAGCAGATGCGGAATTCCGTGAAGAGTGCGTCTAGTCACTCAGGGTTGAGGGTGATTATTTGCTGCCAGAATACCCAGTACCTCGTTTTACCCCCCACCCCACCCAGCTCTGCCCCATGTTGCCCTATGTCATCGCCCGTAGTTTTCTTTAGCACAAATCCCTGATAACCCCCCTGTCTATCTTTCCAATGTTTTCAAATTTTTTAAAAATATCTTCCATATTCCATGCATTAATGAGACTTGTTAACTGTATAAACAACCGACAAATGCACTTTAATATTATGATGTATTGTTATTTATAGTGTCTTCACCAACGTGATTCGGCCAGTAATCCGGCCATCTTCAGGGTGATGATAAAAGAATACAATTTAACCGAAATTACGTTTTGTTTAGTATCATAGAGTAATTGTGACACATTTAACTGCAATTTTATTCGTGTATCATCACCCCGAAGATGGCCGGATGTCGTGCCGAAACACGTCGTTGAACATATTATAAATAAAATTACATCATAAAATTAAAGTGCATTTGTTGGTTGTTTATGCATTTCACACATCCAAATGTAGTTCACTTGTGCTGGTGACTTGCAGGGTTTTGTATCATTGCGTCTGCCACTCCACAGCATCTCTCTCATACGCCATGGTCATCAAAGTGACCGCACACTTCTGAAACAGACCAAGTATGCTACGAGGCCATAGCTCATCGGCCCCCACAAAACAGCTGGACTCCAGCAAAGCAGCAGTGTTATTGCATTGGCTGCGCCGGTCGAGCCATCCATTTTCTCAGAGTCTGGTCGTGACGTGAGGCAGGCTCTTTACTATCCTTATCGACCTGGGGGCGATGAGTTACAATGCAGTTAACACACTTTACGTTGTCAGGATTTAGTGGAAATGCCTCTTGTACGTAACAAAGATCCTTCTTCGAAAGGCATTCTCCAGAGTGTCGCGTTGAGCTAGTTTTTGGGACAATCGCTTGCGATTTTAGCCCTTTAGAGGGCGGTGTTTGCGACAGTCGCCGTCCGCATTAGTAAGAAAGTAAACTGACGCGTACCTACAGCGTGTAATCCTTTGCACTTTATTTATAGGGAGAGATGTACAGTAGAACTCCACTTCTCCGGCTTCGCTTGGTCGACGAGCCTTCCGGATATGCAGAAATCTGGAAAATTGGATTTTTCTTTGAAAATATGCTACATTGGCAGTTTGAAGTGGCAAACGTTTCTACAGACGACTGTTTTAGACTACATATTTATTTACGTTCAAATAAAACATTAATACATAATTCCTTACAGTTTTTGACAAATGGGGAAAACTAAGCCACAAAAAGATGCAATACAGTTACAGTACGAAAATGTTTACCCGAAGGGCCAAGCCGGTCCGGATAATTGGCGATATTGGCGATCTGGATAACCAGCGTCCGAATAAGTGGAGTTCTACTGTTGTTTGTTGCTCTTGGCGAGTGGTTGCACCCCTCGTGGACGGTGGTTACCGGTGACGAACAAGTGACAGCTACAAGCTCGGTGAGGGATGGCTAACACAACGACACAACATAACAAGTCAATTGCGAAATAAATTTTTGTGGGAGGGAACATAAGGCGCCACTTTCGTACCTCGGTTCGTCGTGTGCGGCGTGCCTTTGCCTTGTCCAAATTATTTAATCGACGGCACTTGTTCACGAACTGCTAACTTCGTAATTTAATAGTATTACTCCCATTAGCACTCGCGTTCGTTTAACATCTGAAGATCGTAAATTTGTGAAGCACTTTGACCGCAGAACTTATTAACAACAAACTGAACGTGCGTTTGCCAACGAAATTATGTCTAGTCCGTAGTCACGCGCATGCGCAGTTACGCCCCTTTGAAGCTTCGTGAACTTGAGAAACCACGCAGGACGCTGGACGGGGTTGTTTGTTGTCGCATGCTTCCCGCAGTACAGCACGCAACGTGACGATTTTGATGAATGGCATGGCGTTGTGTTGTGTAGGGAACTGCTGGCTAACAAGAACACCGTCAAATACAGTTGTATTTATTGTAAAACAATGTTGTATTTACAACACGCTCTTGATACTTTCATTATAATATTATTGTGTATATTCTTGCGGAGGCGGAGTAGCGTGGTCGGTCTAGTGACTGGGCTAGGGGCTGGACGGTTTGGGGTTCGAGTCTCGATACGGGCATTATATTTTTCCGTTTTCTAAAACGTCTGGGGTCCACCCAACCCCTATTCAGAGGGCTGCTTCCCTGGAGGAAAGCAGCCGGGACACGATGTTAAGCACTCATGTCCATTGTTGTATTCCCTGTGGCTCTGGAGCTTTGGGTTCGAATCCTTTGTAAGGCGATGGTTGGAAGGTCTAGAGAGAACTGTACTAAACAGAATATTTATTAACAAGTGAATGGATAGAAGTCGGACGCTGGACCAAAGAACTCCGACTGCCTAAGCTAGGGCAGCACCTGCTTGTAGGGTTCTGCACGAAGTGGCCCTT
>Ga0136643_10006321_pt1 | contig 16943 bp, 15 predicted proteins | sample TergutLab28metaG_FD_96883 | JGI IMG/M metagenome (GOLD analysis project Ga0136643, IMG submission 96883) | Labiotermes labralis P1 segment gut microbial communities from Petit-Saut dam, French Guiana - Lab288 P1 (version 3) (version 3) | ecosystem: Host-associated > Arthropoda: Insects >... | reverse complement strand
TCACCTCTTACCTCCCCACTGTATACAACTCACATAAGTCGAGTATAGCTGCTTACTAAGTTTTTTCTTCATTTCTCATCCTGAAGATGGCCAATGTAAAGTGCCGAAACATGTAGTTGTTCTTTACATATCTCTACCATCATACAGTTGTGTTAGACAGTACATACACTCCAATCCAGTTTAATTATAAACACAACGGAGATGACGAACCTTATGAACCTCTGTCATATTTTAGCACTCTGCTTGAGGGGCTACCTGACCCACGGACCTCCCACGCCGCGGTGTCTGTGGACGGACCGTGTATGTGACTGCTTGTTAGATACATAGAAGCTGTACTTAAATTCCACCGACAAATTTCTCCAAACAATTTCGTGTTGTCAGTGTGGCCTCATCATCCGAGATACTGACAGCCGAAGTGCTGACGAACCTGCAGGATTTACAACAATTCCTGTTCGACTGCCGCTACCTGTATTTGAGTGCTTAAGTGTGACGTGCGTTGTTTTGCCTAGCTGGTCCGACTGTCATTTCGTTAGTATCTGCGTTATTATACGTCATTTGGACTATTATCTGCAAACAGTTTTCTTGACATTTATCACATATAAAACGAGGCTGCAACTTGCCAGTGCGTTGAGCAGTTTGAGTGGGCGAGGCAGCGTATCGCCATAGTAACCAGCAACCACGGAGTTGGCACGAAGCGTGTAAGCGCCACATCAAACAACATCAATGGAGAAGACTCACAAAGGGAAATACAAAGCCATTGGTAGCTCTCGGACAATGATGAAAAACCACACAGCAATTTTAGGCCTTGAGTTTATTTTAAAAAATCGCGCTTTGGTCCTTGGACTTAGTGTCTTTGAAATCTCTTACAAACTTCATTTCGTTTGTAGTGTGAAATAGAGGACAAATGATAAGTGTAGTTCTTGGCCCATGTCGCAACAGGGTAGTTTAATTAAAGTTAAATGTCAGGAAATGTAAAAAAATAAACCATGTTTAGATGATCGTTTGTAATGACACGCAATAAATAGCAGTAAACCTTTGAAGTTAGTGAGATCTAGTGATCTGTCGTCCGTACAGAAGGTCCGTGGTTCAAATGAGCCTTCCAACCCTCGAATCATCCCCTGAGGTAACCTTTATCGTATGGGCATTGAATTCAGTCTGCGTGTCCTCCGGGTTACGGAGTTTTTATGCGACGGCCCTTTAAATCGTTGGCACGTGTTTGAAAATAGACGTTTATATCTTATGAACCAAAGATTATGAAATTATGAAATCTGCGTTGTGTTGGGAATAAATCAGAGATATTCCAATTCAAAAAATGCAGTATAAGTGTATAGTGCCTACAGGCAGGAAGTTAATTTTAAAATTTTATAATTTTCAATTTATTTTACTTACATTTCTGGTGCAAGCCCCACGTGTGCATAGGAAATTCCAGCCTCAGAATTTCTGGAGTTGAGCCTTGGCGTGGTAGTGCCAGAAACTTCGTCTTATTACACACACATCATACTTCCGTCACACTTCACTGAAAACTTCGCCCTTCCCACCATTCGCAGTTCACACATGATAGTTTGGCTGCGTCACCTTCATGGACCGAGACAGACCAACCTTTGTCGAATGCTGTTTGTGTCTACCGACTTGCGCCATCGTTGCCAGTACATCATTGACGAGGATGAATCGAGCATCTGTCTGAAATTTTCTCACCCCCCGTTACGTAAAGAGTAAACTGTCATATCACACGTGTATGTCACATGGTTTGTAAAGTTTTTATGCCAAAACGTTTGTGTTTCTTGAGAATGTATTGTCGGAAAATGACCCTTCCTTTGAAAAAAACAATACCTTCGTCTATAGCCACATATTCAAAAGGCCTATAAATTTTTTAAAATGTCTCGTTTAGAATTTCAAACGTTTCGTATCTTCCACAACCTGTCAGAATTTTCGTCCGTCATGTCAGGCTCATTACTGCTGTCTGTGAAGTGTAGGAAGCGAAGAATGTGAAGGTATATGTCCCGTTTCGTAGCGCTACTGTAGAAACGTGTGTAGAATTGGGTAGTCGTTGCCCAGTAGTCTGTCAGTATGTCCCTATGCAATGTTCTATTTGTATTGTTATCGCAAGAAACGCAATTTCGGTCTCATTCACGTCCGGGAGGGGCGAATGTCCGTCGTGAATTCTGTCAAGGTGGCCGTGGTAGTATCTCGTAGTCTCCTACACGAGCAGTGTGATAATTTCTGCAAAACACAACAGGAAAACGCTAAGCGGACTGGAGCCGTCATTTTATATGTAGTGTTCATGCCTTTTTGCCCCCTGGAGTCCCCTCTAAAGGCGTGTACTACACTTCTGTGAGGGCCAGACAGCCGTGTCCAATGCGAAGTTGTGTTTGGACCTGATGACCTGGACCACTCTGAAAAATTTCCTCCTCATCGGAGGCATTTGAAGAAAATGAACTACTGGACGCGTGACCTCTGGATGTTGGTCGAACCGGTTGCATGTGCGATACCCCTGGCTCGTCTTCGAAATCTCCCTCGTCCTCAGAGCTGTTGTCGCTCGGGACAACTGCTTCGTAACTCTCACTGCCCCAAAACAGTTCAGATATCCGGTTTAGGGACAGGAACCCGGCTGTCTTATGCACACTTTTCACAGACTGCTAATTGAGAAACGAATATTCAGTGCGGCTTATTATTATGATGCTTTTGAAACAGGCGGTCACGTAGTAAAACACTATATATTTCATCTCCCCAAGGCTCGACGTTTTACAGATTAGTATGTTTATTTCTACATATCAGAAACCATTAGAAACCCGAGTGGAGTTTACAAAGGAGCTTACGTGTTGGGAAAAGCCTGACAACACAGTGAGGCCAGTGACGACCTATATTTATTTGTGTGGCAAGGTTATGCGTCTCTTTATCGTCTTTTTTCAAATCTTTTTTCTACAGTTCCCGAGATGAACTGAAATGTAAAGCAGGTATGAATGAACCTGTGTACCATTGGCATATTATTAAATGAAGACAGTAGGTACTTAGTCCCTTTTAGTAGTAATATATCGTGCAACCGTCCACAAAGAGTTCTTTTTTATTTGTGTAGAGTTGGTTACAGCCCGTGCTTCACCAATAGGTATACCACGGGATATTTACAGAGGATGAGCACAGATTAAAGCTAATGTACCATATTGCCTTTGAGGTTCTATTCAATAATTTATTCAGTACGTTGTTTCGAAGTTGTTACGGAGTTTGACTGCGTTTCAGTTGCTCTTGCAGCGCGTGGAAGATGTTTCTGAGGAAGCATGTGACGCCGACGGTATTTATGTGATACTTCAGAACCAGCCGTGGGGGAAGGGTTTGAAGTACTGATGGACGTTCACTTGAGAATAGGCTGCATCCTGTTATAAGATGGCAGGCCGTTTGTGCAGCCTTTTCAGGTCAGCTGCAGGTTGGCGAGGGCGTCTTGTTCATTTTGTGGAGGTATGGACGGAAACTGCTGTGATTTGTTAGAAATTGTGTGAGAATGAATTTGGGCCAGAGGGGAAGGGAGGGTCTGTGGAAGATGGTGGGTATGAATAGTTTAGTGTGGGGTGCATTTGAGGATTTTAGGTACGTTGCGTTCCAAATTTTTATGTAATAGTCTTCCAGTATCTGCTTTCCTCGATTTATTGGAATTGCGTCGTAAGCGATGGTAGTACTGTAGCTTGCGGCTGTTTTAGCCAATTAATCTGCCCTCTCATTGCCTTGTTGCTGCTGCCTGCTTGTCCTTTGACCCAGTGAAAGGCGGTCGAAGTAGAGTTCCTTATTTCAGTTGTTTTCAATCTGGTGGCAACGGCTAAAGATGTGTTGTGTGCTTGTTTGCAATGACAAGTAGTACTGCTTTGGAGTTAACGTTGATTGTGTAGGAGGAGGTATTCCGCCGTTGGCTTTGGATCCAGTCTACGGCCATGATTATTCCACAGAGTTCAGCTTGAAAGACTCTACATGTGATATCTAGTCTCTGAGTTTCAGTGTGTATTTCAGTGGAGTTTTTCACTGCAACCATACTTGCCCGGACGTGGTTTTCTGTTTTGGAGCCATCTGTGTAGATGGGCACGTTTGCGCTACCTTCTGTTCCTGAGAGGTCCACACGTATATGGCTGTCTTTTGCGTGGATTCCTCTGGGTTTGATGGGAATTTCTATTTTATTTAATTCGGGTATAACTGCGTTTGTGGGTTGGCCACTAGAGATTTCTCTTATGTCTTTATACAGATGTATAGCTTGATCGAGAGGTACTATCCCTGCAATTGCCGAGAAAGCCTCTTGTTAGACTCTTCTGTAGGACTTTGTTATGAATATGAGGAAAGACCTCTGAATTTGTTGCAGTTTGCTTTTAGCTCTTTTGTATATCGTGGTACTCCACGCTTCTGAGGCATATCTGATGGCTGGGAGTATGGCGTATTTATACACAGTCATTAGGTTGTGGAATGACTTGCCGCATGTGGCTTTAGAGCAGCGGACAAGGCTGTTGCGAATACGCAGTAGCTTGTTTTCGAGATATTGTGTGTGGGGATACCAGTCCAACTTGAAATCTAGTATTATTCCAAGGTATCTCATTTTTGAGACTACGTTTATTCCCCATGCGACTGTTGTGGGATGGCGTTTGTATACGTCTCTGTTTCTTGTGAACATTGACATAAGTACCGATTTATCTTTAGAAATCTCTAACCTATGTTCTTTGCACCAATCTTCTATTGTTTGGAGTGTGCTTTGAAGTGTTGTGAGAATAGCCGTGGGGGAGGGGGAGGGGGAGGGTCCCTGTATCATAAACATTATGTCATCGGCGAAAACTATCATTCTTACATTTGGAGCATTGGAGAGTAGAGCTATTAGGTCGTTAATAATGATGTTCCATAAAGTTGAGCCCGAAACCGATCCCTGTGGACAGCCCTTGGTGACCCGTTTAGAGCTGACTGAATTACCTAATGCGACATGGACAGCGCGCTCGCTTAGGAAGTCCCTCACCATAATGTAAAAATTTGGGGGACATTTTAGTTTCCAGAGTCGGGCGAGATTCCAGGGTGCCAGGCGTTGGCGAAAGCGCCTGCTATGTCCAGTGCTAGGAGGTAACACTTTTGTCCAAGTTTTCTGCGTTGGCGAACAAATTCTAATACAGCCTTTATGGCGTCCGCTGTGGACCTGCCTGCTGTAAATCCGTATTGTTGTGGTGGCAGTTGCCCAGCGGACTCGAGGAAATAGTTGAGCCTCTCAAACGCTAACTTTTCTAGGCATTTTCTTGAAATTGACAACAGGCTGATACCACGGTAGCCTTGTACAGAGCGGAGTTTAGTCTTGTCCGATTTGGGAATGGCTATTATCCTTGCCTTCTTCCATTCTTTTGGGAAACAACCCAGTAGAGAGCATTTAAAAAAAAAGATATCCAAAAGGTCGGCAAGCTCTTATGCAGTCGTTTTACGATGACTCCGTCAATCCAATCCGGACCAGGAAAGTTCTTATCGTCAAGATTTCTTGTAACTTCATCCACTTCATATTTCGAGAAGTTTGGCTCTGTGAGTCTGGGGGCTCTAGTTCTAATGTTTGAGCCCTGATGCTCCTTTGTTGGTCACTATCTTGTGCGGTAGAGTCGTCGGGAAAGAATTTGTGGAGGAGAGCTTTGGCAGTCCCCTCTTCCGATGTAGTTAAAGATCCGTCTAAAAGGGTTAGCCATGTAGGTACCGGTTAGCCAAGCAGGTACCGGTTAGCCATGTAGGTACCGGTTAGCCATGCAGGTACCGGTTTCCTTGCGAAGCCGGCTTTGCAAGTTTTGTACTTTTTTCAGGGCGTATTTTTAGTGCTCTCCGTGCAGAATTTCTTCCAGGAGTCTTGTTTGGCTTTAAGAAGTTCTGCTTTGTATAGGTTTTTAAGAGCCTTAAAGCGTCCGTTGGAGATCTTTTAAGGTCTGAATTTTTCATTTCTTGACTCTGCGTTTTAAAGCATTAACTTGTTTTCTTAGAGCACTTAGTTATGTTGACCACCATGACACGTATTTAGTCTTTGGTGAAAATGGGGGGAAACACCTCTTGCTTATTTCACCAAGTTTGTACCAGATTTCTGCAATAGTTTTGTCCAGTTGCTCTTTCGTTGTAGCGCTATTTACGAGGTTCGTTGAAATTGTTGTTGAATTTTTAGGTGGAACAAGTTCCAGTTTCCTACTGGAGTGTCAGATTTTCTTGTAGAGTTGCTGGCTATTCGATTTAAGTTTATGTTAGTGCTGTGGATCATTAGGCTAAAAAGTACGAGTATAAAGTAGTGATCTGATTGTGTGCTCTCTTCACTTACTCTCCAGTTTTGGATTCTGTGGGCAGAGTTTTTGTTGTTACTGTGATATCATTCCAGCTTACTCCTGTCGGCCCAGAGTAAGTAGGGCCATCCTTTTCATTTGCTGTGAGCAAACCGTGCGATGACAGGAAGTCCACCAGTAGCCTGCCCCTGGTGTCGGTGGTGGGGCTGTAGCATAATACTAATAATAATGAAGTTTAAGGGTTTTACAGAAGTTAGAAAAGTTTCTATGGATGTGAGGTCTTGTTCCAGTGTGTCATAAGTAGGGAGGTAAGAGCGCGCTATATGTATTGGGGGGGGGGGGGGGGGTTGTTGACGTTCCTACAATTACGTTGTCGGGATTTGAAAAATTGTGGAGTAGCATGAAGTTGTGAGCTATTTCATGTCTAATAAACAGGGAAGCTCTGAGATCTGTTGCAAGAGGCGACGTAGAAGGCCAAATAGGCTGAAGGAATGTAACAGGGGTCCCCATTGTAACAGTATGGTTCCTGGATGAACAGTATGTCTACTTTATTTTCGTTTGTGTATAGAGAAAGATGCGCCATAGCTGCTTTGCGTGATGAGTGTTTATCTGAGCGCATATCAGGGGGTCTATGAAGAGTAGTCCGTCTTGCCTATTATTATTGATTCTATTCTACGCATTCTGGGGCACTCTGTACTGAATACTCTATGGTTTGTGTTTATTTTCTCGCTGTCGTCGTGGATGTAGTTGTTGGTTTTGAGACAGAGCAACGGGTAGGGTGCTGGTTGTCACATTCTTTCCAGTGATGGTCTTCAGCACAGTGTGAGCATTTTTGTTGATTTTGGCAGAATCTAGAAGTGTGTCCGAAGCCGAGGCATTTGCGGCATCTGGTAACTACCACGAAGTCTTCAACTTTTCACATGCTCCAATAAAGTTCAATTTTCCGGAGAGCGACAATTCCTTCCGTAGGTTTGGGCTGACTTCGATAACCACGTGTCTTGAGTCTTCGAATGTTCTTTTGGTGAATTTCATGTTAAGTACGGATCTTCCATGTCAGACAGGTTGTTTGGCTGGAGTATAGTGTCTTTAATTACCGCGTCTTCTACATCTTTAGGCACAAACATGAGCAGTAGTGTCGGGAGCTTTCTGTTGGTGCGCCCTACGGTAACTGCGCTTAGTTTGCCTAATTCCATTTCAAGAATATCGCGATCAGTTTTGCTCGTACATTCCACAAACAATGCGTTGTTTGCTAAGTTTTGAAGTTTGCTCACTCCCAATTTTAGTTCCTTTGGGTCCACCGCTTCTTTTATTAGTCTTTTTGCCTCGTGGGATAAAGTATTTCGGTCAGCCGCCTTGACGATTAGCCCAACAGTTTGGGGTGGGCGATCGTAAGGCTGCTCTGCTGGGTGATATTTTTTCTGCGAGTTTGACTGGGTGCTAGGAGATGTCGTTAGTAGCTCACTATACGTGAGTGCCCTTCCCTTTTCGGCTATTAGTGCTTTTTTCAGAGTGCATTCCAGACCCAAGAACATGCCTGTAAGTCTATTTAACAAACTGCCCATCTCACTCTCCCCGTGTACGGCTTCCTCCTTCAGCGTTTTGTCCACGTTACTGCGCAAGAGCAGGGCTTGTTTCACCTTGTTTAAATGTTCACAAGCGACCGCTACTAACTCACTGCCAGCTTCTTCCGGCATCTTTGCAATAGTTCCTGTTTTGGCTAGGATAAGAACCAGAGTGCCATACGTGAGTCAATGATATTGCGTAGTTATACTTCAGCGCGGTGCACAACAAGAAAATTCTGCTACAAAACAAAGCGTTCACTAGACGCTCTTTTGACTGCAACGCTTGGCAGAGTGAATGAGGCTTCGTTCCCAGTAATGTTGATGTGTTGTTACTACGAAACGTTTCGAATTGCTAGACGTATCTTGAGAAGGGAATGAAAGGCTTGCTTTTGCATAGCGAATCAAGAAACACACAGAGGTTTCGCAGTCGTCTGCCACTCCTATTCATGAGGTACATAGGTTCTTAATTGGGTAAAGTGGCCGGAGCGTGAATCTGACCACAAACCATAATCTAATGTGTAGTTAACGAGTGGGGCTATAATTTTTTGCCACATACATGAGTTTACGCGCATTTAAATGGCCGCATCCTTTCCCACAGAGAACCTTCGTAACTTTCGGATTTAAATGCCCATTCCTGACAAGGTATGCCAGTACGACAGAGGGTAACTGCGTACTTCAAGCAACTCTGCCGTCTTGTCCGTACACTGCACGTAACAAACTGAAAGTTCATGTGGCAGTGTTGTTCAGTTTCAGAAGAATTTTTGTGTTTACTTCTTGCTCAAATTGTTTTATAAACCATGGTCGCGGGAATTATAAAAAAATAAAGGTTCTAAAGAAAAACTGTTATAGCCGCCTTCAAATAAACGAAGCGTTGTTAGCAAGTTTCCAGGGGAAGGTTGAGCGATACACGTTAAATACTAGAGTGGTTAAACTGCAGGCAGCTCTATCTGCCGGGAATCGAACACAGATTCCCCAGTCGTGCAGCCCGTGTGTTGACTGAGCTGTGGGCAACACAAAGTGCCTACAGCCGAAGCGCTGTGAACAGCAGAGCCACTGGGTTCCGACACGCGACAAAGCACACTTCGTGCGCGATTGAGGGAAGGAAGCTGGTTGGGTGCTGTCCTGTGTGCCAATGCGATGTGTCTTCACTTGCCGTGTTGTTCCTTTGGCTGTGTGTGAAAGGAGTTAATGGAATGAAACGGTAACTGTGAGCGTCAGAAAACGAGACTGTGTCTTCATTTGAATCTGCTTACTATCACGAATATAATACAAGCACTGTGTCGAAACAGAAGTGTTTGTGAATTTATTATTCTGTTATTATCATCATCATCATCTGTTGGAGCCGCAGTTTAACTTGGAGAAATGAAACGTTTATTATTATTACTATTATTATTATTTCTTCATGCCTTGGCTACACCAAGAGTTACAGTTTGTCACCGTGTGTGCCAAATAGGCATATAAAGGGAGCGGAGGTATTGCTGTGCCCAGTCTTAACCTTGACAATAGACCGAGGTGAGGGGTTAGCATCACGCTCGGCACACGGTCTTGTGATATGACGCAGTGTAGGTTGGTATATATGTACCAAAAATCTGGAGAAGGCTGCTGTCCCCATTCTACCCTAAACGAAGCAGCAGGTTTTCTGAGTTGACACCTGCCTACCAGAGTACGCGACGTCATATAACTGCTACTCTTTAACCTCATTTATTATCATATCTTTTACTTGCTTATTCCATACTGTCCAGTTCGCCACTTTTCGTTATTCCCACGTGGTTGCTTGTCTTGTTTTATAATCAGTCTACAAACACGCACTACCAGCACATGTATAGAGATGCCACAATCCACCTCACAATTGAACTTTTCATATTTTCTGCCTTCGAGGATAAAAACATGACGACACAAAGCCAGACGATAAAGTGTCATTATTTTATATGACAAGTACCGGTTGTCACTGCGTGTAGGTTCGTTTATCTTACAAGGTCATAAAATTTGGTTTGGTAACTTATCGTCAAAGAGTAAGGAAGTCTGAAAATAGTAGTCTGTGTTTATGAAAGTGAACCAAGTTTTTGTTTTAATGACTGTTACAAATGAATCACTGAAACCAGGAATATGAAACATTTAATGGAGCAATATCTTAAAACAACAAAAAATTTTTCAAGTAAATTATTTTATTGATAAATATGGTGACGTAGGATTTATGTGTAATAAATTACTGTGCACTAATCATTTTATGGATTGCTTTTCCTTTATAAGGACCTAGAAATTTGACTCTGGCAGTATCCCTTGCAATATGGGTGTACTGTGCCACGTTCGAATTCCAGTTGGCACACCGACGATCTCGACTAAGTTTTTTGCGCTTTTCCTCTGTCGCTTCGGGCGTGTCTCGTGTTAGTTTGGTTACATAACTCGGTTCCTACTTCAGAAGAACATATACGTGTTTCTGATATCCCAAAACACAAGTGTCGGGGATGTACGCTAATACACAAATGCTGGAGGTTATAGTAATCCTTGCCTGGAGTCTGGGCCACATCCAACATACATTCTGAAGAGAATATGAGAGGGTTGTGGGGAAGGACTTTAGAGGGGCGGAGTAGCAGGTAATCAACACTAGATGTAAAGGGGTACAAAAACTGCATGCTGCAAAAAATGTTATCACACTCACTCTGCACATTACCGGAACTACTTCACTTGTCAGTTGTAAACAGCAATTTATCACCTGGCGGAGAGATGCATGCAGTAGCAAATGCATTTTATCTATTATATACGAGTATTTGTATATCTCGTTTTAATGACATGTTACATTTAAGTTAGACTTTCGTAGGACGAAGCTGCTGATGTAGCATTGTAAAGGTCTGTTATTATCTTAAGAAAACACGCGGAATATAAGTTACAAAGCCACTCTGTAGAATACAAAATAATAAGTGCCTTTTAATCCGGCAGCAATTTACGTGACATACACCACTAGCAGCTTGTGCTATCAGAGGTAATGTACTGCATAAAATATTATATATAGGGGCGGGTTTGAGGGTCATGTGACTTACATTAGGCAGTTGTAAGTTAACATAAGTAACTTAAAAATTCTCACATTTCTACTTTCCACGCCAAGTCTAACAAGCTCGTCTGTACTGGGCCCAATCCACTCACTCTCGTACGTTGAGCGCACCCATTGTACAACGGAACATCATATCTATCTCACAATGAACAGGCCGTGCCATGGCACAGGCAGTTAGGCGCCGGCTTCTTACTGGGCAGGCTCGGTTTCAATTCAGGGCCAGTCCATCTGGGATTTGTGGTGGAAGAAGTGACACTGGGACAGTTTTCCTCCCCGTACTTCGGTCTTCATCTGTCAGTATCATCGCACCAATGCTCCATACTCGCGCACTCATCTGTAACTGATGACATGTAATTTTTATAACTTACAGCGTCGTTAAATAACACTCACACACTTTTCAAGCTCAGATTTCGAAGGCCTTTATCTTCACCCTCCGTATGCCATAATTCGGCTTTATCCGTGGGTTTTTAGACCTCTTTTGTTCGACTTACCTACTTGTTATTTGTCACATTACATGGATCAGTTTTCACTAGCTAGTTAATTTTTAGGCGTTATTTACGAAACGAAAAATGAACGCCTTATGTGGACAGAACATTCCTCCTGTACATCCACCTGTGACCTGGCATTAGCGACTAAACTGTTTTTCGAATTTCCATAAAATTCGGTACAGTTTGTCTTTACAAATGTAATAAGGCGAAGGTTAGTTTGTGCAAATGGGTGCAATAAAAGCAATACTTTCCTTGTGCACTGAAATAAAATGTTTGCCATTTTTCATCTCACTTGGATGAAAGTCGACATAGCAGATGTCCACAAAAATATATTTAGTTACTGCATTTTTCTCAAAAAACCGGCACCTTGAAAGCCACATTGTTAGTAGGGATGTAAGTAAATTTAAATTTTTATGTAGGTTCCGTGGAAAGGTATAACATTTTGCAAGTAATGAACGCCATGGTAATGTCTGTATACTACATCATACAATGCACCGTTCGAATTGTGATGTCAAATGTTATTTTTATGTATTATAAATAAAGTTAGTATGGCACAGAAACCGAGTTTTACAATAACCGTCCACAGCACAAAATTAAGGGATCTGAATTCCGGATACGCTGTACAAATAACAACGAACAAACATGCGGTAAAAAACTGCACGTGTGTGTGGTTCTGACGTCAGCTGTATTGTTTCTTTACTTGACGAGAAGTGGGCCCAGCTCAGGCAACGTGTTCGGACCCCAAGTGTTTTTTACTGTCTAACTTAATTCCTCTTCAGACGTTTTTCTCACAATGATCCCATTTTCAACCGCATTAGACAGAATAAAAGCGTAAAGAAGTGGGGTTGGAAAGAAAAAGAGTCTGAGAAGTGCTCCATGAGCCACAGAACAAACAATTGTAAGAGCAAGTATCAAGTGGGCCGGGATCGCAGTTGGAATCGGCTCCACTAATCGATATGAAGCGAATAAACGGCAATAACACCAAATTTAAGGCAGTTTTGTTTTGGGATGTTACTTACCAGCTTCTCATTTTCTAGCTCAATCTCTGACATCGCTAATTTAATTTCATATATTATTGTATCATTTCGCTGAGTAAATCAGACACCGATAAGACTTAAAACACTAAACAACAGATAGCATTCCTACAGCAGTTGTACCTGTTTTTATAACTTTTTATAACTTACGCAAGGTCAGTTCTTACCTTTGCAGCACCTTAATAACATATCTCTAATTTCGAATCTCCTGCTCTGTTTTAACTAAATTCTTTTTATTACAACCCCAACAGTACTTCTTTCACACAGTAGCTTCTGTGAGTGAACAAAAGTAGACACGGCATTCTTTACGACGAATGGAAGCCCTGTTTCACAATGATTCGAAGTTTATAATAAATTAGGTGGGTAGTCTTAATTCATCCTGCGATACGGACCACACGTCATGAATTTTTATGTGACGTCATTAGGACGAATGGAAAAAAAGTGTGCCTTATTCCGTGTTAAATAGTCAGGTACAATAGAAAGCTGAATCTTTGTAAATAACTAACTTGACGCACAATTCTTTTTCTTGTATTTGTTTATTCCAATTCTCTACATGTTTCGAGCAACCAAGTACTCATTATCAGGAGAGTCAATTGTATCAATACGACCTCCGTTATATGTCACTCTGAAAACAGTTGAGTGGTCTAAAATTACAAAACGTGTAACTTGAAATGAGTGGTATTTCTTATAGGTGGCGATAAAATATTCATAAAATAGAGTGACATGTTTTGTGTAATTTTGTTTTGAAGATTAATGGGCGTATTTATGTCATATAGAGGTCAAGGTTAAAAGGCTTTTCTAAAATTGTTTAAATTGTCTCAAAAATATTAAATCTGTAGTCATTGAAGCTACAGAAAATGTAATAAAAATTATTAATTAAAAACAACTTGCTTGCCTGTGTAGGTGACCGTGTGGTGTGCAGGTTTAGATGGAACTGGTTCGGCTAAGTTGGAGTGTTGATTGGGAGTCAGGTGTGGTGTGACCTACATGTGTTATGGAGGAGGTGAAACACTGGATTCTGCTTATTCGAGTTTTGTTCGGGAATGAGTTGATTATTATGGTGGAATAGCTGTACGCACATTTCTTCATAAGGAAGTAGGAGCGATGGCGTATTGACGTATTTCAGTAGTTTCATCGTGTCACTGATGTTACCATATTCATGTCTGCAGTGGAGGGAATGTAGTGCGTAAGGATGAATGGGGTTCGTTTTCTTTAATGTAACGTGTGTGCCCTGGAGTCTTGATTTGAGATTACGGGTGGTTTGTCCTATATATGATCTCTGGCATGTGTTACATGTGAGTTTGTAGATCGCACTTTTTTCGTGTTCTGGTGTCTGAATTGATATTAAGGGTTTTACGAGTTGACGTAGCGTAGTTGTGGTCCTGTAAGCTATGCGTATGTTAGTGTTGTTGAAGAGGTTGGTGATTGTTCTTATCTTCGGACTGTGATATGAGAAGGTGGTCCAGATTTTTTTGTCTTTTTCTTCAGTTTGTGCACAGTCGATTTTTCGATGTATTTGCCGGTTTAGTTTCTGGAATAGGTTTTGTGGAATATTGTTGTTTTGGTTATTGTTTCTATTATTTCCCATTCTTTTTGTTTTCTCTCAGAATATAATGGTAGGGAATACATTCTAGAAAAGTGAAATCTGAACGCTGCCATTTTGTGTTCTATGGGGTGGTTAGAGAGAAAGTTGACAGTTATGTCTGTGGTGGTTGGTTGTCACTTTCGAAACATGTTTGTTTTCGTGTTATTGTCAAGTCTAGAAAGTTTATGGAACTGTGACTTTCGTGTGTGGGATTGATTCTAATGTTATTATGTATTTGATTTATGTGTGTATTGATTGTATCCGGTTGGATTATTGTTGTGTCATATATGATCAGAATGTCGTCTACGTATTGTGTTTATAATGCTATGTTCTTTGTATCAAGGAGTTGTTTTATGTGTATGTCTTCAGAGTGTTGTAGAAATATTTCTACTATTAAGCTTGATGTCGGGGATCGCACGGAGATGCCTTGTTCTGGTTGATAGGTTTTTTGTTGAAATGTAAAGCAGTTTTGTGATAGGGTTACTTTTAACAGTGAGAGTATTTGTTGTGTTATCTGAGTGTGGTTATTCTCCACTAATTTGGCTTTTATAATATTTAATATTTCATTTACGGGTACGTCAACGTAAAGGTATTTGATGTGGAGTTATCATTCGACGGGTCTCGTGTACTTTTAGTTTTGTTAAGTCAAGGGCAAGGTTTTTTGAGTTAACGACATTGTAGTGATTTTTTTATGTTTTGCTGACCGTGCATCTCTGCATATATATCTTAGTAATTAACCAACTTGATGCACAAAATTTTTATTTTACAGTAAGTTTATTTCATGTCTCTACATGTTTCGAGCATCATGTGCTCAACATCAGGAGGTCAAAATTTTATTATACAGCCTCTGGTATTATCACACTATTTAAAAAGTTGTGTTTATCCAGTTATTAAGATTGTGCGGTGTCTATTTACTTTACATTAATTGTTAAATCTAGAGAAAATGCAACTTGACTGTTGTTAAAACGTGCTTACCCTATAGGTGGCCGTCCCGTGCACAGGACGCCCACCTATAGGGTGCATCAAGTTGGTTAATTACTAAGATAAATATTATAGTGATTGTTAAGTGTGACGTATTAGTTTAGAATTTTGGCTATATGTTTTGCTTTTTTATATGACGGTGCTGATCTGTTGTTGATTACAGGGCGGATTGGGACGTCCGTTTTGCGTAACTTAAGTTGTGCTTTGAGTGTGGGTGGTGAGGGTTTCTTTTGTGTTAGGAATTATCTGTCGTTTGTCTATAATTAGGTTGAATTCTTGCATTGTTTTGTGTATAAGTTTCTGATATCTGTCGGTAGGGTCTCCGGGAAATGTGCGGAAATTGCTGGTCGTAAGGAAAGTATGTATTTTGTTGGAATATACCTGAGAATTTATTATCACTATAGTTTTGCCTTTATCGGCTTGCGTGCTTATTGGATTTTCTGTTGCTAATTTCTGGTTCAATTGTTTCGTCACGTATAGGTGTCTTTTTTGTATGAAGCTTTGTTTTTTTTTAAGTTGATGATCTGTTTTAGTTGGTTGGCTGCAAGAATGCGGTAGCGTTCTGTATTTTTCCATCTAGGAGTTTCATGGCTCGTTCTATTTCTGATAGAAGGTTCGTGAAGTATGTTGTCGTTGGTTTTTAGATGCTGTAGTTTAGGCCGTACTTGAGCATGTGCGTTTCTTCTTCGTTGAAAATTGTATTTGCAAAGTTTTTGTTATCCTTGGGTAGAATTGGTGTTCATCCTTGCGATGTGAAGATTTTGGAGATTTCGGTTGTTTCTGTCACAGACATTCAAAATTTTGTTGAGGTGGTTGTTGTGCGTTTCCATCTGTTGCTGCAGTTTTCTGTCAGTCGTTGTTTGGAAGAGTTGCCAGGTGCTTGGCCAGGGAGCTGCACATTCCAAGTGTATGTTGTGTAGCTGCGCGTTTAGTTATTTTCTTTTTTTGCGTCAAGAAATTTTAATTCTTGATTTATTCTATAGCGGATGGCAACATTCTTTGTCTTTTGGCTTTGCGGATTAGTTCCATTCACTTTAACGTTGATATAGCTGGGGGAGAGCTGTATCAGTCTGCAGGTGTTATTATACGAGATGGCCGCATTATTCTCTTACAATTTTGTTTTGATGTTCTTGTACTGGTGCGCTTGTTTTGCTTGTTTAGAGTTGCAACATTTGATGCAATTGACTTTCCTGATGATGAGAACTTGGTTGCTCGAAACATGTAGAGAATTGGAATAAACAAATATAAGAAAAAGAATTTTGCGTCAAGTTGGTTATTTACAAAGAGTGTAATAAGATGCACGGTCAACAAAATATAAAAGAAAGCTGAAGTACACACAAACACACACACACACAAGAATTCATAACATGGGAAACAATTTAAACATTTCATTTAAAATAAATATCGAAAAGCTGGAGACAGCAGATCTCATGTTTTTAAAGATATCAATTTTATTCATGAACTTAGATATTGTGTATTTCTAAGACTACATTCTTTCATGAAGTGAGCGACTTGATGATGACGTGTACGTAAGGCCAAAACATGTCGCCGACAAATATATGACGTTTATGAAGTAATTAATTTATTTTTTTCTGTTTAAAAGTTTATATTTCTGATGGAACAAAGTGAAGTAAGAGCACAAAAAGACGTCTTACTTATAAACCAAGCGAGGCTTATGTCACACTCAATGTGACCTATAAGGTTATGACATTGTATAAACTGGTAGGGGACGCCAACTCTTCACACTAACTAAGAGCCCCTTTCTACACTGTAAGACTGGAGGCAGTGTGATGCCCAGACCATAAGACCACAGACACAAGCACATAAGGCGAGAGACATCGGATCATAATGCAACAGATATTGTATAATAAGGCGAAAAACAGACCATAAGGTAACAGAGACTGCATCACAAGTCGACGGACACCAGATCGTAAGGCAACAGAGACTATCGCATAAGGCGACTGACACCAGACCATAAGGCAACATAGACTGC